>ENA-OQCN01000959-OQCN01000959.1-human-gut-metagenome-genome-assembly--contig:-NODE-959-length-15085-cov-1.946183_pt1 | contig 15085 bp, 19 predicted proteins | sample MGYA00242497_ERZ504576 | MGnify/ENA primary metagenome ERZ504576 (study PRJEB26092, sample SAMD00036296) | human gut metagenome | host: Homo sapiens | study: EMG produced TPA metagenomics assembly of... | reverse complement strand
CATCGATCTTGAGACGCTGCCGATGCCTATGGCAACCACGTGGACATGCTTCCCGACTTTGACCTGGTCGTCCTGGCCCCGCAGGCTGCCAGCTACCTGGCCGACCTGCAGAAGGACTGCGAGCGTGTGGGCAACAAGTGCGTCGCCTGCGTGGTAAGCAGTACATCGAGCTCTCCCAGAACGGCGACAAGTCTCTCGCTTCGTGAGCGAGCAGCTGTCGAAGTAAGTAACGCTTAGGGCCAGCCGACCATCCAAGGCCGGCTGGGCCCTTCGATTTAGACGATTGGATATTTCATCATGTCCGTTAACCCTGCTAGCGTCACCAACCCGCCCGCGCAGTTTCCCGAGGACTTTGTCTTTGGCGGCGCCACTGCTGCCTACCAGGTAGAGGCGAGACCCGCACTCACGGTAAGGGCAAGGTCGCCTGGGACGATTTTCTGGAAGCCCAGGGCCGTTTCTCTCCCGATCCCGCTTCCGACTTCTACAACCAGTATCCCGTCGATCTGGAGCTGTGCGAGGAGTTTGGCATCAACGGTATTCGCCTCTCCATCGCCTGGAGCCGCATCTTCCCCGAGGGTACTGGCAAGGTAAACCCCGAGGCGTGCAGTTCTACCACGATCTCTTTGCCGAGTGCCACAAGCACCACGTTGAGCCGTTTGTCACGCTGCATCACTTCGACACGCCGCTGCCCCTCTTTGAGAAGGGCGACTTCCTCAACCGCGAGACCATCGACGCCTTTGTGGACTTTGCCACCTTCTGCTTTAAGGAGTACGCCGACCAGGTGACCTATTGGTTCACCTTTAACGAGATCTGGGCTGACGCTCCAACACCTACATCGAGGGCACCTTCCCCGGTGGCGTCAAAGCTCATCTGGCCGAGGCTTCCAGTGCGAGCACAACATGATGCTCGCCCACGCCAAGGCTGTGCTGGCCTTCCACAACGGCGGCTTTAAGGGCAAGATCGGCGTCATTCAGTCGCTGGAGTTTAAGTACCCGCTCAACGAGAACGACCCCGCCGACATCAAGGCCGCCAACAACGAGCACGTGCTGCAAAACCAGTTTTTGCTCGACGCGACGTTCCGCGGCGAGTATGCCCCCGACACCCTCGAGTGCGCCAACCGCCTGGCTGCCGTCTCGGGCGGCACCATCGAGATCTTGGACGAGGACCTCGAGATTATGCGCGAGGCAGCGCTCTACAACGACTACCTGGCGTTAACAACTATCAGTGCCGTTTTTGAAGGCTTACGATGGCGAGAACGACCTGCACCACAACGGTACGGGCGAGAAGGGCACCGGTCGCTGGCGCGTCAAGGGCATTGGCGAGCATGTGAACAAGCCCGGCATCCCCACCACCGACTGGGACTGGATCATCTATCCCGAGGGTCTGTTCGATCTGCTCGTCTACATTAAGCAGCGCTACCCCAACTACAAGCAGATCTTCATCACCGAGAACGGCATGGGCTACAAGGACCCCTACAAGAACGGTTTTGTGGACGACCAGCCGCGCATCGACTACATCGAGCAGCACCTGCGTTGCTGCTCAAGGCCATGGAGGTGGGCGTCAACGTGGGCGGCTACTTCCTGTGGAGCCTGCAGGATCAGTTCTCCTGGACCAATGGCTACAACAAGCGTTACGGCTTCTTTTACGTTGACTTTGAAACCCAGAAGCGCACGCCCAAGGCAAGCGCCTACTGGTACAAGCACGTGGCGCAGACCCGTCGTCTGGACTAGTGGCTGGCGGGGTTGCCCGCTCACACAACCTGTCCCCATTTCTCAGCCGGGGGCGGCACGTCACACGGCGCGCCGCCCCCGGTCTCCTTGTTTTTGGCCGGGTCGGGAGCGTTGTCTCGATCTGTAACATCTAGCCGAGCTTTCCAGTCCTAACTGTTACAGATCGAGATAAACAGGGCGGGGCGGGCCGAATTGTCTAAATCTGTAACAACTAGCGGGTTATTTCGCTCCTACCCGTTACAGATCGAGACAAACGGAATAGGCCGAGCCGAAAAATCTCGATCTGTAACATCTGACAGGGATTTTCGGTCCTAGCTGTTACAGATTAAGATGAACGAGCCGAGCACGTCTACGCCCGCAAGTCCTTTACGCTGGAACGCTCGACCAACACGCCCGAGACGAGCGTACGGCTTCTGGAACTCGGGGCTTCCAGGCCTGCAACGACCTCGTTGAGCGCACGGATGCCCAGCTCGCGGTGGCGAAACTTCACCGACGTCAGAATCGAGTTGGGAATCGTCTTGTAAAGCTCGTCATCGAAGCCGATCACGGACACGTCGTCGGGCACGCTGAGCCCTTTGTCACGTAGAGCCATCATCACGCCGTTTGCCATGCAGTCGTTAGCAGCGAGAACCGCCGTGCAATCGGGTTTATCGGCAAGCACAAGGCCCGCGGCATAGCCACTATCCGCATTCCAATCGCCTTGCAGAGGCTCGGGCGGCTCAATGCCACGCGCCTCGAGTGCCGCTCGCCAACCTTTCATACGGCACTGGCTCGACAGTGACTCTTTTTACCAGAAACGAAATACACGTTCTTGTGCCCGTGATTCAAGAAGTACTCGCACGCCATGCGCGCGGCCGCCCTCTTGGTCGTCACTGACGGTGGAGCAGGTAGGATGCTCCATCGGCGTAATAATCACCGTCTTGAGGTCTTTCGGCGCCTCAAAGGTATCAAAGTCATCGACCATCTGACGCAGGTTGAAGATCATGCCATCAACAGGCAGCTGCGACATCCTGCGCGCCGCATCGGCAAGGGTCATCTTCTCCCCCGCCCGCTTTTTGATCATCGTGAGCGCAAAGCCTCGCTCTTCGGCGCATCGGCGATACCGTCAATCATGTCCACGGCGCCGCCCGACAAGTGGAACAGCACCACGCCGATGCACCCGTAACGGCCCAACTTGAGCGAACGCGCGGCAAAGTTGGTTCGAAACCCGAGCGTCTCCATTGCGGAATGGACCTTATCGCGTGTCGACTCGCGCACGCTATCGGGCTCGTTGATCACGCGCGACACCGTCTTGAGAGAAACGCCCGCGGCAACTGCCACATCGTTCATTGAGACATTTTTCTTGTCCATCGTTGCCACTACTTCTCCAGTCGGTTTTGCATCGCTTTTTTGCGTTCTAGCATACACTACCTGCCCGACCGACAAATCAGCCGTTTATCGGACAATATCGACCGTTCACCTGTAAATCCTTGTTGCTCTTCCCAAAATGTCTTACGTTGTCATTAACGAAATGACAACGTTGTCATTTCGCAATGCCTTCCTTAAGCAGGAAGTTTCCGGGCAGTCCTGACCATCCATCGACGACCAGTTCCATCCACATGCATCGCGCATCGAGCAGCAAAGGAGCTCTATGGACGCCATCGTAAAGATGCTCGAAAAGCATCAGCCGTTCTTTGAGAAGATCTCGAGGAACATCTACCTCCAGGCCATTAAGGACGGATTCCTTGGGTGCATGCCCATCGTCCTCACCTCTTCGATCTTTCTGTTGATCGCCACCCTTCCTGGCGTAGTTGGCATCACGCTGCCCCAGCCGCTCATCGACTGGTGCAATAAGCTGTACAACTTCACCATGGGCGTCATGGGCATCATGGTTGCCGGCACCACCGCCAAGAACTTTACGGCTTCCATGAACCGTCGCATGCCCGCCGGCAAGGTGCTCAACGACGGCTCCACCATGGTGGCCGCCCAGTGCAGCATGCTGCTGCTCGCCGTTACGCAGTTCACCACCAAGTTCAACGGCTCCGAACTTTCGGTCTTCGATTGCACCAGCATGGGTACGCGCGGTCTGTTCTCGGCCTATATCGCCGCGTTCATTACCGTGTGGGTCTATAAGTTCTGCGTCTCGCGCGATCTGACCATTAAGCTGCCCAAGGAGGTCCCGGGCGCCATCGCTCAGAACTTCCGCGACATCATCCCCTTTGGCGGCGCCGTCATCATCTGCGGCATCATCGATGTCGTCGTGCGCAACCTCATGGGCGTTCCGTTCTCCGAGCTGCTTATCAAACTGCTCTCCCCGCTCTTTACCGCCGCAGAAACCTATCCTGGCTTATCCTTATCCAGGCAGCCACCGCGTTCTTCTGGTTCATCGGCGTCCACGGCCCCTCGATCGTCCAGCCGGGCATCGACCCCATCCGTCTTGCCAACCAGGCCGAGAACCTGCAGGTTCTGCTGGCAGGCGGTCACCCCGCCCACTCCCTCACCTTTAACATGTCGCTCGTGGGTGAGTTCGGCGGCACCGGCGCCACGTTCATCGTGCCGCTTCTGCTGATTCTCTTTATGAAGTCCAAGCAGCTCAAAGCCGTCGGTAAGGCCTCGATTGTTCCTGTTGCCTTCGCCGTCAACGAGCCGCTGCTCTTTGGCGCGCCGATGATCCTTAACCCCTACATGCTCATCCCCTTTGTTGCCGCCGGTTGCGTCAACGTGAGTGTTGCCAAGTTCTTTATCGATAACGTGGGCATGAACGGCTTCTCCTTCGTGGTGCCTTGGGCTACCCCCGCCCCCATCGGCATCTTCATCACCACGAACTTCCAGCTTATCGCCCTGGTATTTGTCGCGATTATCATCTTGCTGGACGCCATCATCTACCTGCCGTTCTTGAAGGCATACGATAAGCTGCTCTGCGACCAGGAGGCCGAGCGCGCCGCCGAGCTGGGTCTCGAGTCCAATGGTGCCGCTGCCATCGCCGCCAAGCCCTCTGCGCCCGCTGTCGAGCAGGCTACCGCTTCCGTCGAGACGACTGTTGCCGCCGCCGACAGCAAGCCTGTCGCCGATCAGCCCGAGCCCGAGCCCGCTGCCGATGCATCCGCTAAGAAGGATGTCGACGGTCTGAAGGTCCTCGTCCTGTGCGCCGGCGCCGGCACCTCTGCCATGCTTGCCAACGCCATCAAGGAAGGTGCCGCGCAGACCGGAGAGAACATCGCTTCCTCCGCAGCGCCTATGGCCAGCACACTGCCATCATGGATCAGTACGACGTTATCGTGCTTGCCCCGCAGGTCCGTAGCTACTACAACGACATGAAGGCCGACACCGATCGCCTGGGCATTAAGCTGCTCGCCCCGCGCGGTAAGGAATATATCGACCTTACTCGCGACCCCGCTGGCGCCATCAAGTGGCTCCGCGAGAACCTCGACTAGGTTCCTCCCTCTGTTGGTGCCCGGATCCCCAGTTCGGGCACCTCTCCCTATTCGAATCCCACAGAAAGGATGACTCATGACCAACCCCATGCAGTTCCCCGACGGCTTTGTGTTTGGCGGCGCCACCGCCGCTTACCAGGTTGAGGGCGAGACCCGCACGCACGGCAAGGCAAGTGCCCTGGGACGATTTCCTGGCAGCTCAGGGTCGCTTCTCCCCCCGATCCCGCAAGCGATTTCTACAACAAGTACCCGGTCGATATCGACCTGTGCCAGCGCTTCGGCATCAACGGTATCCGCGTCTCCATCGCTTGGAGCCGCATCTTCCCCAACGGCACTGGCGAGATCAACCACGAGGGTGTCGCCTTCTATCATGAGCTTTTCGCCACCTGCAACAAAGCCGGCGTTATCCCCTATGTCACGCTCGATCACTTTGATACGCCCGAGGCCTTTTACCAGGACGGCGGCGAGGGCTTCCTGACGCGCACGACGATCGACGCCTTTGTCGAGTACGCCAAGTTCTGCTTTGCCGAGTTCACCGAGGTCAAGCACTGGTTCACGTTTAACGAGATTCCCGCAACCGCCGAGGGCAGCTTTATCGTCGGCAACTGGCCGCACGGCGAGAAGTATCGCCTGGACAAGGCTTCCAGCTCATGCACAACATGATGGTGGCCCACGCCAAGGCGTCGTCGCCTTCCATGAGGGCGGCTTTGAGGGTGAGATCGGCATTGTCCAGAACCTGGAGCCCAAGTATCCCCTCGATCCCAACAACGCCGCCGACTGCGAGGCAGCTCGCATGGCCGACGTCATCAACAACCGCTGGGTACTCGACGCCACCTTCCGCGGCCACTATGCAGCCGACACCATGGAGGCTGCGACCAAGCTGGCCCATATCGCCGGCGGCGAGCTCGACGTCCGCGACGAGGACATCGCCGCGCTGACCGCCGCGCTCCCCTACAACGATTGCCTGGGCGTCAACACCTACAAGTGCCAGTTCCTGCGTGCCGCCGAGGGCGAAAACGACATCAACCACAATGGCACCGGCGACAAGGGCTCCTCGCGCTGGTTCCTCAAGGGCGTGGGCGAGTCATGCGTGCGCGAAGGCGTACCCACCACCGATTGGGACTGGATTATCTATCCCGAGGGTCTCTACGACCTGCTGCTCCGCATTAAGAACGATTACCCCAACTACAAGAAGATCTACATCACCGAGAACGGCATGGGCTATAAGGACGACTTTGAGGACGGCTTTATCGACGACGCCCCTCGCATCGACTACATGCGTCAGCATCTCGCATGGATTCTCAAGGCAATCGACGGCGGCGTGAACGTCGACGGTTACTTCGTGTGGTCGCTGCAGGACCAGTTCTCCTGGACCAACGGCTATAACAAGCGCTATGGCCTGTTCTACATCGACTTTGAGACCCAGAAGCGCTATCCCAAGGCGAGCGCGTACTGGTACAAGAACGTCTCGGAGACCGGCCTGCTTATGGCCTAACTTTTGCCGCATACCCCCTGTCGGCCGCATGCGAATCCCTCCACGGGTTCGCATGCGGCCTATTTTTTTGCTCGGCCCGTGCAGGCCGTTTGTCTCGATTTGTAACATCTAGCAGGGATTTTCAATCCTAACTGTTATAGATTTAGACGAACGGGCGACCAGGGCTGAAAGATCTCAATCTGTAACACGTAGCCCACTTTCGACCGTCTAACTGTTACAGATCGAGACAAACGAACGGTCCGAACTTGAAGATCTCAATCTGTAACACGTAGCCGAGTTTTTCGATCCCAACTGTTACAGATTGAGACGATTCGACGGTACCGGTCGCTTGGACACGCGTGGTACAATTATGCCACGACGCAAAGGAGGTACCCATGTCCGCTTGTGTGCCCGTCCGAGACATGAAGGACACTGCCACATTCACCGCACTTGTTGAGTCTGAGCGCGACGTCACCGTAACTAAGAACGGCTACGAGGCCATGCACTGCATCAGCAGCGACCAGTATCGCCTCATGCAAGAAGAAATCGCCAAGGCAAAACTGCTGTCTCGTATGATGTTGGCAGAAGACGAAATATCGCAAGGCGACTACAGCGACTACGACTCCTTCGCGACCGCAATACGAGACAAATATGACCTATAACGTCGTTATACTCAAAAGCGCGCGATATGAGTACGAGAGTATCGTCGGGTACCTTGCTCAAATCCTCAAGAATCCGCGTGCAGCAGGCAATTTTGTCGCTGAGTTTGAATATCAGCTTGATCTGCTTCGCGAGCAGCCGCTCCTACGTCCCCTCTCGCATATGCAAGAGCTGGCGGCACGTAATTACCGATCGTTTCCCGTCAACAACTACGTGTGCCTTTATAAGTTTGAGCACGAAACAATCTATATCGCTCACATCTTTCATCAGTCACAGGACTACGCCCGCCTGGTCTAACCCACAAGCTGAATACTTGGCCCGAGCACATTTGCGCGTCAACGTGAAGCGGTAATCCCCGCGCCGACAGGGGGCAGAAGTATCGCCTGCAGCGTTAGTTAGCAGATGACCTGCGTATGCTCCTCGATGGCGGCGCGATCCTCGGCGGCGATACTCGGCTCGCACACCACGGCGTCCAAATTATCCAGACGACAGAAGGTGTAGAAGTCGCGCTTGCCGATCTTGCTGGAGTCGGCGATCAGATAGCGCGAGTCGGCCTTGCTAAAGGCGAGCTGCTGGATACGACCCTCATCCATATTAGACGTAGACACGTCGCCATCCAGAATGCCGTTGGCGCCGATAAACGCCGCATCGATACCCAGCGCACGCAGAGTATCCTCGGCCGTTGGCCCCACAAAAGCGGCGGTGCGGCGACGGTACATACCGCCCACGAGGCACAGGTCGCAGTCTTCGCGCGCCTCGAGCAGGTTAAACACCGAAAGCGAATTAGTCACGATGCGCAGGCGAACGCCGGCAGCATCGAGGCCATCTGCTCCACCGTAGTGCCCGTGCCCAAAAAGATGGTCGAGCCTTCCTCGATGAGCTCCACAGCGCGGCGCGCGATCTGCAGCTTTTCCTCGGCATGCTTGGTGCGCTTTTCGCTATGCGATACTCGTGGCGCAACATAGCGTGGGGACGGCCCTGTGCACTACGGGCTCCTCCGTGCACGCGTTCAATCTCGCCCAGGCTCGCAAGTTCTTCGAGGTCGCGGCGGATCGTCATATCCGAGACACCTAACGCATCCGAAATCTCCTTGACCGAGACCGTGCCCTGCTCTTCGAGCAGCTGACGAACCTTATCCTGTCGCTCTGCCTTAATCACGATGAATCCTCGCCGTTCTTTGCGCGCATATCATTCAAACAGTAACGAACAAATTGTATCAGACTCGTGCGCGTCAAAAATGAATGCCCGCACAGCTCCAATCATCACTTTTTTGAGAAAAATACCCCTTGCTTTAGTGGGGTGTAGTGATAATCTCGCCTGTTCGCGCTACAGTTTGTCGGAAATACCTCGATGTTAGGAACCAAATGATCACTTCCGAGCTTTTCGGCACCGCGCCCTGCGGTACCCCCGTTCATCGTTACACCCTCAACGGGCCCGAGATCTGCGTTCGCATTATGGACTATGGCGCCACCGTGCTGGGTATCGATGTGCCCGACATTCCCGGCAACGTGCGCGATGTGGTGCTGGGCTTCGATAAGCTCGAGGATTACTTTGACAACCCCGCCTGCTTTGGCGCGACCATCGGCCCGTGGCCAACCGCACCGCGGGCGCCACGATTACCATCGACGGCACGGACTGGCATATGCCCGCCAACGAGGGCGCCAACAACCTGCACAGCGATCTTGAGCACGGTCTGCATAAACGCGTGTGGGACGTTGAGCTCGACGAGGCCCATAACGCCGTGCGCATGACCACCTCGCTTGAGGATGGTGAACTGGGCCTTCCCGGCAACCGCACCTTTACGGCCGTGTTTACCGTTACACGCACCGGCGTCTTTCGCATCGAGTATGGCTGCGAGAGCGACCGCGCCACCTACGTGTCCATGACCAACCACACGTACTTTAACCTTGCCGGTCATAACGCCGGCATGGACTGCGAGCACTTCTTTGTTGCTAACGCTGCCCACTACCTGCCCATCAACGAGCAGAATATCCCCACCGGTGAAATCGCTCCGGTCGAGGGCACGCCGTTTGACTTCCGTGAGCTGCGCCCCGTCGCGCCCGGCATGGAAGCCGACGACCCGCAGATTAAGCAGGCCCGTGGCTACGACCACTGCCTGTGCATCGATGGCTATCAGTACGGCCGTAATCTGCGCCGCGCGATGCACGTCGAGGAGATGTGGACCGGTCGTGAGTTGGATTACTACACCACCGCCCCGGGCGTGCAGCTCTACACCGGCAACTGGCTGGGCGACGAGCACGCCAAGGACGATGCCAACTATGGCTGGGGCGCTGGCTTTGCCCTCGAGGCAGAGATGTACCCCGACACACCGCACCAGCCGCTGTTCCCGCAGCATTGTGGGCCCGGGTCACCCCTACAGCAATGTGATCGAATACCACTTTATGAGGCACTAAGCCCACAACGCAACATATCGCACAGCAGCGCCCGCCGGCACCACTGCGACGGGGCGTTTTTCTACCTAGTCATTGGGGACGTTCTTAAATGACTAGTTGGATGGGGTCGGGATTGGAGCTGGGAGGTAACGGATTTCTAGCTCTATGCCGAGTTCTTGTAGCTCTTTGAAGGCAGCGATGTCCGCATCGTCTACGGCGACTGCGGGCGTTATGGGGTGCTTGCCCTCCCCCGCCTGCATATGGCCAATGCTGATCCTGGTGATCGGCACACCACCCTTAACCAGCGCGAGTGCATCCGTGGGCGACGCCACCATGATGAGAATCCTTTGGCGCGGCGTTGCGGTATGAATGATGTCGACAGTCCTTTGCACCGAGAAAAACCGCGTCCAGACACCCTCGGGTGTCGCCACCCTCATAGGGGCCCACTTGCGCGAATCAGCCGCAATCTCATCGTTGACGATTAAAACAAGGTTGGAACCCACGACTTCGTTCCACAGCTCAACGTCTTGCCCGTAAATAAACCGGTCATCGATGCGTGTGAGAAGAATCTTGGGTTGAGCCATCGCCACCCCATTCTGTTTGAGACCCGTAAGAGCAAGACATCACGTCTCCAATATTAGTGCATTTAAAGTGAGAAAAGCCGTCAGAACCCTTGCGCGGATTTGCGATGTCCCGTATCATAGACAGCCGTTGACGCTTCAGTTGCGTCATCACATGGCCGCCAGCGTAGCTCAGTTGGTAGAGCACCGCTCTCGTAAAGCGGGGGTCACCGGTTCGAGCCCGGTCGCTGGCTCCATTGCATTAGTGCAGCTCAGAAGCGTAATTGCTTCTGAGCTTTTTTGTTTTCGCGTCTCTTTCCTCCTTCTCCGAGGAGTGAAAAAGGGGTGAAAAACTTTTTTTAACTGTTTTCCATAAATAGTTAGCATCATCCAACGTTCACATTAGATCGAACAACAATCCTGTTACGCATAGCCTAATTCCGCTGAGTATCAGAGAAGAACGTCCGGATTATATGCATCCAGCTTCGCTTCTCCAGTCGCCAGTGACTCCTCCAGCCGGTCAGCATATTCAACAATAGAGCCGTAGAATATGGGAGTAAAATCCGAACTTTTCGATAAAGAGGGGTTCCGCTACGTCAATCCTCTTCTTGGCAACCGCGGCCTCATCCTTTTCATAGTACCCAGTGCCAGGAATCCGCTCGTTTGCCTGCGGCAAGCACTTAAGCTGCCTACACAAGCGCGCCGACCCCTTTGAAAGACCCATAAAGGTGATAGCACCAGAGATTACGCCACCGACGCCACAACAACCTTGCCAGCGGCATCCCCCACCGTCTTCTTTGTTATCTTGATACCCATGAAGCTCAAGAGCTTCTTCAGGATCGGATACCAACTGGTCTTGGTTAGCGACTGGCGAGCGACCTTTTTCGCGACCGCCTCTTGGGCGTTTTTGGCGATTACGTTTAGCATCGAATTCGCGCTGCCTACACCCATCATCACACCGAGCAACACTGCCATTTCGTAGAGAGTCTCGTCATCAACGTCGTCACATTCTTCAAAAAAGGTCTGCCAGCCATACAGGTATGCCAGTTTCTGCATAATCCTGAATGCGTGCACGTAGTATTACGTAATATCGGCAGGAATGGTGCCCACCATCGCGACACCTCCGGGAAGACCCGCTGCAAAGGAAAAGGCGGTTGACTTCTTTGCCTCATAATCAATTACTTCTCTAGCAATTCTATCGATCAGGCCCACATCGATTCCGGCGGTAACGGGGGTCGTTTCCACGGCAAACTCGCCGACATCTTTATGGACACCCTTCCTCCTCAGCTCCGAGCGGAGGAAATGGGGCCGATCAATTCTCACTCCCTTTAGCCGAGCAACTTTTTTCATAAAGTCAATCAAAAATCTCTGGGCCTCCGCCAACTGCTCATCGCTCTTGTCTTTTAACTCTGCAAAAGCCGAATCAACGAGAACAGCGACCCCAAGGCCCTCGCCCTCGTTTTTCTTTCCAAGCAGCCTGACGTCCATACAGCCTTCCAATCAATGCGCCGCGCGGGCTATCGCGTTCTGCGACAGGCCGGACGCACGGAGCCTGAGGGCCTCCCTGGCCCTTATCCTTCTCGCCATGCTGTACCTCCTTGGTCTCGGCTGCATGGACAGCCGGAACGTACCAGGGGGACGGTGCCGACGGGAATATCGGCGGTGCCGAACGGCAATATTCGGGATGTGAGCGGACGGTGCGTAAGCGCAATATCGCCGGTGTCAAAGAGGACAATTACTCAAACAGGTGAAGGAGGGCATCGAGGAGGATAAGGAGATTTACGGTGGCAATTAAGAAGCCAACTCGCCGCGTCATGCCCGTTGGAGAGGCGAGCATGACCCTCATGGGTAATCAAGACACACGAAACAAAGGGGATTCGACAAGTCGCAAGAAAGGGGAGTGCATCACCTTTTGGGTTACGGAAGAGCAGAAGCAAGAGATGAGCACCTACGCGGCGGAACACAGCACCACGGTATCAAGGATCATCATCGAAGGCCTTGAGATACGCATGGGTAAAGGGCAATCATTATAGCTTAGCCTTCTGCAATTGCTGCGACTCGATGCGGTCCTATCGATTTGCGCAACGGTGTGACGCGTTATCTAGACTGACGATCGTTTCCGCTGCATTTGCCAGCTCATTATCATGTGAAACAATGATAATGAGCTGTTTCAATTTGTTGTTTCTGACATACGAAGCGAGTTCGGCTCGGCTTGTTTCATCCAATCCAGTTGTAGGCTCATCGAGCACCAAGACTGATGGATTACGGGAAATTGCCGACCACAAGTATACACGGCGCAGCTCACCACCCGATAGTTCAGGACAACGTTTCTCAAGCAGCTCTATGCTGGTTGTCAACGACGGTAGCTCATTCATATGCTGGTGCTTTGTAAAAAATGGGGTGTTGAAATAATCCAACAGGTCCCGAACCGTCTCATCTGGAGCGAAGCACGGTTGGGGGCAGCACGATATCGTGTCTGAACGTATGTAATCCAAATTGCATTTTTCAATCGGCATGTCGTTGTATGTTACTTTGCCTGCCGATGGATACAGCCCAAGGAGCAGGTAAAGGAGCGACGTTTTTCCTCTTCCATTTTCTCCGGTTATGCAGTATGTTCCAGGGCCGGAGAAATCGAAGGAAAATCCGTCAAGAACCTTTCGGGGAGATCCGTCTGGAAGGGGTACCGTAAAATCCAACTTGGAAACAGAAATGCGATTTATTGTGTCAATCTTGACTAAACCTGTCTGATCTTGCTCTGGTTCCGGTCCTACCTTTCCCATGGCGCTCATCCTGTCCACGAACTTGGCATCCTGATAGGACTTGAACAGGTTCATCGTGTTTTTCAAGGTTTTAAATAGGACGGCAAAATATGCACCGACGATGGTGTATTCGCCTATCGTCATGGTTCCATTGATGATTCGCACTCCGGATACGATGAGTATTATCGCTTGAAACACGGCAGCAAAAAGGCTGTCAATCGATGTTAGTGAGAATGAGAGCTTTCCCGAGTGCAAGACCTTTGGAAAATACTTTTCAAATCCGGTGTCAAGTGCTAGCTCGCTTTTATTGTATGAAGACGTTAACTGAATGTTGAGAATCTGATTCAACTGCGATGCTATTACGGCATAGAAAGCGCTATCTGCTCCTTCTTCTCGTACATGACTTTATATAGAAGCTTTCGCAATCCGGTAATAACGAAGAGATATGCCACAAGAAGGAGGATGGAGAATAGTGCGAGGAGTGGATCAACCGACCATATGACGAGCAACACGAAAGGAATGGCGACAACAGACAGGGGAGCGCTGATAAAGTTTGTTAGAACGAAAGAAGAAACAACACCTGAGTCAGTGAAAATCCTTTGCGTCGTATAGGCTGAGTCGGTTGTTCGGTTCGTCAGAAAATTAACTCGCTCAAAGCGCAAGACGGTTTCCCTGAGTAGGTCAAAAGAAAGCTTTGTGGATATACGGATAGATAACGTTCCTGCAAAATATGAAAATAAGGCAGAAAAGACCCCTATTGAAGCTACGAAGAGCGCAAAAAGCACAGCATCCTTCTCGCTGCGATTGGCAAGAAGGAAATCTAAGAACTTTCCGTTCACATATGGTGCGGCATAGGAAAGGGCGATTCCAATCGTCGTGATGGCAATGAACGTGAAAGCACCCTTTGTTTTACTAAACTTCGATAAGACGTACCGAATCAAGAATGGCCCCAATCTATCAGGTATGAAATACCAACTGATGACACCTTACACCGCGGTTCGGTGGAAACGAAGCGGCGACTAATCGGCACGAGCGCTTCCATAGAGAGTCTTTGCGAGCTGGATCCTCATAGAAACGGGAATTTTATGTTCGATCAATAGGCCGCGCACGGCAGTCGGACGGCTGAAAAATAAAACAGCCGTCCGACTAAAGCTGTAAATTTTTTCATTGTTTGTTGGGCATGCGCCTGAAGTTTCATGCAATAGGAAATCCATTATGACCATGGTCGAAATGTGAACACTACGATCGTTAGCAAGGAGACGCCAAGACCGGCAAAGATTATGATGAGCGGCAGAATGAAAGCCGCCGATGCCGATAATGGGATTTGGGACGCAAAGGCAATGATGCCCGCGAGAACGAGACCGGCTCCCGTCAACGCTATTCCGAGTCCGACCAATCTGGCAACAAGAGGAATCTTCTCGCTTGGAATATGAGCGATATGGTAACTGTGAATCAGGCCGGGATTGCCGGTCTTTACCATTAACACCCCGACAACGAGAAAGCAGATTCCTCCTACCATGCCGCCAATGGATGATCTTAGCGCTTCAGAACTCATTGCTCGTCTTGGCCACCTTGCTCGCTGAGGGGAAGTGCTGCGGCAAAAGGTGATGAGGACCAGTTCATAGGCTCCAACTGCGGTGACTCCGACCGCCACATTTGCTCCCCACACGATGTAATACATGTCGAACCAAGTTTCCGTTCCAAGAGTCGATGCTCTGGTCGGATTCATGTTGTCTGCTACGGGCTTCTCGTACATTTAACCCAACATCTCCTTCAACGATGAGTTCAACAGTTCATCCGCGGTATCATCAATCAGGTCAACGTGTAGATCACCTCCCATATCTATATCGCAAATTGTGTCGGACATACGCTCCATGTCGTCAATGGTCCACATGTGGTTACAGAGGTCTTGAACCAGTTTTGTGGACCAAATTGAGCTAAGTCCGTTGTTCCAGTAATCCTCAAGAGGGTGGTTTCTGATGTTGCCAACCACTAACGGGATATACGGAGAAACGACGATGTCGCCGTTTGCGTGCACTGAAACCTGATCTAATAGATATCGGTTATCAGAGAAGCGAATTAGATGGTCGACGGGG
>ENA-OQCN01000958-OQCN01000958.1-human-gut-metagenome-genome-assembly--contig:-NODE-958-length-15086-cov-1.934554_pt1 | contig 15086 bp, 16 predicted proteins | sample MGYA00242497_ERZ504576 | MGnify/ENA primary metagenome ERZ504576 (study PRJEB26092, sample SAMD00036296) | human gut metagenome | host: Homo sapiens | study: EMG produced TPA metagenomics assembly of... | reverse complement strand
TCCTTATTATTTTAATTATAAACCTGTTGGCAAATGTCACTCCGCCGGTATTTTTCCAACAAAGTAAAAACGAATTAATAATTTGTCGGTGTGCCGATGGGTTGCGCTGTGTACCGTACGGACATTGGTACATTAGCACATAGACAAATCAGCAAATTATTAAAACATTAAGAATATGAATAAGATAGATGCAAAACATGTAAATTTTTTCTATGGTGATTTTCAGGCACTGAAAGATATAAGCATGACGATTGAAGAGAAAGAGGTGGTGGCTTTCATAGGTCCGTCCGGTTGTGGCAAGTCCACCTTCCTCCGCCTGTTCAACCGCATGAACGATCTCATTCCCGGCTCTCGTCTGGAAGGGAGATTTTGATTGACGGGAGAAATATATACGACAAGTCCGTGCAGGTGGACGAGTTGCGCAAGAGCGTAGGATGGTCTTTCAGCGTCCCAACCCGTTTCCGAAAAGCATTTTCGAGAATGTGGCCTACGGTCTTCGGGTAAATGGGGTGAAAGATAATGAGTTTATCCGCCACAGGGTGGAGGAAACCTTGAAAGGAGCCGCATTGTGGGATGAGGTGAAGAATAAGTTGAAAGAGTCTGCGTTTGCCCTGTCCGGTGGTCAGCAGCAGCGGTTGTGCATAGCCCGTGCCATGGCCGTATCTCCTTCGGTTCTGCTTATGGATGAACCGGCTTCGGCACTGGACCCTATCTCTACAGCCAAGGTAGAAGAGTTGATTCATGAGCTGAAGAAAGAATATACCATCGTTATTGTCACCCACAACATGCAGCAGGCCGCGCGTGTCAGTGACAAGACAGCCTTCTTCTATATGGGCAATATGGTGGAATATGATGATACGAAGAAAATATTTACGAATCCGGGCAAGGAAGCGACCCAGAATTATATTACAGGGCGTTTCGGGTAAAGCATTCATCACAGCGTTGCACAGATGGGAGATAAGATAAAGCTGGAACTGATGTGCCACAGCCCGATGCGGGCTTGCTTGCTTTTCAGATCTAATGGTACGGATTTGTCTTTTTATTCTTCTGTCCGGAAAATTAAAATCAGTGTGAATCTGCGCAATCTGCGGTGAAAGAAATAATGATAAACAAAACAAGAATTAAGAATATGGTGAAATTTATAGAATCAGAACTTGTATCACTGAAGAAGGAAGTGAACGAGATGTGGACATTGGTTTACAATCAGCTGGACAGGGCAGGAGAGGCTGTGCTGACCTTTAACCGTGACCAGGCACAGCAAGTCATTGTCCGTGAGAAAAGGGTGAATGCGTTCGAGTTGAAAATAGACAGTGATGTAGAGGACACTATCGCTCTATACAATCCGGTAGCCATTGACCTGCGTTTTGTGCTGGCCATGTTCAAGATAAACAGTGATTTGGAGCGTTTGGGAGATTTTGCCGAAGGCATAGCCCGTTTTGTGGTGAGAAGCGAGGAAACCGTGCTGGATAGTGAACTGCTCCACAGCCTGCGTATAGAAGAGATGCTGAGACAAGTGCTCGGTATGCTCGAAATGACCAAGAACGCGTTGAATGAAGAAAATCTGGAATTAGCCCTCAATGTATTCAGTAAAGATAATTTGCTGGACGAAATCAATGCGGCTGCCCCTGCCGTCCTTACAAAATATCTGGAAACACACCCCGATAATTTCCTGACTTGCCTGGAACTCGGCACCGTTATCCGTAAGCTGGAACGTGCCGGAGACCATATAACCAATATCGCCGAAGAAATTGTTTTCTTCATCGATGCAAAGGTGCTGAAACATCGCGATAAGGTAGATGGACATTTCTTGGGAAAAGAAAAAACTCATTAAAATGCTGTTTTAGTCTATATTTTTGCTACCTTTGTATATATAATGAGGCCGATAAAGATCATTTTGAATAATAATCTGCCAAAAAAGACAGAAAAAATCTAAAAACATGTTGTATGGCATAGTTTTTTATTTGGCTGGTTTAAAAAAAGGCTCGATATTTGCATCGTTATCCTGAAAACAATCTTTTTACCTTAAAAAAAAACTAATACCTATTGAAAACTTAAAAAGGGGGCTTTGTGAAAAGACCCCTTTTTTATTTGCTGCATAATGGTTCTTCCGGTGTTAAATTTCACCTATTTATTGGTCAATATGTAAGATTTCTGTATTTATTAGCTTATATTAGCAACTTTCTTTTAAGTTAATGCTTAACTTTGTTCCCTCATAAAAATAGCGGTGAAAAGAATGAAGACAAAATATATCAAGTCGTTTCTACTATTTTTGTTATTAGGATGCTGCATTTCGGTGTCAGCTCAAAATATACAAGGCGTTGTAACAGACTCATTGACGAATGAACCCATACCCTACTTGTCAGTCTTTTATGAAGGAAAAGGCGTAGGAAGTATTACCGATAATGATGGAAATTATAAGGTCGAAACCCGTAAAGGCTGGAATAAACTCACCTTTTCGGCGGTGGGATATGTAACAAAAGTGGTGAATATAATTCCCGGCGTCACCAAGAACCTGAATGTGAGGATGAGACCGGATGATATCATGCTGGACGAAGTGGTGGTGAAGCCCAAACGAGAGAAATACTCCCGTAAGAATAATCCGGCAGTGGAACTGATGAAGAAGGTGATCGCTCATAAAAAGAATAATAAGCTGAGCGAGAACGATTACTATCAGTACAATAAGTATCAGAAGATCACGATGTCACTGAATGATGTGACTCCCGAGATGCTGGAAAAAGGCATGTATAAAAAGATGCCTTTCCTGAAAGACCAGATCGAACTTTGCGAGGAAACCAATAAATTCATCCTTCCTATTTCGGTGGACGAGACCGCTTCGCAGAAAATTTACCGTAAACATCCCAAGAGTGAGAAGACCATTATCAAAGGAATGAGCTCTACGGGGGTGAACGAGCTGTTTGCAACGGGAGATATGCTGAGCACGGTGCTGAAGGATGTATTTACGGATGTGAATATTTACGACAATGATATCCGTCTGTTGCAGTATCCTTTCATCAGCCTATTTCGTCCAGTGATGCCATCTCTTTTTATAAGTTTTACATTATGGACACCACATTCGTGGACAAGGACAAGTGTTTCCATCTCACCTTCGTTCCCAATAACTCGCAGGACTTCGGTTTTACGGGGCATCTTTACGTATTGGCCGACTCGTCTTATACGGTGAAGAAATGTACAATGAACCTGCAAGAAATCGGGGGTGAACTTTGTAGACAATATGGATATTATTCAGGAGTTCGAGCAATTGCCCAATGGGGAGTGGGTGTTGAAAACCGATGACATGATTGTGGAGATGACCTTGATGAAGATCATGCAAGGATTCCAGATACGAAGGACTACCCGTTACTCTGATTATGCCTTCGATGAGCTTCCGCAGCAACTTTTCAAGCGTAAGGGGGCCGAGATCAAAGAGGCGGACGCCATGATGCGCGGAGACGATTTCTGGAATCAATACCGGCCGGTTCCGCTTACGCAGACCGAGAGTTCTATGGATATGCTGGTAAAGCGTCTGGAGCAGATGCCGGGATTCAAATATGTGATTTTTGTATTGAAGGCGTTTATCGAGAACTTTGTGGAAACCGGGACCAAGGAGCATCCCAGCAAGGTAGATATCGGTCCGGTAAACACCATGATCTCCAATAACTATATCGACGGATTGCGTCTGCGTATGAGCGCGCAGACCACGGCCAACCTGAATCCGCATCTGTTCTTCAAGGGATATTACGCTTACGGATTCAAGGATCATCGTTCCAAGTATATGGGTGAGGTGGAATACTCTTTCAACAAGAAGGAATACCTGCCGCGCGAGTTCCCGAAGAACTCCATCACGTTCAGCTATCAGTATGATGTGATGTCTCCCACGGATAAGTTCCTGAAGACAGATAAAGACAACGTGTTCGTATCTTTCAAGACTTCTACGGTAGACCAGATGTCCTACGTGCGGAATATCGCCTTGAAGTATGAGAACGAGACACAGTTTGGCCTGAAGACCACGGTGGAAGTGAAACACAGCACAGACGAGCCTACCGGCGGTCTGGCCTATATAACCAATGATGACCAGAAAACGTTGGTTCCTGAGATTCAGACCATGGAAGCCTCCCTGGCCTTCCGTTACGCTCCGGGTGAGACATTTGTCAATACCAAGCAACGCCGTATTCCGGTTTCTTTTGACGCTCCGGTATTTACGCTGTCGCACACGGCCGGTTTCAAGGGCGTGCTGGGCGGAGAGTATAACTATAACTTGACAGAGATCGGGCTGTACAAGCGTTTCTGGTTCTCGTCATGGGGTAAGATCGACATGTTCGTGAAAGGCGGTGCGCAGTGGAACAAAGTTCCGTTCCCGTTGCTGATCATGCCGGCGGCCAACTTGTCCTATATCCTGCAGCGCGAGACTTTCAACTTGATTAATAATATGGAGTTCCTGAACGACCGTTACGCCTCTCTGGATGTATCGTGGGATTTGAACGGTAAGATTTTCAACCGTATTCCTTTGCTGAAAAAACTGAAGTGGCGTGAGGCTATCGGCTTCAAGATGCTGTATGGTCATTTAACCGACAAGAACAATCCGATGAAGCATCCGGGTGACAGCGAGCTCTTCCTGTTCCCGACCCGTGACGGACGTCCTACCAGCTTTGTGATGGACCCGAAGACCCCGTACATGGAATGCTCTGTGGGTATTCACAATATTTTCAAGATATTGCACATAGACTATGTCCGCCGTCTGAATTATCTGGATCATCCCGATGCGAACAAATGGGGCGTGCGGTTTATGGTGATGATGACGTTCTGATGCAAGGAGAGAACTCCGATGGAGTGTGAAATGAAGAAACCGAGGTAAGAACTTGTATCGTTCAAATAAAAGGTTTATCTTTGTTCCAGTACCTAAAGTTGGTGAAAAGTATGTTATGCTTAGATGAATGTAAGGCAAAGTTAGTTAGTTTCAAACAATGTTTTGGGCATGAGTTTGGAATTAAATCAATTGGTATCTTCGGTTCGGTTGCACGTCAAGAGAACAGGGAAGATAGTGATTTGGATATTGTTGTAGATATTGATAATCCTACTTTATCCACTATGTACACTTTGAAGACTGTTTTGACGGAAATGTTTCATTGTGAAATTGATTTAGTGCGTTTCCGTTCCTCACTGCCTCCATTTTTGAAACAGAATATTGAAAAAGAAGCCATTTATGTATAAAGGAGGACGACTAACCATTTGCGACAGGTTAACCCAGATAAAAGAATCCATTTACTATATACAGCAATGGAGTAAAGAAATAAATTGTGCTGATGATTTTTTAGCCTCCATGGATAAAGTGATGGTGTTCAATGCATGTGTTATGCGCCTTCAAGTAATAGGTGAACAGGTAGGAAAGTTGTTGTTTTTACAACCATCACCGCTTTCTGAATATAAGGAAATTCCTTGGTTGGCTATTTATGATATGCGCAATCTTATTTCGCATGAATATAGTAATGTAGACGAGCAGATAGTATTTACTACTATAAAGAATGACCTTATAGAATTGGATAAGGTTATTACAGTCCTATTGAATAAATATTTGTAAAACTTGAATCTTTTATTGTGATTACGAAATATACCCATCTCTTATTTTCTTATCAAAAGTAAGTTTTCCTATTTTTTAAGCGCTTTTATTGTGTAATACACAATTATAGTGTATCTTTGTGCCCTCAAAAAGTTTCTAAATTCCTTTTATATAAAGGGTAAAGAACCTTTTTTGAGGGTATAAACATGTCTATAAAAAGCAGACAGAAAAGACGTCTTCGGACGAAAGAAACAACAAATAAAAGATTTCAGAAATACAAAATGAAATCTGTGTAAAATACTATTTATCAGCCAGTTATAAACACTGCGCTGATATGGTCTTCCAGTATCGGTCAGCGTGGATTTCTGACGATAAACCTCATGAAAAAGCTATCCCATCAGTTGATAAACCGAAGCGTTCTGTGGCATCTCCCGAAGCGTTGGAGCTTTGCGGAATAACAATGCCGTGCGTTGGTATGTGTTGTCGCTTCCCGACTGTCATCGGGGAGGAGTGCGCGGTTTGCAACGGGAACAGGACCGGCGCATACAGGCAGGCGAGCCCTCATTCGGCTTTTTTGCTCCTTCCTATCAGGAAGTGAGGCGTATAGACGGCAAATTCGTCAATACCAGCGTCCCTTACTCTTCAACTATGTATTTGTCCGTGCCTCCGAGCGTGATGTTTTCCAACTGATGCAACGTTTTCCTGTACTCAGTTTCCTGCCTCGGGTGAGGGAACGGAAGCGGGAGTATTTTCCTTACCTTTCCGATGCCGCAATGGAGAATTTGCAGTGGGTGGCCCGTTCTTATTCCAATACACTTCCTGTTTATATACCCCAGCCGGATGGTTTGCGCAAGGGCGACCGGATACGCATTACCGAGGGACGGTTTAAGGGGGTGGAGGCGACTGTTGTCATTCAGCCGGGAGCCGGGCGAAAGGATGTGATGGTATGTGTGGAGAACTGGATGTGGGTTCCGCTGCTGCGTGTGATGCCGGGTGAGTACGAGGTAATTGCCCTGAATGATGAGGACAAGCATGTATATACCCGTCTGGACAATGACTGTATGTTGAATGGTTTGCACAGTGCTCTTCAGCGTTATCACAGTGCGGAGGGGGTGAGTGAGGAAGATCGTTCTCTGGCTGCCAGGGCGTTGAAAGAATATGGCAATCTCCAGATGGATACGGATGTGATGCGTTGCAAGCTTTATGCCATTTTGCTGCCGGCTTATACTATATTGGGTATGGAAGAAGAGGCGGCAAAGTTGGTTGGCGTTATGCAGACTATGCTTCCTCTCGTCAAGGCGGAGCAGTCGCGTGCACTTGCTGTGGTTACACTTTATGGTTGTACGGATAGCAGTATCTATTATCATTTGGCGCACGAGGCGTTGATCCGTGGAAGAAAGAGGAAAAGCCGAAAAAGAGTAAGCAGCAGCTGATCAACCGGTTGGATGATTATGATCGGTGGTTGAGGCATTGAATATTACTGAGCAGAACAAGGATCTTAGGTTGACAGGAGAGGTTATGAAGCTTGTCCTAGAAGATTTTATAGCTTAAAGACAAAGCTTGAGAGAAAGATGTCTAATTTAAAGCAGGTTTGCGAAAAGAACTGTTGAAAAAAGCAAATTATGCAAGTTTCTGGAGTGTCAGTTAAAATCGATGCAGAAGAAATTAGAATATGCTAACTTGCAGCTCTTCGGGGATAGACGGTGGAAGTTAAAGCCGAAAATGACTGATGGTGGGCTTGAGAAAGTGGATTCTGATTGAAAAAAAGAGAAAGATGATTATGATGGTATCGATGATGCTTTTTGTACGGACTCAGTTAATAATCAATCTCAAGAAGTAAAAGAGCCTTCTAAGAAAGAACGTGATTTATCCGATTGTCTTGATGAGCATAAAACGATGGGTGTGGTTGGAGATCCGGTTGAACATCTTTCTGATTTAACAAAGGTTCTGATTCTGGAAAAAATATTTGCTTTTTGGGATGATGGAGAACTATCGATAGATAACAATCTTGCCGAGCAAACTATTTGAAAGCTTATTACTCAACGAAATAATTTCTTTCATTATGGTAGTGAAGTTAGAGTTGAAACGGCTGCCATATATTATAGTGTGATTGGTACGGTAAAGCTTCATGGTGGCTCTATCTGGAACTTCATCGGAACTTTTTTTCAAAAATATCTTTAACGGATGTAGGGATGATGCTAATATGATTCCTGACAAAATCACTTCGCTACAAGCCAATGTTGAATTCAAAACTAATAAATTAACAAAACTCGGATTGGGGCACTGAAAATTGCCCTTTCAAAGGGGGATGCCCTAAATTGAGTGCTTGTGCAAGGTCTGTTGCTCCATCTGTCCGGTATACGGGTCTACAAATATATGTTAAATTTAAAACTAGTTAATTAACGAAGTTCTGTTTAGGGCACACTTATGTATCCTTTCAAACGAATACCATAAATTGAGTGCTTACCGCTGTTATTCAGTGGTTACGCTCATTAGTTGTTTACTTTAATCTATGAGTATAAAAAGAAATTTTGCTTACAGTGGTTTCTTGACTATGGCAGGCTATGTTTTCCCTTTGATAACATATCCATACGTATCTAGAGTCTTAGGTGTTACAAATATTGGGAAATGTAATTTCATAGATAATATTATTCAATGTTTTGTATTGATTTCAATGTTAGGAATAGCAACGGTTGGCATTAGGGAGATTGCAAAAAATAAAGAAGACAAGGTAGCTTTAAGCAAAGTGTTTACAGGGCTTTTTATAATAAATAGTTTTACTACATTATTAGCCTTTGTTTTCTATTTATTTCTATTCATTCAATCGAAAAGTTTGCAGGATATAAAGAACTTCTATTTATAGGAAGTTTTAAGTTATTCGGTACTTATTTGATGATTGATTGGTTCTATAAAGGTATTGAAGAGTTTCGATTTATAACTGTAAGAACTCTGATTATTAGAATATTGTATGTTATTTCTGTTTTTTTGTTTGTGAAGAATGAAAATGATTATGATATATATTACTGGCTATTATCGATTTCAGTTATAGTAAATGCATCTGTTAATGTAGCTTATTCTTTTAACTATATACATTTTTTCTTTTGATTTAGATGTGATAAAAAATGGTTCGACCAATAACTTATTTAGGCATCTATTCTATTTTAGCTTGGTTATATAATTCTTTTTGTACTACTTATCTCGGTTTTATTAGTAGTGATAAAGAGGTGGGATATTTTACAACAGCAGCTAAGTTGTATGTAATATTATTATCTCTGTTTTCTGCTTTTGCAGGAGTTATGTTACCTCGTTTAAGTAGTTTGATCGGCAAGAAAGATATTGCTGCATTTCAAGTTTTGATAGATAAAAGTTTTAATTTAATTATTTCGTTGACTGTTCCTCTCGTTGTCTTTTCTGTCATATATGCACCTGATGTTATAAAATTAATAGCGGGTGATGGGTATGAGGGGGCTGTATGGCCTATGCGTCTTATTATGCCATTGATTTTGATAGTAGGTATAAATCAAATATTAATAATACAGATTATGACACCTTTAAAATTGGATAAATTGATATTGGTAAATACGGTGTGGGGGGCTATTACAGGGCTTGCTTTAAACTTCCTTTTGACTCCTCAGTATTTAAGCATAGGTGCTTCCATATCATGGGTTATGTCAGAGGTGATGGTTATGCTTTCGGCTTTATATTTTATTCGTAGAAGAACTCAGATTCTTTTTCCTGTATCTATACTGTTTAAGAATGTATCTTATGGAGTCGTGCTAACTCCGATACTTGGGGCATTTATAGAATTCTTGATTTGAATTATCTTGTAAATATGACAGTGGGGATCGTTATAGTAATTGTATCATTGTTTTTATACAGAAATTGATTTTGAGAAATCCTATAGTAGATGAATTTTTCAATTTAAAGTATATGAGTGCTTTTAGGAGTTTCTTTAATTGATGTTTTTGAATGGCAATTTTGTAATATAAATTCAAATATTCTGTATATGAATCATTGCGTGATTATGACAGTTTGTAATGATTTATTAATGATAAATAAGTTTGTTGAGCATATTCCTAGTGATTGAGGAATTTATATTCATATTGATATGAAATCAAATATTGACGTTTCTCAAATACATAGGGAAAAATGTATATAAGATGAAAAAATTTACTGGGGGGAAGAGAACATTTGGAAGTCTTTATTTATTGAAGCAAACGATGTTAAATGATAAGAAATATGATTATTATCATTTAGTTACAGGATCTGATTTTTTTTGTTGTTTCTCCAAACAGGTTTGATGAGATATTGGGAAGGTCTGGCAATAGTTATATCGAGATATTTAAAGCAGTAAATGAAGTATTGACAAGCGAAATAGCAAAGGACTTATATCAGAGATTGAGAAGTTATATGTGGAGAAGAAATATTCTTTCAAATGGTTCTTATGAATTTCTGTTTGAGAGATAAACTATGCAACGATAGTCTTCGGTATATAGATTGGAGTGTTCAAAATCCACCTAAGACATTGGCAGAAGATGATTTTCTATTATCAAGAAAGGAGATTTTCTTATTCTGCTGTAAATTAAATTTTGTAAAATCATCAGTTTGATTCGTTGTTTTGAATATTTCTTGGTAGATTATTACATTGAGGATATCTTGATGCTGATAACACTTGGAATTGTAAAGTCTTAAAATAAAATTCTAATTATTAATCAATATGTCACATTTTGTCACTGTTTGGCAATTATTAGTTTGTTTGGCTGTTGTCTTGGCCTTATATTTTCATCGTATTATTCTATTAATATTGTCTGCGCCAATGATAAGGTGGACACAGTATGTGATAAGGAAACGCCAGACAGGAAACCTACAACAGGGGGATATTGTGTTTCGTATTGCCAACAAATTTTCGTATATGTTTGATCGCCTGTTTCTCTATTGGATAGGTAATATACATTCACACCGCATAAGAATGTTTTTCTATAAGTACGTTTATTTGATGGACATAGCCGGTGAAGTAACTATGTATTACAATATTGAAATTCGTAATCCGTCGGGAATCAAGATAGGCAAGGGAACTATTATTGGTGAGAATGCGATTCTTGACGGAAGGGCTGGGCTTGAAATAGGCAACAATGTGAATTTCTCAAGCAATGTGCGCATTTGGACACTTCAACACGATTATCGTGACCCGGATTTTGCTTGTAATCCTGAACACTACGGACCTGTGAAAATTTGCGACCGTGCGTGGATTGGGCCGCATACTATCATTCTCCATGACGTAACGGTTGGAGAGGGGGCTGTGATTGCAGCAGGCGCTGTTGTGACGAAAGATGTACTCCCTTACACCCTTGTAGGGGGGGGCCGGCAAAACAGATAGGAATCCGCCCGAGAGGGCTTCGCTACGAGTTTCATGGTGGTCATCCAAAGTTCCTGTAAGTCGCCGTAATCTACTTTCGTAATTATGGTAATGGAAAGTGAACTTATTTACTATATTCGGATAACCCTAAATGTGATGTAAAGTTAGGCTTTTTTCGTGTTTTTCTATTTTCCTTTAAATTAAGATTTTCTTCAAAAGAAAGGTAAATTTAAAGAAATCTCAAGTGGAACTTCGTTGCTTGGACACCATTTGCATTGATTTGTAGCGTGAAGTTGAGAACGGACCTATTTATAAAAGAGATGAATGAAGAAGGCAGTGAATATGAAGGGAGCATTTGGGTGTGGTGAAATGATGCTCAATATATACCTATATTTTTTATCGGCATAGGAATAATTGCAAATACGTATGAGGTCATACGTCAAGTAAAATATGCAAAAATCATATGCGTATGTTCGCTGGTTACGGTATTAGTTATGTATTGGGCAAATAGCCAATGCCCCATCGAAAATATCATGTCATGTGCTCTGCTAAAAAGTCTTTTGAGCGTTGTGCTTTTATTTGGTATAACCAATATGTTTATACTGATACTTCCTAAATTTTTATTGAAATCATTATCATGGATAGGATAATTCAGTTTGGAAATTTATTTGATTCAGAAATTATTTATATACCACAATAGCGAACCGTTATTCCCATTCTTTGAAGGTAGGATAAGTAATTTTCTTTGTATTTTTTTCTGTGGTTATTGTGGTGATTTTATGTCTCATTTTAAGATGCTATATAGGTTCTTTCATAAAGACTCAGGCATAAAAGAAATAAAGGATGAGTTTTTGAAAAAAAACATACAAAGAATAAATTATAAAAAATAATTTAATTATGAAAACAATAGGCTATGTGACAGCGGCCGATCCGTTTCATGACCGTAAAGCATGGAGCGGAACAATTTATAAAGTACGTGAAGCAATAGAGAACGCAGGGTTCAATGTGTTTTGGATACCCGTACGATTGAGTTTCTTGCATAACTTATACGTGAAAATAAGTGCTTTTCGTTACGGTCGCCTTGTGTCGCGGAATATGGACAATGTGGCGGTCAGACTCCGTGCGGAGGGGATAAAATTTCCAGATGAACAATCATCGACTATTATTTCTTTCTTGGTGATGCGCAACTGACGAAGCATCTAAACTTGTCGAAACCTGTCATCTATTATGCAGATGCAACGTTTGACTTGATGTGCGATTACTATTTCGCCATGCCATCAAAAAGTTTGAGGCGTCAGGCTGATGCTAATGAAAAGATTGGCTTGAACAACAGCAGCATCGTTATAGCATCATCACAATGGGCTGTAGATAGCGCAACCAGTCACTATAACCAATCATCTGCGAAATGCAAAGTTCTTGAATTTGGTGCGAATTTGGATGATGAGGACATTGTGAAATCAGACAAATATGAGAAAGGAGATGTGCTGAATGTGTTGTTTTCCGGTGTAAACTGGGAGCGCAAAGGCGCAGCCATTGCCATTGACACGGTGAAGAAACTCATAAATACTGGCATAAACGCAAAACTGTTGTTGGTAGGTATTAAGCTCGATGACATTCCTGCCAATTATAGGAATTTGCCTTGGGTTGAATATTTTGGGTTTATGAACAAGAACATGCCAGAGCAGTATCAGCGTTATGTCGATGCTATAAAAAGATCTCACCTACTGTTGTTGCCCACATCGGCGGAATGTTCTGCTATTGTATTCTCAGAGGCAGCCGCTTATGGTTTGCCAGTGTTCACTTATGATACAGGTGGTATCGGCAATTATGTAATCGACGGATACAATGGCTACAGATTAAGACTTGGAGCATCGGCAAATGATTTCTCGGTGAAGATAAAGGAAACACTTTTCGATGGCAAATTAACGAAGCTAAGTGGAAATGCTTTACAGTTATATGCGGACAACCTCAGTTGGAGTGCATGGAGTAGGCGTTTCAGAGGAATTATAGAAGAATACGAAAATAATAAGTAATGAAGATTTCAGTAATAACTGTATCATATAACGCTGTCGATGTAATAGAACGCACGATACAGTCCGTTGCAAGGCAACGGTATGACGACTATGAATACATTATCGTTGATGGGAATAGCAACGATGGAACCGTTGATGTAATAAAACGCAATACCGATAATATAACGAAATGGATGAGTGAACCCGACTGTGGTATATATAATGCCATGAACAAAGCCGTGAGAATGGCTTGTGGAGAATATTGTATATTTATGAATGCCGGCGATATGTTTGCTACTCCTTTGGCTATGAAAGCAGCTTCTTTATTTCTTGATGATGATTTCGATGTTGTTACAGGTAGGGAAATATCGACAAAGAGTGGAAAGGTTATAGGTTATGTTGTGCCACCGACTGAAGCCACATTAAGCCATTTTTATAAGACAAGTATCAGTCACCAGTCTTCATTTATAAAGAGGTCGTTGTTGTTGGAATGTCCGTACGATGAGGACTTGCGGCTAGTGAGCGACTGGAAATTTTGGTTAAAGACAATCGTGTTGGGTGGAAAAAGTTATCGTTCTATTGATGTGGACATATCTATATTCAATCATGACGGGGCGACTTTTAATTCATACGGATTAGGCAAAAAGGAACGTTTGCAAGTACTCGAAGAATTGCTGCCTGTGGCGGTAAGGATGGGTTATGACAGGACTGTCGCAACGAATATGGTTGCAAAATTATGGCTCCGCATTCAAAGCAAGATGAAGAAAATTATAAAGACTGCCGAGATAATGAAAAAGATGAAAACGGCAGGAGGATATTTCAATGTGATGGGAATAGATGGCATAGTTCCTGTTATTGGTCAATTATTATGTCTATTCGGTATTAGATGTGGTAAAATAATGACACAGAACTCGATAGCAAGATATATGAGTCGGAAATACCATGGATATATTGATAAAGCCTCTGAAATAGAGAAGGGAGGTTTGGGTTTTTATCCTATTTGGGTTTGTTGGTGGCAAGGAGAGCAGATGATGCCTTTAGTTCCCAAATTATGTTTGAAGCAGTTGAAAAAAAATGTGAATAACAGTCAGCGAATAGTTGTTCTTTCCGAGAAAAATTATAGAGACTATGTCGATTTACCTTCGTATGTTATTGAAAAACTAAATAAGGGTAAGATATCGATAACAAATTTTTCAGATGTACTTCGATATGCTTTATTGACAAAATATGGGGGACTTTGGATAGATTCAACTTGTTATACAACAGCTAACCTTCCAGACTTAAATAACATTCCGTATTATACTAGCAAACAGAGAAAGCACGATGACGCTACTTATATATCTCGTTATCGATGGGCTAGTTATTTGATGGGAGGCATGTCTAATCAGATTTTTTGTGAATGAACGCAACCTCTTTTTTGAATATTTGGAGAAGGAAAATCGCTTTGTAGACTATCTATTAGTGGATTATTTTTTGAATCTAATTTATTCCCAAAGTGGGACCTGCAGAGAGATGATGGATAAATGCCCATATTATAATGAAAATATATTGGAAATGGCAAGTAAATTGAATGATGCATATAATGATACATTGTGGAATACCATTTGTCTATGGATACTATCCATAAATTGAGTTGGAAGTTGAGATATGATATGTATGATAAGAATACTGGTGGAATGACGGTGTTTGGTAAGATTGTAGATTTAGCCTGAAATTATAAATATACGATGTTGGGAGTAGCATTATTGGTTATTGTCTTTGTTACTATATTTTTCAAAGAAGGTAGGTTAATGTCCTATTTCCTGTATGTAGGTTTTCTTCTAGACGGATATGGTATTTTGATTGATCCTTTATTGGGAGGTACAAAAAATGGAGATTTGGCATTAGTCTACACTGTTTTGATATCAATATTAATGGTATTGAAAGATAGATATCACCTGCCTTTCAATGCCACGACTTGTTGGTTTGGTATATTTCTTGCTTTTTTAATGTGCAGTGCAGTCTTTTCTTATTTTCATTATGATATTCCTTTATTCTACATAATTCAAGGAGGCAGACTCTATTTTGTTGATATTGAGTTTGCCGATATTAATTAATATAAGTACGGTTAATGCGAAAAAACTTATTCGTATATTTGCAATAATGACTATAGTCATAGGAATAG
>ENA-OQCN01000957-OQCN01000957.1-human-gut-metagenome-genome-assembly--contig:-NODE-957-length-15087-cov-2.441377_pt1 | contig 15087 bp, 17 predicted proteins | sample MGYA00242497_ERZ504576 | MGnify/ENA primary metagenome ERZ504576 (study PRJEB26092, sample SAMD00036296) | human gut metagenome | host: Homo sapiens | study: EMG produced TPA metagenomics assembly of... | reverse complement strand
TTCCGCCTCAGCGTCTTAGGGGATGTGGAAAAGAGGAAAGTGCTCCAGCCACTGTTTGCAAGGAAAATCGGCTTTGAAAACTCTGTGGAATCCGACTGGATTATGTGTGGAACTGTTGTTGAAAACTTTTTCGTTTCTAAAGACAGTTGCAGAAATCCTGTGGTTTTCCCAAGGCTATCCCATAGTTATCCACATATGATAATTAGATTTTCCACATAGTTATTCACAGCTGAAAACAGCAAAATAAGGCTAAGCCGGGTTGATCTTCTTCTTTATGATATTAATAGTGTTAGAAAGAGTCTCGTCCGCCTGTAATTCGTTCTCGATTTTTTCGATTCCATGTTTGATGGTAGAATGATCTTTTCCCCCAAGGATGACACCGACTGCTTTTAATGAAGTTTCTGTCATATTACGGATCAGATACATGGCAATCTGGCGCGGAAAAACGATCTCGGCGTTACGTTTGCCGCCTTTGAGGTCGGCAATAGACACACCAAAATGATCGGAAACGATATCCAGGATCAGTTCCGGTGTAACTTCTCTCTTATTATCCGAAGAAATGATGTCTTTTAATGCTTCTGCTGCGAGTGCAATATCGATGGATTCGTTATTGTTCAGCTTATAAAGTGCGATCAGCTTATTAAGAGAGCCTTCAAGTTCTCGGATATTTGTCTTAACGTTCGTTGCGATATACTCGAGTACATCATTCGGAATGTTATATTTTTCCAAATGATCCAGTTCGATCTTCTTCTGAAGAATCGCCATACGGGTTTCATAGTTAGGTGATGAAATATCAGCGATCAGACCCCACTCAAAGCGCGTACGAAGTCTGGCCTCCAAAGTCTCAATATCTTTCGGCGGCTTATCAGACGATATGATGATCTGCTTTCCGGAAGTATGCAGATGGTTAAATGTATGGAAGAACTCTTCCTGTGTACTTTCTTTTCCTATAATGAACTGGATATCATCAATCAAAAGTACATCATTATTACGGTATTTATCGCGGAATTTTGACATTGCGGATTCGTTTCCGGCGGTTTTACCGTTCTTCAGAGCTTCGATCAGCTCATTTGTAAATGTCTCACTGGTTACATAGAGTACTTTTTTCTTTGGATTCTTGTCCAGAATAAAATGCGCGATCGAGTGCATCAAATGGGTCTTTCCAAGTCCAACACCTCCATATAAGAAGAGAGGATTGTATACTTCTCCCGGAGATTCGGCAACAGCAAGGGAAGCTGCGTGGGCGAAATTATTATTCCCGCCGACAACGAAGGTATCAAATGTATACTTCGGATTCAGCCCGGCTTTCTCCGCAGCACTTTTGCTTTTTTTCTTCTGATTCGCTTCAATGGCCATATTCTGGATCTCATTCAGTCTGTCATCATCTTCCGAAATGAAGACAACGTCATATTCAGTTCCGGTAGTCTCCGCAATGCATACCTTTAATGGAAGCTGATATTTTTTCTCTATATATTCTACACTCGCATTCATATTTACTAATATAAATACGGTATTGTCTACAACATCGTAGACCTTCAACGGTTGTATCCATGTATTGAATGATACATTGGATAACTCGTGTTCTACCCTGAGATGTTCGATAATTTCAGGCCATTTTTCCTTCACTGTATTCATCATATTTACTCCTAATCTGTCTGATTCGCGGATTTTCACCTATAAACCCACTCTTCTACATTGTACATCAAAAAGTTGCTTTAGGCAATCTTTAATCGTGCACTTTGATGCATGTGAGAAACTGTGGAAAACTCAATCCCAATTATCAACATAGTAGAAATGCGTATGTAAAGGGGAAAAAAACTAAAAAAATATATGATTTCCACACGTTATCCACAGAAATCCACAAAGTTTTCCACAAAATGTGGATAAATATATTTTAAAAATTTGCGGAATTGCTTGACGTAGAGCGGTTTTTTTAATATAATCAAGCTGATGTCTTATGAAAATTAGGGAGAACATCCCTTGGAATAAAATAAGGAGGTGGATATCCATGAAGATGACATTCCAGCCAAAAAAGAGACAGAGAGCTAAAGTACATGGCTTCAGATCTAGAATGAGCACAGCAGGTGGAAGAAAAGTACTTGCTGCAAGAAGAGCAAAAGGAAGAAAGAAATTATCAGCGTAGGCCGCATATATGTGGCCTTTTCTTCTACTCAGAATAATTAGGAGAATCACACAATGAAGTATTCCGAATCACTGAAAAAGAACAAAGATTTCCAATATATATATAGAAAAGGGACATCTTATGCCGACAAATATCTGGTTATGTATGTACTGGAGAACGGGACAGGTCAGAATCGATTAGGAATATCTGTAAGTAAAAAAGTAGGAAACAGTATAGTACGGCACAGATTAACGAGGTTAATCCGCGAAAGCTATAGATTACAAGAAGAACGGTTCAGATGTGGATTGGATATTATTGTTATAGCAAGAATAGGCGCCAAAGGAAAAGGTTATAAAGAGATTGTCGGCGCAATGCTCCATCTGGCCCATCTTCATAAGATTATAGATGAGGGGTAACGTATTATGAAGAAGATTCTGCTCACTGGTATCAGATTTTATCAGAGATATCTGTCTCCGGTAAAGGGCGGTTCCACCTGTAAGTTTTATCCGACCTGTTCTCAGTATGCGAAAGAAGCAATTGAGAAATACGGCGCGTTAAAAGGGGGACGGCTGGCAGTGTGGAGAATTCTGCGCTGTAATCCGTTTACCAGAGGAGGGTACGACCCTGTTCCTTAAAAAGATTACAACTACATATGGAGGAAAAAATTATGGTACCAAGTTTACTGACTGCCGCTAACTGGCCGATCGTCGGACAGCTTTGCTGGATTCTGGGTAAGGTAATGAACTTTATCTATAATTTCCTGGACAACTGTCTGCCAAGCGATAATGGACTGGTAGGTCTGTCAATCATTCTGTATACGATTTTTGTGTATACGTTATTACTTCCACTTACAGTACAGCAGCAGAGAACATCGAAGAGTCATCTGTTATGAATCCGGAGATTCAGGCTATACAGAAGAAGTATAAGAATAAAAAAGACCAGGCATCAATGATGAAACAGCAGGAAGAGATTCAGCAGGTGTATGACAAATATGGTACATCGATGTCAGCAGGATGCCTTCCGTTACTGATTCAGATGCCGCTGTTGTTTGCTTTGTACCCGGTTATCTATAATATCCAGAAATATGTTCCGGAGATCAAGACAGCTCCAAAAGCAGTAAATGTATTCCTGACCCTTCCTGACCTGACCATCTCGCCTATGCAGATGATCAAGAACAGCGGGGACTATGGATTTGCACCGGTTGTTATTATTATTACTGCAATCTTGCTTCCGGTATTATCTGGTCTGACACAGTACGGAAGTATCAAGCTTTCACAGGCTATTTCCGGACAGCAGCTTGATAAAGATAACCCGATGGCATCTACGATGAACACGATGAATGTGACAATGCCGCTGTTCTCGGTATTTATGGTATTTTCACTTCCGACAGGTATCGGTCTGTACTGGATCGTCAGTGCGGTAGTACGTTGCGTTCAGCAGATATTTATCAATAAGCATTTAAGCAAGATGTCTGTAGATGAGATCCTGGAGAAAAACAAGGAAAAGGCTGAGGAAAAACGTGTAAAACGTGGCGAGAAGAATGAACGAATCGCAGCAATGGCTCAGACGAATACCAAGAATATGAACAACCAGGCATCCATGAAAAAGCAGAGCACATCTAACTTAAGTGAAAAAGAAAGAGAAGCCAGAGTGGAAAAAGCGCACCAGAAAGCAGACAATGCGAAGAAAGGAAGTCTCGCATCAAAGGCAAATATGGTGAAGAAATTTAACGAAAATGATTAGGGGGCGGCTGTAATGGAGGATTACATTACCTTATCAGCAAAGACACTGGACGATGCGATTACAGAGGCACTGGTTCAGTTAGGCGTAACAAGTGATCGTTTAGATTATATTGTTGTTGAAAAAGGAAGCGAAGGTTTCCTTGGAATCGGAAGAAAGCAGGCTGTGATCAAGGCCCGCAGAAAACAGGAAGAAAAACCGGTTGAAGAAGTTGTAAAAGAAGAGCCGAAAGTGGAAGAACCGGTAAAAGAATATTCACACGCCAGAAAACCGGCGAGAGAAGAGAAGCCGGAAGTAAAATCTGCTCCAAAGAAAGAAGCAGAACTTGCAAAGGTGGAACCACAGACGATCGAGACATGTGAGAAATTCATCTATGATGTGATGAATGCAATGGGCATGGAGGATGTAAAAGTTACATCTGCTGTAGATGAAGAAGGTGCACTTTCTATCAATATGGAAGGAAGCAATATGGGTATTCTGATCGGAAAACGAGGACAGACACTTGATTCTCTGCAGTATCTTACAAATCGTGTTGCCAATAAGATGCAGGATGGATATGTAAGAGTGAAACTTGACACAGAGGATTACAGAAGAAGAAGAAAAGAAACACTGGAAAATCTTGCAAAGAATATCGCAAGTAAAGTTAAGAGAACAAGAAAGACAGTTTCTCTTGAGCCGATGAATCCATACGAGAGAAGAATCATTCACTCTGCGCTGCAGTCTGACCCGGCAGTATCCACACACAGTGAAGGTGAAGAGCCTTACAGAAGAGTTGTGGTAACACTGGTAAGAAACAGAAATAACCGATAATTAAGAGACAGGGGTCTTTAAGCGGCCCTTGTCTTTTTGATACCAAGTATGGAGGAAATATGGAACAATTATATAATTCCACAATTGCCGCAATATCTACGGCAATGAGTAATTCCGGGATCGGAATTGTACGAATGAGTGGTCCGGAAGCATTTCAGATCGCAGACCGGGTGTATAAAGGGAAAAAGAGAAGAAGTTATGTGAACAGCAATCACATACGATCCATTATGGGTATATGGTTGATGGAGATCAGGTGATCGACGAAGTACTGGTCATGCTGATGCGCGGGCCGCACAGCTACACCGGTGAAGATACGGTGGAGATCAACTGTCACGGCGGAGTCTATGTGGTAAAGCGTATTCTGGAGCTTCTGATCAAAAATGGTGCGCGCCCGGCAGAGCCGGGAGAGTACACCAAGCGTGCGTTTCTAAATGGCAGACTGGATCTTTCGCAGGCAGAGGCTGTCGGGGACCTGATCGCATCGCAGAACGAATATGCTTTACAGAGTTCAGTGAGCCAGCTTAAGGGCAATATCAAAGATAAGATCGGTGAAATGCGTGAAAAGATCCTGTATCACACTGCATTTATCGAGACCGCACTGGATGATCCGGAGCATATCAGCGTTGATGGATACGGGGAAACACTAAAAAAAGTGGTTGATGAGATCATAGAAGCAATGAAAAGATTGCTAGATAGCTGTGATGATGGTAGGATTATAAAAGAGGGCGTACGCACAGTCATCCTCGGAAAACCGAATGCGGGGAAATCATCCCTGTTAAATGTACTTCTCGGTGAAGACCGGGCAATCGTTACAGATATTGCAGGTACAACCAGAGATGTATTGGAAGAACACCTGAATCTGAAGGGAATTTCTTTAAATATCATGGATACTGCCGGCATCCGTGATACGGAAGATGTGGTAGAAAAGATCGGTGTTGACCGTGCAAAAGAATATGCAGACAAGGCAGACCTGATCCTGTATGTGATCGATGCATCCAGACCGCTGGATGAAAATGATGCAGAGATCCTGCATCTGATCAAAGGAAAACGTGCGATCATCCTGCTGAACAAATCCGATCTGGATATGCAGGTGAAAAAAGATCAGGAAGAGCTGCCGGAGGAATTCCCGGTGATCGAGATCTCCGCAAAGAATGTGGAGGGGATCGGAGAACTGGAAGATACGTTAAAGGAGATGTTCTTCCAGGGCGAACTGACATTTAATGATGAAATCTATATTACGAATGTGAGACAGAAAACAGCACTTCAGGATGCATATGCCGCACTTGAACGTGTGAATGACAGCATTGCCGCAGATATGCCGGAGGATTTCTATTCGATCGATCTTATGGATGCATATGAAGCTCTCGGCAATATCACCGGCGAAACGATAGGAGAAGATTTGGTTAATGAGATATTCAGCAAATTCTGTATGGGAAAATAAAGATAAATATGATGTTGTCGTCATCGGTGCCGGACACGCAGGATGCGAGGCGGCACTGGCAACGGCGAGACTTGGATTTCAGACACTGGTATTTACCGTAAGTGTGGACAGCATTGCGATGATGCCGTGTAATCCGAATATCGGAGGAAGTTCCAAAGGCCATCTGGTAAGAGAACTGGATGCCCTTGGCGGAGAGATGGGAAAGGTCATCGACCGTACATTTATCCAGTCAAAAATGTTAAATAAGTCCAAAGGCCCGGCGGTACATTCGCTTCGTGCACAGGCTGATAAGGCAGTCTACAGCAGAACGATGCGCCGTGTGCTGGAAGCACAGGAGAATCTTGAGATCAAGCAGGGAGAGGTGGCAAATCTCCTGGTGGAAGATGGAAAGATCACCGGAGTGCAGACATTTTCGGGTGCAACGTATCACTGTAAGGCGGTTATCATCTGCAGCGGAACTTATCTGAAGGCACGTTGTATCTATGGGGATGTGAGTCAGTATACCGGTCCGAACGGACTGCAGGCGGCCAATCATCTGACCGATTGCCTGAAAGAACTGGGAATTAAGATGTACCGTTTCAAGACAGGAACACCTGCCAGGGTAGACCGTAAAACCGTGGACTTCAGCAAGATGGAAGAGCAGTTCGGAGACGAGAGGGTAGTGCCGTTTTCATTTACTACGAATCCGGACGATGTGCAGATCGACCAGGCTTCATGCTGGCTGACTTATACAAATGAGACGACACATGATATCATCCGTGCCAATCTGGACAGATCACCGCTGTATTCCGGAATGATTGAGGGAACGGGACCGAGATACTGTCCGTCAATCGAAGATAAAGTTGTAAAATTTGCAGATAAAAAACGTCATCAGGTATTTCTTGAGCCGGAAGGACTGGAGACGGATGAGATGTATATCGGTGGTATGTCGAGCTCGCTGCCGGAAGATGTACAGTATGCCATGTACCGCAGTGTTCCGGGGCTGGAGCATGTGAAGATCGTAAGAAATGCATATGCGATCGAGTATGACTGTATTGATGCAAGACAGTTAAAACCATCCTGGAATTCCGTAACATCAGTGGATTATTCAGCGCGGGACAGTTCAACGGAAGCTCCGGCTATGAGGAAGCTGCCGCACAAGGGCTTATAGCGGGCATAAATGCCGCCAGAAAGCTGCAAGGCAGGGAATCCCTGGTGTTAGACCGTTCAGAGGCTTATATCGGCGTTCTGATCGATGATCTGGTTACAAAGGAAAGTCATGAGCCATACCGTATGATGACTTCCAGGGCAGAGTACCGTCTGCTTCTGAGACAGGACAATGCGGATCAGCGTCTGACGAAAAAAGGCTATGAAGTCGGTCTGATCTCACAGGAGCGTTACGACCGCCTGAAGGAAAAAGAAAGGCTGATAGAGTCGGAAATCGAGCGGTTAAAGAATGCTTATGTCGGAACCAGTGAAAAGGTACAGGAACTCCTGGAATCCTATGAAAGTACACCGCTGAATTCCGGAAGCAGTCTGGCAGAATTGATCCGGAGACCGGAATTGTCTTACGAAGCAGTTGAAGATATTGATGTGACCCGGCCAAAATTGCCGGAAGATCTGGCGGAAGAAGTGATCGGACAGGTGGATATTTCCCTGAAATATGACGGTTATATCCAGCGTCAGAAACGCCAGGTAGAGCAGTTCAAGAAGATGGAAAATAAGAAAATTCCGGAAGATATGGATTATGATGCAGTGAACAGCCTTCGTATCGAAGCAGTCAGAAGCTGAAAGAGTACAGACCGGTGTCGATCGGACAGGCGTCACGCATTTCCGGTGTGTCTCCGGCTGATATCTCGGTGCTGCTGGTATATCTGAGTGGAAATCACAGATAAAGTGCAGAGATACAACGGATTACATTGGTAAATATATTTATAGCTACACCATAAAATAATATAAATATAACTATATAGTAAATATAATGATAAGTATATAAAATGAATAACATGAAAAACCATACATTTTATACACTTATTAATTTTAGAGAGAAATAAGGAGAAAAATATGGACCAGATTTTGAAAAAAAGCCTGGAAAAGATAGGAATAGAGATCACGGACCGGCAGAAAGAGCAGTTCGATGCCTATCATAAGCTTCTTGAAGAGTGGAATAAGGTGATGAACCTGACCGGAATCACAGAATATGAGGAGGTTGTGGAAAAACATTATGTAGACAGCCTTTCTATTGTAAAAGTCATGGATATGGCTAAGGTAGATCAGGTGATCGATATAGGTACGGGGGCGGGATTCCCGGGATTACCGCTTAAGATCGCATTTCCACATCTGAAAGTGACATTGCTTGATTCATTGAACAAAAGAATTAAGTTCCTGAATGCTGTGATCGAAGAACTGGGATTGGAAGATATCCACACAATTCATGGAAGAGCGGAAGATTATGCCAAAGATGCAGCATATAGAGAACAGTATGATCTGTGTGTGTCCAGAGCAGTTGCAAATCTGGCAACGTTGAGCGAATATTGCCTGCCTTACGTAAAAGTAGATGGTATGTTTGTACCTTATAAATCGGGTGAGATTGATGAAGAGGTAAAAGAGTCGTCGAAAGCGGTAAAGATACTTGGAGGTAAGATTGAAGACGTAGTAAAATTCGAGCTTCCGGGAACAGACATCGGCAGATCGTTCGTGAAGATCCACAAAGTGAAGAATACGGCAAAGAAATATCCACGAAAGGCTGGAATGCCTTCCAAAGAGCCGATACGGTAAGAAAAATAGCAATTTGATAAGAATTTTGTGAAAACAAGAAAATGTAAAAGGGGTAATGTTTCATGTGAAACATTACCCCTTTTGTAAAACTTAATATTATTTACTGGTGATACAGGCAGAACACTAGCAGTTGTCGCTTAGCAATATGTCTATCTGCTCTAAAAATGCATCAGCATTTTCTCGCTGTGGCAGTAATCCACAGCCTGCAATTTCAATATGCTCAATGGATGGGAGAACATTACAGTATTCTTCGGCTTTTTCGAAAGTTTCCGGTGCATTTTTCCCGGAAATCACGGCAATGGAAGTTGTAAGTCCTTCGAGACAATGAGCAATATTTACTGTTGTATAATGACCTAAAATGCTGGAGTAGAGATATCTGCATTCAGCAGAATCCGAAAGTGCAGTGTTACGTGCGCCAACATTATAGATGAATGTTCCATATATAGGAAGATTTATAATACTTGCGAGCAGCTTTGACTTATGGTTTGGTGCTTTTGCAAGTGTACGGATGCTTTCCGGACAAATAAGGATTATATGACCAATCTGATCTGCAATGTTCTGACAGGCAGCTGTTACAAAAGAAACAGATGCTCCGGTTGCAACGATATCTGTCTTTTCTCCAATGATATCGCGAATGAAATCAGTGAGAAGCTGGACATAGAGATAGCAGGTGTATGTGATGGCAGGTTTATCAGATTTTCCGCATCCAAGAAGATCTATGGTATACACAGTGTGTTCCCTGGAAAGAGTATCGATTACTTTGTCCCATTCCATTGAAGAACTGTAATGATTCAGATCATGGATGAGGAGAAGAGGAGAGCCGCTTCCTGTCTTTTGATAATATATATTTCCAAATTTCCAATTGTAGTAGTTGGATGAGTCTTCTTCTGAGAGTTCATCAGAGGTGTTGAATATGAATTTGTTTATTACGTGGAACGCCAGGGTTGTTGTTCCAATTGTTGTCGAGATGAACAATAATGTCTTTTTCCAGTTCATGTTGATACCTCACTTTCTTACTGCTAATTATACTATATTTACTTATAAATTGGAAGATTGCCTTTGCAAAATGAACGCAAAATGAACATCTGTGTAATCAAAGAAAATGTTTCACGTGAAACATTAAAAATAAAAAGAATAAAAAAGCATAAAGATAACGAAAATAATAAATAGAACAGATTCATATTTATGAAAAATGGAAAAACTATGTTTCACGTGAACATTTTATGGATAAGTACCTGGAAAAGTGATATACTAATATCATGTAAAAAAAAGGGAAGGTGATAATTAAATGGGACGAGTTATAGCCGTTGCGAACCAAAAAGGTGGTGTTGGAAAGACAACGACAGCTATTAATCTGTCGGCATGCCTTGCTGAAAAAGGCCAGAAAGTTCTTGCTATCGATATGGATCCGCAGGGAAATATGACGAGTGGATTAGGAATAGACAAAGATGAAGTTGAAAAGAATATCTATGATCTTATGATTGGACAGGTTGGTGTAGAGGAAGTGCTTCAAAAAGAAGCAATTGAAAACCTGGATATTATTCCGACAAGTATTGATCTGTCAGCGGCAGAGATTGAATTGATCGGTGTGGATGATAAAGAATTTATCATCAGAAACGCTATTGCACCAATCAAAGACAATTATGAGTATATTATTATTGATTGTCCACCATCGTTGAGTATGCTGACAATTAATGCTATGACAACAGCTGATTCGGTGCTGGTACCGATTCAGTGTGAGTACTATGCGCTGGAGGGATTGAGCCAGTTAATACATACAGTTGAACTGGTGAAAGAAAGATTGAATCCAATTCTGGAAATAGAAGGTGTTGTATTTACAATGTATGATGCGCGAACGAATCTTTCACTTCAGGTTGTAGAAAATGTAAAAGAGAACCTGCAACAGAACATCTATAAAACGATTATTCCTAGAAATATCCGGTTGGCAGAAGCACCAAGTTATGGAATGCCGATCAATCTGTATGATCCAAAGTCTACAGGCGCAAGCGCATACCAGAGACTTGCTGATGAAGTGATGAATAGAGAGTAACTAAAAGATGTGATGTAGGAGGGAACGAATGTCAATTAAGAAAAAAGGTCTGGGAAAAGGTCTGGACAGTCTGATCCCAGATAATAAGAGCATAAAGTCTGTAACACCTGACAAATCTGCTGAAGCAAAGAAAGAAGCAGAAGAAAAAGCAGGCGTGCAGACGATGAAGATCAATGAAGTTGAGCCGAACAGGGATCAGCCGAGAAAGAATTTTGATGAAGATGCTCTCCTTGAACTTTCGGATTCCATCAAACAGTTCGGTGTATTACAGCCGCTGCTTGTTCGGAAAAGAAAGGATTACTACGAAATCATTGCCGGTGAAAGAAGATGGAGAGCTGCAAAAATTGCCGGGGTAAAGGAAGTTCCTGTAATTGTAAAAGAATATACAGATCAGGAAATTCTTGAAATCGGTCTGATTGAAAATATCCAGAGAGAGAACCTGAATCCAATTGAAGAAGCAATTGCATTTAAGAGACTTCTGGAGGAATTCAATCTGAAACAGGATGAAGTTGCAGAACGAGTATCGAAGAGTAGAACTGCGGTAACAAACTCTATGAGACTGTTGAAGTTAAGTGATAAAGTACAGCAGATGATAATTGACGATATGATTTCTACAGGGCATGCGAGAGCGCTTCTCGCAATTGATGATCCAGAACTTCAGTATACACTGGCAAATAAGATATTTGACGAGAAACTCAGTGTGAGGGAGACTGAGAAGCTTGTGAAAGAGATCAAGAATCCGAAAAAACCAAAAGAGAAGAAGGTAATGGAGAATGCGTTCATTTACCAGGATCTGGAAGAAAAGATGAAAGGTGTATTCGGAACAAAAGTCAGTATAGCATCAAAAGGAAAGGGAAAAGGTAAGATAGAGATAGAATATTATTCAGATGATGAATTAGAACATCTGTTCGATATGATGATGAGCATTAAAAGAGGAGAGTAATTGAATATGGATAGCAAAATACTGAAAGCACTTGGTATCGATCCGGCATTGATATTTTTATTTTTGCTGGTACTGATTGTTATATTATTCGTTCTGTATGTAAATGTAACAATGAAGTATAATCGGTTGAAAAGCAGCTATACGACGTTTATGCGTGGGAAAGATGGAAAGACACTGGAAGAAAGCATGATGTCAGGATTTTCGGATGTAGAAGCAATTCTGAAATACACAAAGCAGAATCGTACAGACATCCAGAAGCTGAACAAGAAGATGGAGAAGTCTTACCAGAAGGTTGGTATTGTCAAGTATGATGCATTTAATGAAATGGGTGGAAAGCTCAGCTTTGCACTTGCAATGCTGGACAATAATAATACCGGATGGATCCTCAATGCAATGCACAGCAGAGAGGGCTGTTACACTTACGTAAAGGAGATTGTAAAAGGGGAAAGCTATGTAGAACTTGCTGAGGAAGAAGCAGAAGCACTGGATAAGGCTATTTTCGAAGATGGATATGAAGAAGAAGTCAATAAGGCAGTTGCTTCTGTAACAGGAAGTATGAAAATGGCAAAATCCGGTCCGGCAAAGACAGGAAATCAGAAAAACAGTAATGCAAGAAGTGCAAAACAGGTATCTGGAAAGGCAAATAATGGAAAAATCCTGAATACAAGAACCAGCAGTATGCGTCCAGATATGGCAAGACCTGAAAAAAATAGAAAATAGCAGATCATATAACAGATATGAGAGCAGGAGGAGTTTAGAAAAATGTTAGATATCAAATTTGTAAGAAATAATCCGGATGTGGTAAAACAGAACATCAAAAATAAGTTCCAGGATGAGAAATTACCTTTAGTAGATGAAGTAATAGAACTGGATCAGAAGAATAGAGATATTAAGGGAGAAGTAGAAGCACTTCGTGCAGAAAAGAATAAAATCTCTAAACAGATTGGTGCATGTATGGCACAGGGAAAGAAAGAAGAAGCGGAAGAATTAAAGAGAAAAGTAGCTGAGAGTGCTGCAAGGATCGAAGAACTTTCCAAAGAAGAAAAAGAAGTAGAAGAGAAACTGAAACAGAATATGATGATCATTCCGAACATTATCGATCCTTCTGTACCAATCGGAAAAGATGACAGTCAGAATGTAGAAATTGAAAAATTCGGTGAGCCTTTTGTTCCTGATTTCGAGATTCCATACCATACAGAGATCATGGAAGCATTTGACGGAATCGATCTTGAGAGCGCCGGAAGAGTAGCGGGAAATGGATTCTATTATCTGATGGGTGATATCGCAAGAATTCATTCTTCTGTACTTGCATATGCAAGAGACTTTATGATCAATCGTGGATTTACTTACTGTGTACCACCTTTCATGATCAGAAGCAACGTTGTAACAGGTGTTATGAGCTTCGCAGAGATGGATTCTATGATGTACAAGATCGAGGGAGAAGATCTGTATCTGATCGGAACAAGTGAGCACTCTATGATCGGTAAATTCATCGACACAATGCTGGAAGAAAAACAGCTTCCACAGACACTTACAAGCTATTCACCATGTTTCCGTAAAGAAAAAGGAGCTCATGGTATCGAGGAACGTGGAGTATACAGAATCCACCAGTTCGAGAAACAGGAAATGATCGTTGTATGTAAACCGGAAGAAAGCAAGATCTGGTATGATAAATTATGGCAGAATACGGTAGATCTGTTCCGTTCACTGGATATCCCGGTACGTACATTAGAGTGCTGCTCAGGTGACCTGGCAGATCTGAAGGTAAAATCTTGTGATGTGGAAGCATGGTCTCCAAGACAGAAGAAATACTTCGAAGTAGGAAGTTGTTCTAACCTTGGTGATGCACAAGCAAGAAGACTTGGTATCCGTGTCAAAGGTGAAGACGGAACAAAATATTTCGCACATACACTGAACAATACAGTTGTGGCTCCACCGAGAATGCTGATCGCATTTCTGGAAAACAACCTTCAGGAAGATGGATCTGTTAAGATTCCTAAGGCATTACAGCCATACATGGGCGGAACAGAGAAGCTTGTACCTAAAAATAGGAAGTTATAAGGATAAGCGTATGCATCAATATTTGAAATCCATTGGATTTGGAAATATCAGAGACAAAAAACAGTTAATACAGATTATAAGAGATGTGGAAGAATCCTATACGGGACATCAGCTTGTCACGCAGGATGAAGTGACGGATCTTTGTGAATTTGATAAAGAATATGGAGAAGGTATCGGGATCAAGGTGTGCGGAGATATGGATATCGACGAACAGTTTGATTACCGCTATTATGCTCCGTATTTCACAGGATCCGGCGTAACATCTTATGCAAATGTCAGTGTGGAACGAAGGATAGACCGTGAAGCATATGTAGGCATTTGTGAGGATACAAAAGTCGGCATCAACCTGGTATTCTATCTGCAGAATATGATGGAATATCTGAGAGAGAGGCAGATTGGCGGAAGAAGTATCAAGTATTCTTCTGTTACTTTGTCCGGACTCTGTAATGAGGGAACCATCCTGCTTCCGGTGAGGAAAAGCAAGGAGCAGGAACGGGAACAGCAGGAAGAGGTGCACAACCGCATGCTTCTGTTGAGTGCAGCCAGAACAGGTGATCCGCAGGCAATCGAAGTCTTACACTGGATGATATGGATACCTATTCCAAAGTATCGAAAAGACTGATATCGGAAGATGTATTTACCATTGTGGATACATACATTATGCCTTATGGAATCGAATGCGACAGGTATTCGATCATGGGCGAGATCTTGGAATATCGTCTTACCAGAAATGAGATTACAAGGGAAGATATCTGCATTATGAAATTGGATGTGAACGGATTATTATTCGATGTATGTGTACCAAAAAGAGAAGTCATGGGCGAACCGGCAGTCGGACGCAGATTCAAAGGAAATGTGTGGCTGCAGGGAAAAATCAATTTCTGAATGTGGATAAGAACAGTAAAATGTGGATAAATATTTCAGAATGATACAGGGGTGGGGATATCCATCCCTGTATTGACTTTTGTGAGATTAATGGTAAAATAGACATGTGTCGTCATAGCTCAGCTGGATAGAGCACTCGCCTCCTAAGGTTGCGTTACAACGGCCACCTCAAAAAAACTAAATAAGGGATTGCAGTTCGAACTTTGAGTCGGGCTATAATCATATATCAGACACGTCCATATAGCTCAGCTGGATAGAGCACACGCCTCCTAAGCGTG
>ENA-OQCN01000956-OQCN01000956.1-human-gut-metagenome-genome-assembly--contig:-NODE-956-length-15098-cov-1.538107_pt1 | contig 15098 bp, 16 predicted proteins | sample MGYA00242497_ERZ504576 | MGnify/ENA primary metagenome ERZ504576 (study PRJEB26092, sample SAMD00036296) | human gut metagenome | host: Homo sapiens | study: EMG produced TPA metagenomics assembly of... | reverse complement strand
CGGAAGGAGAAGATTTCGAATGGTTCTATGCACAGCATAATGTTTCCATTCTGGATAATGGAGATATTGCTCTTTTTGACAATGGTACTGCAAAGGTAAAACGTGTGGATGGCGATAACCGTGTAAGTGGTGATAACGTATATTCCCGTGCGGTTGTTATCAGATTGATACAGAGAACATGACCGTTTCCCAGGTAACTGAGTATGGTAAAGAGCGAGGCGCCGACTGGTATTCGGACTGGATTTCCGGTGTGGTTTCCCTGGATGGAACACAGGATCATCTGTGGATCACAGCTGGCTCCCACCTGCATAGCGATGAAGAAAACCGCAGTGATTATTACCCGAAAGATATGTTTGTACAGGGACTGACCAAGACCACACATATTGATCAGGTAGATAATGGAGAGCTGAGCTTTGAGCTGACGATCTCCGGTGATACTTATAATGCGCTGACCTATCGTTCTTTCCGCATGCCCCTTTATACAGAAGGAAAATATGATCCATCCGCAGTTCCGGAGGTGCTTGGTTCTCTTGGAGAGACAAGTTATGAGGAAAGCAGCATTGATGTGAGCACCGCAGAGGCTTTGCCAGATGGCTGGAATTTCCTGCTGGATGGAAGCAAGATCAGTGTGAACGGCAGCTTCCTGACCCAGACCGCAGCAACAGATCTGCAGGCTGGAAAGATGATCTTGATAAGCGGTGAGTCCCAGAGAGCTTATCAGCTGACACAGACTCCTTCTGAAGGAGATGACGGAACAAATGTTACAGTTAAGGGCTGGACGGCAGTTGACGGCTGGAAGGTCAGGAATGGGATATTTACCTGGAACTGGACGGTGTTCTTTATAATACGGGATATATGTACAGTCAGGCATAAGTATATAATTTGTCAAAATGGGTTCAAGAGCCTTGAACCATTTTGACGTTACAGGCTTTGCAGCCTGTACGGACATAACGACAAAAATTTGAGGAGCTTACAGTATGAAAAAATGGAGCAAAAAGAAAAAAATCAACCATTCTGCTTCTGTTTCTGGTGCTGCTTGCATTGTTTGCAGGCCTTTGCTGGAAAAAGCGGCGGGGAATTTATAATACTTACATGAAACTTACTAATCAGGAAATTCCCTATTCTGTAAAAGAAAAACGGAAGAAAAAATATGGCTATTACGGTCAGAAGCTGAATGTTACCATGGATGTGGACGACACGATTTCCATTCAGGAAAACGATGATTCCGCGAATGATATCCAGACAGAAATCCCTCAGACGAAAACACTGGTGGCGACCTCCTATGAGATTGACCAGCAGCTGCAGGCAGAGCAGGAAAATGGATATACATGGGATGATCCCATGGTTATTCTTAACCCATATCAGATTTCCCCATTAACTGCAGTAGTACTTTTTGACACAGAAGAAGAGTATGGAGTGCGCTTTACTGTGAAAGGAAAAACTGCAGCAGCAGACATCAGCGGAGAGATAGATGCGGCCAGTTCACACAGAGTGCCCATTATCGGTCTTTATCCGGGAGAGGATAATACAGTAGTACTGGAACTTCTGGATGATTCCGGCAGAGTGAAGGATTCCCAGGAGATCACCATTACAACAGAAGCTTTGCCAGAGTCTCTTACGGATGTGATCGAACCTGTGGAGACCAGTGGAGAATCTGCATATGATCTGACCATGGTTTACGGACAGAGCACTCATCTTCCTTTTGCATATGACTGCATGGGAGATATTCGCTGGTATATGAACAAAGAGACTGGAAATTATGGTCTTTACATGCTTTCCAACTGCAGAATGATCTGGCAGGATACTGCCGGATATGTTCCGAACCTGGAGAAGCCCCAGTCTACTAATCTTTATGAGCTGGATTATCTGGGAAGAGCTTACAACATGTATTATCTTTCCGGCGGAAGCCACCATGAGGTAATTGAGAAGGAGCCAGGAGGAAATCTTCTGGTGCTTACAAGCTCCATGCAGAGCCACTGTGAAGATAAAATTGAGGAGATCGACCGACAGACAGGTGCGGTGGTAAATGAACTGAAACTTCAGGATATTATTAAATGTAAATACGAAAATCTGGTTGACTGGGCACATATTAATACAGTTTCCTATCAGCCGGAGACAGATACCATTCTGCTCAGCGTCCGCAACCTGGAATCTGTGATCAAGGTAAACTGGACAACCAAGGAAATCCAGTGGATTCTTTGTGATCCAAGATTCTGGGAAGGTACAGATTATGAAAAATATGTGCTGAAAGCAGATGGTGATTTCATTTATCAGTTCCAGCAGCATACAGCATATCAGATTGATACAGATCTGGATGGCGATGACCAGACTATAGAAATCACCATGTTTGATAACCATTTCCTGTGGAGAAGGAAGAAAGATATCGACTATTATGACAAGACAGAGGAATCCTACCTGCTGGTATATTCTGTAAATGAAGCAGAAGGTACTGTGAAGCAGATTAAGAAGATTCCTACGGTATGGTCCAAGATCACATCCGCAGCGATTTATGAGGCTGACAGCAATCATTTCTTCGGAATGTGCGGTCATGTGGCAAATGCAGAAAACGGCTGGAAGGGAATGACCTACGAGTTTGACTACGATACAGAGAAGGTCCTGAATCAGTATTGTCTTAAGAAAACCTTTTACCGTGCAGAGGAAATGCGGATTGATTACAACGATCTTGCAAGTCCTATGGAGCTGGATGAAAATTATATCAAAGGAGAATTATGGCAGCCGGTGAAGACCTGGAAATGGCTGTGGAACAAGAAGCCGGACCAGGTGCTTCCGGCAGATACCCTGACATATAACATCACAGGAAAAGTGCTCTATATAGGCACTTATGATCATCAGATCTCCCAGATCATTTTCAAAGGGGCGAAGAACACTTATGTTTATGATACAACAGAGGTTCGTTTGCATATGGACACCTATCTGGATTTCTATGAAAACATTCCGGTGCCGCTTCAGGGAATGAATGCAGATAATTATGAAATCTACGTCATGTATCAGGACGGATTTTATGATACACAAGCAGACCTTTGCAATCAATTAAAAAGGTGATATTGAAAAGCCAGTGAATAGTAAGAGTATTAAGCCCTGATTCAGCTGCCGCAGCTGAATCAGGGAAAATATACCGCAAAGCAGGGAGCGCAGATTGTGGGAATGATTTTTCAAACACGCTCTGGACGCGGAATAAAAAAATGCTGCAAAATCATTTTTGCAATGATTTTGCAGCATTTTCTATGACTGGGAAAAACTTTTGCGGTATGCCGCCGGGCTGTAGCTCAGAGTTTTTTTGAAAACAGAGCAGAAGTAATTGCTGGAAGAAAAGCCCAGCTGGTAAGCAATGTCTGTAATGGAATCATCTGTGGTCTTCAGAAGCATCTGTGCCCGGTCCATTTTCTGGAGGGTAATGTATTCAGCAGGGGTAATTCCCAGTTCCTCTTTAAATTTGGCTTTAAAACGGGAAAGAGAATAGTTGGATGCCTGGGCAAGCTCCTGAAGAGTAATGGGACTTTCAATATTCTGCTCAATGTATTTCAGCGCATGTCCGATGTCACTGTTCAGCTGTTCAGTGATCTCTTCCTGGGCTGGAACTGCAGTCAGGTAGTTCAGGCTGGCAAGTACACAGGTCAGATACTGGACACCGGCAATGGAGTCGGCTTCTGTTCCGTAAGAAATCAGGTTAAAGGCAGTGCGCAGCATGGAAATCTGGGAACTGCCTACATGATACAGGTGCTGATCCATATTCAAAAGCCGATGGCACAAAATATTGCTGTAATGCTGGTTCAGACCAAGGAAATTATCGTGCTCCTTCAGATCCAGCTGCATTGCAAAAAATTCGCAGCGGTTCTGGGCAATATGTCCTGTAGTATGAAGCTCATAAGGTCTGGTGATAAAAAGGTTATTTCCGGTAGCACAGTAGCTGGTGCGGACGCCGCCTTTCATAACGTAAGTCTTGCGCTGGCCTTTCACCATGAAATGAAGCTCGATGATATCAGAGTGATAATGCAGAGGAACCGGAACGCCAGGTGCCATAGGTGTAAAATGAGAAAGATTTCTAAGCCCCGGGATCTTATGTTTATCTGCTGTTAATATTTTTTATGTTCGTTCCATATGTAATCGTCAAATATTTCCTGTTCCATTCAAGTCGCCTCTTCTTATGTCCGTGAATTATTGTGTTGCAGTCTGTTTTACTACTGTTCACTGGTAACGTTCCGCGAAGTGTGTTACTGTGAACGAAGTGAACCGTAACTCTGTTTTGTTTACCGCACTATGTTTTGCTGGTTTGTATTCTTTTTCGTACAAAGTTATAAAATAGTACTAAATATTTTGCTGAAAGCAATTTTAAATTATTTATATTATACTATAATCACAGTTGAAAAGCAATTGCGCGGTTGCAGTGGATAGTAAATGTTGTTGTTCATTCCGTTCATAAAACACATCGCGGAACGTTACCGGTGAACAGCAACAAGTAAACATCAAGAGGGAGAAGAGCATGAAAAAACAATTGCAGGCGGCGTATGGCCGGTTATGATCACACCTTTTACAGAGGACAACAAGATCGACTATGATGCAGTCCTTCGAATCATTGAGTGGTATGATAAGAACGGTGTTGACGGAATCTTCGCAGTATGCCAGTCCAGTGAAATGTTTGAACTGAGCCCACAGGAGAGAGTGGAGCTTGCAAAATTTATTATCAACAATACACCAAGCACATGGGAGTAATTGCTTCCGGACATTGCGCTGAGAAGGTAGAGGATCAGATCCGCGAAGCTCAGACTGTAATCGATGCCGGTGTAGATGCATATGTTTTCATTTCCAATCAGTTTGCAAAAGAGAACGAGAGCGAAGATGTAGCTAAGAAAAATATTGAATATCTTCTGGATCACATTGATGGAGATATGTTCGGTGTTTATGAGTGCCCGGCACCATACAAGAGACTTCTTTCACCAGAGCTTCTCAAATGGTGTGCAGAGACTGAGAAATTTGCATTCCTGAAAGACACCTGCTGTGATCTTGATCAGCTGGAAGCAAAATGCAAAGCAGTTGAGGGCACCGGATTAAAGATCTTCAATGCAAATGCAGCAACACTTCTTCGCAGCATGGAAATGGGATGTGCAGGATACTCAGGAGTTATGGCAAACTTCCATCCGGATCTTTATGTATGGCTTTGCAAGAACTATAAAGAGCAGCCGGAGAAAGCACAGGAGCTTATGAACTTCCTTGGTGCTGCTTCCATGGTTGAGTGCCAGGTATATCCGGTAAACAGCAAATACCATATGAATCTGGTAGGTGTGCCGATGACACTTCAGTCAAGAAGACAGGATTATAAGCTTCTTACAGGAAGCAAGAAATTAGAGATCGAAGAGTTCTGTGCGATCACAGAGACCTTCCGCAAGAGCTTTTTTGGAAAGTAATCAGAGATAACTGCCGGAACGGTGGGGACCGTGAGGCCGGCTGAAAGGTATTTCTTAAGATTTGTAATTGGGGTTACAAATATACGTGAAAAAAGGGAAACAAAAACACATAGTGTGTAAAAATCAGGAGGATGAGAGAATGAAAAAAAAGATTAATGGCAGCAGTATTATCAACAGCTATGGCAGCAACAATGCTGTTAACAGGAAGCATCAGTGTACAGGCAGCAGATGCTGCAGCAGCAAATGACCCGGCAGTAGAGCTGATCTTTACATCAGTATCTGTAAGCGGTGACTCCCATACAGAGGCTATGTATGAGTTTGCAGATAAAGTAGAGGAATTATCCGGTGGTTCCGTAACATGTAAATGCTACGACAACGGTTCTCTGTTCTCTTCTGAGAACGAGTTCGATGCTCTTCTTAACGGAGATGCAGATCTGGCATATATTTCCTTCCCGACAATTGCAACACAGATTCCGTCCTACAGCATGTTTGCTTCCGGATATCTGTTCAGCTCCTATGAGCATATGACAAGCGTTCTCAACGGTGACATCGGACTTAACAAGATCCGTCCACAGATTGAAGAGACACTGAACATCAAACCTCTTTCCAGCTTCTATCTTGGAAGCCGTGTAATCAACACAAGAGAGAAAGAAATCAACAGCTACGATGACATGAACGGATTACTTCTCCGTATGCCGAACTCCGAAGCATGGCTGTTCCTTGGTGAGCACTTGGTGCAAACCCGACACCACTTTCCTTCAGTGAGCTGTATACTGCACTTCAGACTGGCGCTGTAGATGCACAGGATAACCCGCTTCCAAGTATCGAGAGTGCAAAATTCTATGAAGTAACAAAATACATCGCAATCACAAACCACGTTGTTGACTCCATCATGCCATGTATCAACGGTGACACATGGAACAGCATGACAGAGGCTCAGCAGGAAGCTGTTACTGAGGCTATGGAATATGCAAGAGACGTAAACGATACAGCAAGACTTGACAGAGAAGCTGAACTGATCAAATTCTTTGAGGAGAAGGGACTTACTGTTACATATCCTGACATCAACGAGTTTAAAGAAAAAGTTCAGGCTAAGTACATGGAAAACGAAGATATGATCAAAGACTGGGATATGATCTTTACAACGAAATCCAGGCTATGGCTGATACAACAACCGCAGAAGAGTAAAGCGAATTGTCGTGACAACAGGCAAGACATAGTGATCAGCTATGAATTGACAGCAAAACTTGAGACATCTGTCTGACTTATAACAAAGAAAAGTCCCAGGCTGTGTGTACGGCCTGGGCTTTTATTAAAGAACAGATTTTTGGCCTGTCTGCACAGGTGATACATTTTGCAGTAGTGTCTGTAAAATGGAACAAACCAATGGCAGAAAAGTGAATCTGAGAGGAGAGGAAACTGTGGATAATTTCAAAAAGATCGGGAAAAAGATCGTCGATTTCCTTGGCGTTTTTATCCCAAACATTACGTTTTTGGTAATTTTCCTTACCTTTATGGTAACGATCGTATCCAGATATTTTTTCAAAACTCCTGTAACATGGAGTTATGAGGTATCTGTTCTGGGTTACATGTGGACCATGTTCTTCGGCGTTGGTAAGGCAATGGAGGCTGATGAACACGTAGTATTTGGTCTGGTTTACGATGCTGTAAAACCTCGTACCCAGTTTATTTTTAAAGTAGTTTACAATACATTTCTTTTAATCCTGCTGGTAACCTGTTTTGTACCGTGTTTCCAGTCCATGGTTGGAAAGAAAATGGTAACAGGAGTTCTGAAGCTTCCATATACAGTTGTTTTTGCACCATTTATGTATATGCTGGCTGAGATCATCGTCAGAACCTGTATCAATATCAAAAATGCATTTAAAGAATACAAGGAAGGAGGAAAAGAATCATGAGTATGCCGATTATTATGCTGTTTGTGGTTATGGCGATCTGCTTCATAATCCGTATGCCTGTTTCTTTCTCCATGCTTGCAGCTTCTATTACATATTTTCTGCTTGCAGCTCCGGACAAACTGGGCCAGGTATTTACCGTTATCACTGGTAACATGTTTGCAAACTATACCATGCTTGCAGCGCCGCTGTTTATTTTCATGGCAAATGTGCTGAATGAAGGTGAGGTAACAGACAAGCTGTTCTCTTTCTGTAATGGTCTTCTTGGAAGATTAAAAGGTGGTACAGCACAGGTTAACGTATTTATTTCCCTTATTTTCTCAGGTATGACCGGTTCTGCTATCGCAGATGCTTCCGGTATTGGTCTGATGGAGATCGACCAGATGAAAAAAGAGGGATATGATGCAGAGTTCAGCTGTGCCATTACAGCCGCTTCTGCAACGGTAGGACCGATTTTCCCGCCAAGTATTCCAATGGTTATTTACGCTATGTTATCCGGTGCTTCCATTGGTAAGCTGTTTATGGGAGGTATGGTTCCTGGCGTTTTACTTGCCATTCTTCTTATGATCTATGTTGCGTTTATTTCTCATAAGAGAAATTATCCGGCTGGTGTGGTCATGAGCAAGAGAGAGTTTCTGAGAGCTACATTGCAGGCTCTTCCGGCACTGTTTACAGTTGTTATTCTTCTTGGTGGAATTTATTCCGGTATCTGTACTCCTACAGAGGCTGGTGCTGTTGCTTCTGCATACGCACTGATCATCTCAGCACTGATTTACAAAACACTGGATGGAAAAAGCTTTGGGGTATCATCAAGAAATCCGCTGCAAACACAGCTACACTGGCTCTCCTTTGCGGAACTTCCATGCTGTTCTCTTACATCATCTCTTTGGAGCAGGTTCCGAGAGTTGTTGCAAGTCTGGTTATGGGAATCACAGATAACAAGTACATTTTCCTGTTTATCGTAAACATCGTATTCCTGCTTCTTGGCTGTGTACTTGATGTAAGTACTATCCAGCTGGTATTCGTACCAATGGTTCTTCCGTTGGTACAGGCTATGGGTATTGACCTTGTTCATTTCGGCGTTGTAATCTGCCTGAACATGATGATCGGTCTTTCCACACCGCCATTTGGTATGCTGTTGTTTATTGTTTCGGGACTTGGAAAAACGAAGATCAAGGGTGTCATACGGGAGATTTTGCCGATGGTACTTATTATGATCGGGCTGTTGTTCCTGGTTACTTATGTACCGGATATTATTATGTTTATACCTAACAACTTCATGTAAAATATGAACTTGGGTAGTATGAAAGGGACTGTTTTGCAGTCCCTTTTGTTGTATCGGGAGGCACGGTTACCCGGACGCACTTTCGCAGCTGATATTCCACGCGGGGCGGTGCAACACTGCGGCGAGCTAACTGCTAACTACGACTAAATCGTTCAGGAGAGCCTTCACGATTAAGTCTTCGTAAGCAGTGGATCTCGCCTCCGTTAAGGGCGCACCTGGAAATGCCCCGCTTAGGAATATCAGTTGCGAAAACGCTGTGTATTGGTAACGAATGGATACAATAAAAGCGACGGTGCTGGTGATGATGGAATAGGGAATTTAGAACAATAATGTAATGTGGGACTATAAGAGGAGGACATGAGGATGGGCACATTGGATGAGGTAAAGGGATTGATTAAGAATCCGCCGAAGGAGTATCGGAGTGCTCCTTTCTGGGGGTGGAATGACAGGCTTCAGAGGGAGAATCTGGGAGAGCAGATAGAGGGATTTAAGAAGGCGGGAATGGGGGGATTTTTTATTCATTCCCGTGAAGGGCTGGAGACGGAGTATCTTTCCACAGAGTGGATGGAGGATGTGAAGTTCTGTGTGGATAAAGCCCGGGAAAATGACCTGGAGCTGTGGATATATGATGAGGATAAATGGCCGTCGGGGCTGCGGGAGGTATGGTCAGCAAGGTAAATCCAGCGGAGTTTACGGCCAGGGCGCTGACGATGGAGTGCGGGAAAGCAGGAGAGCTGGCGGTGCCGGCGAAGCTAAGTACCGAGGAAGAAAGGATAGTTACTGAGGACTCGGATTCGTTAATGTGCGGCGGGAATCGAAGCGTGGACGAAAATTCCATGTCCGGTAGGAACGGCGGTGAAGGTTTGGCAGTGGAAGAAACTATGGAGACAGAGTTTCTTCAAGGTATTTATGTGATTCAGACAGAAGCGGACGGCAGATTTATTAAGAGGATGAAAGAATATCCGACTTATGAGGAAGCTGCTGGAGCTTGCGGTGTTGATGAAGAGATTCTGCTTCTGCGTCAGGAGATTTCTGGTAAGAGCGAGTGGTACAATGGCTTGATGCCGCCGGATAATCTGAATCCGGAGAGCGTGAAGACATTTTTGAAGTTGACCCATGAGCATTATGAGGAAGTGTTTGGCGGAAGTTTTCCAAAAGAGGTGAAAGGATTTTTCACAGATGAACCAAACTGCTGTGATTTCTTCAGCGTTTTCCATGAAGGCAGACCGTGGATTCCGTGGAGTATTGGATTTACAGAGTATTTTATTGAAAAGAGAGGATATGATCCGCAGGAGAAGCTGCCTTATCTGTTTTTTGATGGGGAAGGGGCGGAGAAGATCCGTCATGATTATTGGAAGACGGTGGCACAGCGTTTCGAAGAAAGTTATATGAAACAGGTTTATGAGTGGTGTGATAAACGGGGACTTCGTACTACGGGACATATTTTATATGAGACGACCTGGCTATCAGACTCGTGTGTGCGGTGCGGCGATGCCTCAGCTTCGTTATCTGCATAATCCTGGAATTGATCTTCTTGGCGCACAGACGGATGAGTATCTGACTGTGAAACAGTGTGCAAGCGTGGCACATCAGTATGAACGTTCCATGACCATCAGTGAGGCTTACGGCTGCACTGGCTGGGAGCTGGATTTTTCTACTCAGAAATGGCTGGGAGACTGGCAGTTCGCGCTTGGAATTACGAGACGTTGTCAGCATCTTGCCCTGTATTCCATTACTGGCTGCAGGAAGAGGGACTATCCGCCGGTTTTCAACTATCAGAATACCTGGTGGGATGACAATGATAAGATGGAGAATTATTTTGGTCGTCTGGCGCTGTGTCTTTCTCAGGGTGAGCCGGTGCGGAAGGTGCTGATGATCCATCCGATTTCCAGCATCTGGACCGAGTGCCGCAGTGACCGGGCGGAGGATTTCAATCATCTGGAAATGAATATGGGATGGCTGGATGAGCATATTACTTCTTTAAATCGAAAAGGTGAGTATTATAACCGGATCGCAAAAGCGCTGACTGCAGGGCATGTGGATTTTGATTTTGGAGATGAGATCCTGTTGGAGCAGGACGGCAAGGTTGAGGATGGAATGTTTGTGGCAGGAAAGTGCAGCTATCAGGTGGTTGTGGTTCCGGGAGTGAGCAATCTGTTTGCAAACACGGTGAAGCTGTTGAAGGAATTTCTTGCAGCTGGTGGAATGGTGATCTGGCTGAAGCCGTATCCGGTGATGATTGAAGGAGAACGGATTGGTAGTAAGCAGATCTGCGTTGCTAAGAGATGGGATAAAAAAATAGACAGTGAAGATGTAAATGAAGAGAAATCTGACCGCAGGAAAGTGTGTGGAAAATATGGTGATATCCGGGATGTTTTAGATGAGGAAGCATTTGTTCATACGGTTGAGCATGAATGGGAGCTGACGGAAGCTGTGGCGAAATGCACCGGAAAAGATTTTACTGTGCGAAATGCCAGCGGCGCAGAGGATGGTGAGATTCTTTCCATGCTGAGAAAGACAGAAGATGGACATATTCTTTTCCTGACAAATCACGATCGGAACAATGCACATCAGGTTTACATAAAACTTGACTGCGGGAACGCTGTGGAAGAGCTTGACCCGCTGACCGGAGAAGTTTGTGAGGTGGAAACTGTTGCGGATGGAGAGGGCGTTTGCTTTACCAGGACATTCGAGACGGGGATGAGCCGAATTTATTTTGTGAAGAAAATAATAGGGGCTGGACAGATTATTAAAGAGATAAATAGTGTTGAAGACAAATGTGGAATTGAGGAAGATACTACCGTTGTGGACTTGGCGGCTGTTTCTGATGGCGTAAATGCGGTGCATGAAATGACAGTGAGCAAAGCTGCCACATTCCCATACAGACATCCGCATTACACAGATCCCGTATTAGCTACATTCGGTCCGGACGCGAAATTAAGAAGAACTATGGAGAATGTGCTGACGATAGATAATGTACTTATGAGCTGGGGGTTGCTTCAGCAAATAAATTTGTGACGGAAATGCTATGGTGGAAGATAAAGATCTTGACGCAATTGTAGAGCTGGTATCAGAATTCAGACATGGCAGCGGACTGTCAGAAGCAGGAAGCGTCTGTGAGTCCGCAGAGATGGAAATCTGGCAGGCGCAGAAGGAAATTCGTGAGAAATTGCGCATGCAGCAGGTTTACTATAACGGTGCACCTCAGCGATATACCTGGGTGGATCAGCCACATCCGGCAGATGGAACACCATTTACCATGCATTTCCGGTTTAATGTTGCAGAAGACATTTCCAGTGAATGCAGTTTTGTAATTGAGAAGCCTTATGGTCTGGAAGTTTACTTCGATGGCGTGAAATGTGCGCAGACCGGCAAATGGTTTATTGACAAAGACATGCGTTGCTTCGGACTTCCTGCTTTGAGTAAGGGGGTGCATCGGATTACCATAAAAGGCAGTTACGACCAAAAGCGGGAACTGGAAGATGTATTCGTAATTGGAAATTTCGCCGTAGATATGTCTGGCAATATTTCCAGGGAAAAAGAAATTCTGCATACTGGTGATTGGAGCATGCAAGGTTATGTAAACTATCCTGGCGGTATGATTTACCAGTACAAGGTGCCACAGTTGATTTCCGATAAGCAGGTTCTTCTTCATTTGGGTGAGTGGAGAGGTACCCTTCTGAAAGTCAGAGTAAATGGTAAGGAAGCTGGTTTTCATTTCGAAAAGAAGAACTGTGTCACAGATGTAACTGGTCTTTTCGAAAAAGAAGAGAATACTCTGGAAATTGAAGTTTCAGGAAGTCCAAGAAACATGTTCGGCCCATTCCACCAGTCCTACACCGGCTGCAGCCGAATCAGCTGGGCTGATTTCCGCACCGAGGGAATGTTCCATACGGATGGGAAGGTGCTGAAGCCTTATGGTATGATGGGGCAGAGTTATATTTGTGAGTATGAAGAGCAGTAAAAAATAACAGGAGGATTTATCATGATTGCAGATTACGCAGACAAACTGAATACATATGAGGAATTTAAAGATTACGCTGACATGGTTCAGCAGTTTATCAAAAAACAGAAAGAGGAGAACCTTCCAGAAGGCAGATACGACCTAAAAAACGGCATTTTTGCCTTGGTTCAGAAATATACCACGAAGTCCCTGGATGGTGCACAGATGGAATCCCATAAGAAATACTGCGACCTTCAGTACATTGTAGAAGGCACTGAGAAAATTTACTGGGCATCTCTTCGCAAGCTTACCGTAGAGGATGACCGCACCCCGGAAGCTGACATTATTTTCTATAAAAGTGGTCCGGAGCAGGGATACACTCTTCTGGAGGCTGGAATGTTCGGCTTCTACGCTCCTGAAGACGGTCATATGCCTGCATCGCCGTAATCGAACCACAGCCAGCAACGAAGATCGTGTTTAAGATTCCGGTGAAAGGTTGACAGTTTGAAAATAAAAGAGAACCATTAAGTCTTGAGTTACTGATTGACAAGCTCTTTCCAGAAAGCGTATACTATAGCGTGTTAAAAGCTTTTAGATACACAGGAGGAAAGAGCTATGAAAACAACAATAGTATCAAAACCGTAGTTGCCATCGGTATCGGTGCAGCACTGTTCTTTGTGCTGGGACGCTTTGTGGCGATCCCTAGTCCGGTTCCGAACACAAACATCAGTCTTCAGTACGCAGTACTTGGACTTCTTGCAGCAATGTATGGCCCGGTTGCAGGCGGACTCATTGGTTTCATCGGGCATACACTGATCGACCTGTCCTGGGGTGGAAGCCCATGGTGGAGCTGGGTTATCACATCTGCATTTGTAGGTGTTGTGATCGGTCTGTTCGCCAAGAAGCTTCAGGTTCAGGAAGGCGATTTCGGAAAAGGCAAAGTTGCCGTTTTCACAGTTGCAAACGTGATCGCACATGTTGTAGGATGGGTAGTTGTTGCACCTGTACTTGACATTGTAATCTATGCTGAACCGGCAAACAAAGTATTTGCACAGGGTGCATTCGCCGCTGTTTCAAACACCATCACAGGTGTTGTAGTCGGCGGTCTTCTGATCCTGGCTTATACAAAAACAATTGCAAAGAAAGGCTCCCTGGATCAGGAATAAGTTGAAAGGGAAATTTGTAAAAGACCTTGCTATGGGGAAACTTGTGGCAGGGTCTTTTTTGATGCATAATTTTATTGGATCCAAAAAGTAAATTTCGCAAGATTTATGCAAAATAAGATAAACTTTGGTAAGAAATTTTATTGTGGATTTAAGAAATTCGTGTTATCCTTTTGAGATGGTGTAAGGTGTACACTTATAGAGATGCAAATTGTTAAGTGGTTCTGAAGCAGTCACATTGTTTACAAATTGACGATGGATTCGCTTCAGGATATTTGATTTTGAGGTACTATATGACAGAGAAAAAATCTCCTATTATTTCTTTCAAAAACTTTTCTTTCCAGTACCGGGCACAGAAAAAGCCTACGCTGAAGGAAATTAATCTGGACATTTATCCTGCGAGCGGGTGTTGATCGCAGGTCCTTCCGGCTGTGGAAAAAGTACTCTGGCAGGCTGCATCAATGGCCTGAATCCTTTTTCCAATCCAGGAGAATGCAGCGGGGAACTTATTGTGGATGGTGTGGATGCGCCGAAGAGCAGCATTTTTCAGCTCTCTGCACATGTGGGCACAGTGCTGCAGGATCCGGATGGTCAGTTTATCGGGCTGACGGTTGGCGAGGATATTGCCTTTGCATTGGAGAACAGCTGCATGCCGCAGGATGAAATGCATGAGATCACCCGTCACGCGGCAGAGTTGGTTGGAATTCAGGATCATCTGGATTACGCGCCCCACGAGCTTTCCGGAGGCAGAAGCAGCGCGTCAGCCTGGCGGGGGTAATGGTGGATCAGGTGAAAATCCTGTTGTTCGACGAGCCATTGGCCAATCTGGATCCGGCTACAGGTAAGCAGACTATTGAGCTGATCGACGAGATTCAGGAAAAAACAGATACTACGGTGGTGATCATTGAGCACCGTCTGGAGGATGTTTTGTGGCGAGATGTGGACCGTATTGTTCTTATGGGCGATGGAAAAATTCTGGCAGATCTTCACCCGGATGAGCTTTTGTCCACCAGACTTCTGGAAGAAAACGGAATCCGAGAGCCTCTTTATCTTACTGCACTGCGTTATGCAGGTGTGGAACTTGCTCCTGCGAAGAAACCGGCACATGTTGATTCTGTTGTGATAGATAAGGCAGACCGGAAGAAAATGACAGACTGGTTCTGGTCCCGCCCGGCAGCAGAGGCTGAGAAAGAACATGAGCCGCTGCTTGAAGTTAGAAATCTTACCTTTGGTTATGAGAGAGGCAGGCAGACCTTACGTGATGTTTCTCTTACAATCCAAAGGGTGAAATGGTCAGCATTGTAGGGAAAAACGGTGCCGGGAAATCTACTTTTTCCAAACTGGTCTGCGGCTTTGAGACACCAGATTCCG
>ENA-OQCN01000955-OQCN01000955.1-human-gut-metagenome-genome-assembly--contig:-NODE-955-length-15101-cov-2.046681_pt1 | contig 15101 bp, 19 predicted proteins | sample MGYA00242497_ERZ504576 | MGnify/ENA primary metagenome ERZ504576 (study PRJEB26092, sample SAMD00036296) | human gut metagenome | host: Homo sapiens | study: EMG produced TPA metagenomics assembly of... | reverse complement strand
TTTGAACAATGGTTCGATTTCTACCTTTGAAAAATCAATCTTCTCAACTGGCTTTTCTGAAACCGTTTTAGCCTGCGCAACGTTGTTTGCTTCGTTCTTAGCAGCGCCCTGGGACTTCATTGTCGGAAAAACTGATTCGCTTACCACACTATCCCGTATTGTCGAGTATTATACATTATTTTCAAAAAGTCTGCAACTTATTATAACGTATTATTCAGTATGTATTTGTTGTATTTCTGTTGCACACCACATAATTCTGTTGCACCTCATAGAGTTGAACCCACAAGGCTCTTTCCTAGAATATGTTCAAATTATGTGATAATTTTTCTATTGCTTCTGTTTTTTTCATATCAGTGACTTCGGCATATATATCCATCGTTGTCTCAATATTTGCATGTCCCATAACTGCCTGTATCACCTTAATATTAGTTTCATTTTCGCAGAATCTCGTACAAAAAGTATGTCTCAAATGATGGCAGGAAAAATGTGGGATAATAATCGGATCTCTTTTTTCCTTTTTTGCTTTCAGAATTTCTTCTGCATTATAGTTTTCCCGGATACGTTTGATTGTCCGGTTAATTGCCTGCGGATTATGAAGATTACCGAACCGATTTGTAAATATAAATCCCTCCATACCATCCAATGTAACAGTACTGAATCCATTCTCTTTCTGATATTCGCACTCTTCCATAAAAGCATTATATACAGGCTCCATCATCGGAACTGTACGAATACCTGCCTCTGTTTTAGGTAATGAAACAGCAAATTCACATCGGGTTGTTTCTGCTCTGCGTGGATAATATGTAACACTATGATTGATATTGATCAGTCGTTTCTCTAAATCAATATCTTCCCATCGAATCCCAATAATTTCACCTATACGGCATCCAGTACCTAAAAGAACGGTAAATAATGGTGCCCAATGATTAAATACCGGACTATTCGCTGTATAGTTCATAAATGCTCTCTGCTGTTCAACAGTCAACGCATGTCTCACTCCATGATTCCTCCCTGGTTTCTTTTTTATTTCTGACATTACACCATGAGATGGATTGTTTCTGATAATATCATCTCGCACTGCTAACTGAAATGTTGGATGAAGTACCGTATGAATCGTTTCCAGCGTATTAACCTGTAATTTTCTTTCATTTATTAAATGATAATAAAAGTACAGTACATCTGAATATTTGATTTCTCCGATTTTCTTCTTCCCGAAACTATCTCTAACGTAATGATCATACATGTACATATAATTGGTATAGGTTGTTCGCCTCAACTCTGTTTTCGTAGAAATATATCTATCAAATACAAAATTAAGGCTGGCATTTCCTGCTGCATACACATCAAGACCATCTAACTGATCTTTCAACAATTTCTGCTCTTTTTCCCTTAACTTAACTAAATCCTTGGAATATGTATATCTTCTTTTTCCAAATGGATCTGTATAAGTGTATATGTACATCAGGTCGGATTGACGTTGACTCTCACCTTTGCGTAAGGCTCTGCCTCTGTTATCTTTTCTTGCTTTTGCCACTGTAACTCCTTCCTAATGTAGCAAGGAGTCCTTGTGTTACTTTTCTGGCATCTGATATAAAAGATCAATACCTTTTTGTATCGCTTGTGTTGTAGTCAGCTCATGCTTCGCTGCATACTCTGACAATTTCTGATATTCTTTCTCCGTTAATCGGAAACTTACGTTTTTCTTTTTCGGGGATTCTGCTCTCGGTCTCCCCATTTTTGCCACCGTATGCACCTCCTTCATAGCTTGATTACATTATACTTTTTGTCGTGCAAAAAGTCAATACTTTTCGTAGCACAAAAACTCTCGCAATATTATTTATCACTAAATACCAGTTCGAAACGTTTCCAGATATGCCTCAAAAATATCACAGTTCACAAGTACCAATTATCCAGCTTGTAGACAGCATTTGCTTCCTTTGCCATTTTTTCAAATTTACTTTGACACATGCTGTACATTTCTGCACCTTCTTTATAACGAACAAATCTTTTCCTATTTATAATATGTCTTTGCATTCTTTCGCTCCTTTTCCAATTTATAGCAATCCCACAGGTAGCTGTCGGGTAACAGCCTCATTGGTATTTCACCATCTTTTCAGACCGGGCAGCTTTCCCGGAAGTATCATTATCAAAAACAGTATCTTCGCCACAAAAATCCCACTTTCTGATCACAGTCAAATATTTATCGCTCATGCCTTTGCTTCCATATCATTTTGATACCATTTCCACTTTGCGTCACGATGTCGCAAGGCAATAATGCAGACAGTCCTGGCGTATTTGCTGCACAGCTCCTCTGTTTCATACGTCCTGCAGGATAAATATTAAATTTTCAAGGTACAAACAACGCTAAATAGCTTTTCCAGCAGAAAGGGATGCTCTTAAATGTTTTTTAGCGAACTATTTTAAATCCAATAATTGTTTTTATCAATTTTGTTTCCAGACGTCTGCGAAGTGTTTCATCTACACAATAATGAACACAGCCATACTCATCATACATTTTTCTGACCGATAATTTTGCAATATATCCCTCATAATGTTTCAGAACTTTATTTATTGCCTGAATGTCACCCTCCAATGCTTTTTCGATTACCCAAAACGGTATCAATTTTTTATTATTTACACTTTTTTCTTCCGTTTTCATCTGCATTTTCCTCCAGCATAATCTTTAGTATTTCAAGCGATCGTGTACGATGCTCATGTACCGTACTTCTGACAAGGTTCAGTTTTCTTGCTATATCCGCATCATTCATTTCCATAAAGTATGACAAAAGAATAATGTCCCTTTTTCTCTCTGTCAGTGTAGTTAATGCTTCTGCCAATAGAGCATTTTTTACCTCCACATCATAACCACCTGCCCGAAAATAGCTTTTTTCCAATTCATACTCATCAAATACAGAAAGACTCTCCATCTCCTGTTCAGATAATTCTGAAAACAAAATTTCATGTTTTCTAAGATAAGCTAAATGTCTTTCATAATCCACAGTTTCGCCCTTTAATGCCAATTTACATTTTCGATCAAACTGGTGCATTACCGTTTTTCATCATAGGAAGAAGATTGCTCCATAGAGTTCACCTCCTCCCCGACCATAAGATATGAGCAAAGGTCTTTTTCCCTTTCACCCTTATCCCGATTGAGAAGCCCCCATTGTTCGGGTTTAAAAGAAAAACTCTATAAAAAGTTCTTATGGTATACAAAAACGTCCTTATGGATTGAAATCCATTGGACGTTTTCATATAAATAATCTAATATTCAAAAATAATCTTCTCCCTTCATTCCATATAATAAAAAAAGCGGAAATAATTTTTTATCATCTCCGCTTATTCTTGCTCTTTTCAATTTTATATTTCAAAATACCAACATACTGAGAGATTAAAATTATAAAGGAAGTCAATGCAACAAGGGAAAGCATGTCTGATATTCCTGCAAGTGTACAACAACCAGCAAATGCAATAACAGCAATTAAGACTTTCATGGTTACTTTTTTGCAGTGTTCTTTTTCAGCATCATCAAGTTCTCGATTAATGCATTCTACTGGTGCAGCTTTCAATATCAGTATTGCACTTACTAATATAAGAAGCCACGCTGTACCTACCGTAAACTTATATTTACTGTTAAAATACATTGTTATTGTCTGCACAGTGACCGAACATATGAAACATGATCCAAAACTGTTAAGATGTACACCTCCTGCATAAGTCCGTAATAACATAAAAATCCCAGTAAATATTATAAATTCCGGAATCATATGCATATATATTGCTATGCTCAAACAAGTTACGAAACAACATAACATCTCAAGTCCAATCTGAAAGCCATATTGATATATGTCATATGATTCCGAAGAAACTGCACCGGTCTTTACCACATATTCCGTTAATTTTTCTGATAACCGCCTCATTTTAAATCTTTTTAAGTTTTTTCAAGTCCCTCGGAACTTTCGGCTGGTGAAAAATATAGCAACATGCGCTATCTGCAGACACTTTGCCAAGTTTTAAAGATACATTTGCCAGAGCCTTCGCTGACTGAGCTTTTACATTTTTCATATTCATGGTAGAAATCTCCTTTCATTTTCTTTTTAAAAACAATACTACAAAAATACATTCTATTTCTTTTTCTGTAAAAAAAACGAGTATTCATGTAACTTTTTCCTGGGCACTACAAACATCAATATTTCATTTTAACACTAAAAAAGGTTGCAATGAATTCATTGATCATTACAGCCTTTTTTGAGAACCATATTTTTTCAAATACCATACCCACAATAATATCTCTTCTATTTTTTTTTGATATTCCTGTAAATCCTCCACATTCTCCAAATAATCATACACTCCTGCCTTCAATGCCGAAAAAATATCCTGCTTTGTCCCATTTTCAATCAACGCAAGAATTGGAATTGTATTTCCCAACATTCCTTTTACTCTGATAATAAATTCAAATGTTCCTTTTTCAACCATTTTTTTATTAAAATACATAATAATAACATCTGGATTAAAATGCTTATCATAGTTCAACCAATCATAGGTACACCACCTCAATTTATATTTTCCTTTTGTTATTTTACTTGTAGTTTTAAATATTTCTCTATGGTCACTAAATAATAATATTTTTTTCATTTTACCCTACCATGACATTCAAATCGTAAAATTATTTTTATATTTTATCATGTTATTTCAAATATTATTTACGTGGTAATAATTCCGGATATTCATGTAATTATTCCTTTTCTCCATACAACACAACTCTCACTAAAAATCTTTCTGGTATAGAATCATCAACTGTAACCGTTCCATTGTACTTCGCTACAGCTCGGTAAACCGACGGCAAACCAACACCATGATTTCCAGCATCGGATTTCGTAGATTTCAGTCTCTTATCCTTCATTTTGATTAATCGCCCCTGGTAACTATTCATTAAAAATATCAACAGATTACCTCTATCATATTTCATTTGGATTTTTATGTACTTCTTCTTTTTTGCCTTTTCAGCCGCTTCTACAGCATTTTCTAATAAATTCCCAAGTATTAGACATATATCTGCACCCTTAAACTCCATCTTCATAGGAACCTTTATGTTCAAGGAGAAATCTATCCCTTTCTTTTGAGCTGTTACATACCAATATCCAAGTAGAGAATCAATTACACAATGTTACCACTATTTGCAACCTCCGATATTGATAAGCCACTTTCTTCCATTATATCTTGGATAAATTCTATGATTTTCTCATCTTCTCCTTTCTCTGCATAAGCAAGAATAGATACTAGATTATTTTTCATATTATGTTTTATGTCCCTTAATTGCAACATAGAAAGTTCTCTTTCTTGTTGATGACGTTCACATAATTCCAACTGTTGTTCATAAACAGAAGTCATTCGTCTTAGTTGTAAATCATCCATCAATTTACATAAATATAAAAAATCAGTACATTTAAGCACAGCAAAATAATTGCTGCAATTGCCGAATGAAAATATGCACGTTCATTATTTATTTTGTAACTAAACAAAAAAATTTGGTTCATAACATAGATACTTCCAATTGGAATCAGAATTAACATAATACTGTGTTTAACAGAAAACTCTGTAATTCCACCTGTTAAAAATACCTTCCTTAAAGCAAAAATAATTAATAAAAATAATATTTTCGATATAATTGATTCCAAGATTCCGTACATCTGAGAATACATAAATTGATTACAATAGATTGAGAGTATATATCCGCTTACCGTTTCTATCATCATCCAAATTGCGTTAAACGCCAGAACAAAAATACATTTGTTCCAACCTCTTCCTTCATAAATACACAACACTGAAATAAATGTTATTACAATAGTAATGATTATATTTATATAAACCGGTAATGTACTAGCATTCAAAAGCAGCAACTGCCAAACTGCAAAAATGATGTATCCAATTACAATTGCTATTTTTTTCTTTCTTCTTGTAAAAAACATTGAAAAATAGTAAGAAAAAAGAAATATCGCAAATATTACAAGCAATATCGCTATCACATTCAGCAACATTTTATTCACCAACATAAAACGTATCCCCCATCGAACAGTACTGTTTATTCTTCTATCTTCACTAATTGAAATCTTCTTTTCATTATGGAAATCATATGAATTATTACCAAAGTTTCTATCTGCAAAGTAGTCCATGCTAACTGTTATCTAGATTCTTTCCTATTAAAAAATATAGAAAAAAGGAGTCTAGATACACTAAGAAAATAATATACGAAGTATATCAACCTTACCATAATCTATTTATACATCAACATAAAAAGTGTTCTCCATTTTACAGTACTGTCCACTGATAATCTTCCGCCTGTCTTCGCTAATAGGTATTCTTTTTCCATTATTCAACACTACAAAATCATATCCTATTTCTTCTACATGTTTATAACTTACCAAAAAAGACTGATGCACCCGCAAAAATGCCACTTTACTCCGTTCCAAACTTTTTTCAATATCATTAAGCTTTCCATAAAGTTCAAAATTTTCTTTTTCTGTAATTATCTTTACCTTTCTTCGATTACTCTCGAAATAAAGGATTTCCCCAATTGGGATTTTATGATTGATCCGTTGGTAACTATATCGAAAATAACTGTCAGTACTGCTTATTTCTTCATAGGCTGCTTGCAAACACCGTTCCATCATCTCTCTACTGACAGGCTTCACCAGAAAACGAAAAGGTCTGATTTCAAACGACTCCATCATATAATTTTCATGGCTTGTAACATAAACAATCAAAACACTTTTATCAATCTTCCGAATTCTCCGTGCTACTGTAATGCCGTCTTCCTGTCCCATCTCTATATCCAGAAAGATAATATCAAAAGAATTACCCATTTCTACAGAATCAACCAAATGTTCTCCTTTCCAAAAAACATCCGTATCTACTGGCAATAAAATTTCTTTTTGCTATGTTTTGCAACATAGTTTCTATTTTCCCTGTTGTAGAAACAACATCATCACAGATTGCTACATTTATCATTTTCCCTGTCCTTTTTCTTTTTCTCTTCATTTTTTCTAACAATCTGCAAAAGCGACCAAACCAATTCTTGATCATATTGATCTAATGTCTTGTAGACTTCAATCATATCATAATACTCATCCAATGTTTCATTGAGTTTAATCTGTCCTGTTAAATCCCTTTTTACATCTGACATCCCTAACAGATAGTCTGTTGTCACATTAAAATACTCTGCCAGCCTTTTGAGAATATCAACTTTAATCACTGTCACATCTTTCTCATATTTACTAAGCATCTGCTGAGTAATTCCCAATTCTGCAGCTAATATTTCTTGTATGATTCCTCTTTTTTCCCGAAGATTTTTTATACGACTTTCCATAATCCCATACTCCTTATTTTTATTCTAATATCATGCTACCCTTTTCTTGTTTTCATGATACAAATAATAGAAGTATTCATTTACATTGATTAGTGTTGTTGTCTTAGCCTCTAGCTTGTTTTTCCTGATATAAAGCACGTTTCCGGATCTTGAGTTAAAAAAATTATTAAAATGTTTGCCAACTGTACAATATCATTTATTTACTAACTCCCCTAGTATGGTATCCATCTAGTAATAATAGTTTACAGTTACTTGTTTTTTTGCTATACTCCATTCAAAAAAACAGTTCTGGAGGATACGCAATGCCACGTTATCATGTTACACTCACCGATACAGAAATACAGGAACTCAAATCTTACTAAAGCTGAATCAAAAGCCCGAAAATAGTTCCTGGACGTATGACCGTATCAAAGAAGCATATGGTGCTTCCCATAGTACAATAGCTGGAATTGCCCAGCGTTTTTTAACAGAAGGTATGGAAGCTGCCCTTGGAAGAAAAGAGCAAAAAACCGACACCGAAAAGTTACAGGTGATGTAGAAGCAAGGATTTGTGCAATTGTCTGTTCGACACCTCCGGAAGGGGCTTCCCGTTGGACCATGCAGGCTATCGCAGAGGAGCTGATACGGCTGGAAGTTGTTGATTACATCACCGATAGTACAGTCTGTAACGTTATGAAAAAAAACGAAATTAAACCGTGGCTTGTAAAAGAGTGGTGCATCCCCCAGGCTGATGCAGAATTCGTAGCAAAAATGGAGAATGTTCTGGATGTATATCAAAGACCATATGATCCGTTCAGACCGGTAGTTTGTATTGATGAAACGAATAAACAGCTAATCCTTGAAAAACGAATTCCCTGTGAGCCCGGGGAACCGGAAAAAGTGGATTCTGTTTATGTTCGGAATGGAGTTGCAGATATCTTCATGATATCTGAGCCGCTAGCAGGAAAACAGGAAACTGTTGTAAAGCAGACCCGAACAGCAATTGATTTTGCTGAAGTCCTTCGTTATACAGCAGATGAACTGTATCCAAAAGCGGAGAAGATCATACTGGTCACAGATAACTTAAATATCCATACACCATCTTCTTTGTACAAGGCATTTTCAGCAGAAGAAGCAAATCGGTTAACCAAACGTTTTGAATGGCATTACACGCCAAAACATGGAAGCTGGCTGGATATGGCAGAAATTGAAATAGGGGTTATGAGCCGCCAGGCACTTGCAAAACCATTTCCAGATCTCGAAAGTTTTACAAAACAGGTTCATAACTGGATAATTAAGCGGAATGCGAGACGTGTAAAAATAAATTGGCAGTTCACAACAGCTGATGCCAGAATTAAGCTGGCAAAGCTATATCCAACGATACTTTAAAAACCAGATGGATGCAATACTAGGCTCATTTTTTCACTGGCTCACTCGTAAATGGGTCTATATATTCTTTCTATCTTCTTTGCATTTTTTCTACTGCATTTACATAATATCCACCACACTACACTCAAAATATCTATTTCCATATTTATATTCCAAATTTGCATATCCCGCAAAAATTATATATGTACTTTTGAATTTTAAATATATTATAAATTCTAATACCCTTATCCTATATGTTATTTACAATTCCATGTTGTATATGATAGACTGTCAATACTAATTTGTGCGGCCTCCCTTGTCGCATCACTAACAGATGGTTTATTTCTTTTCTAAGGCTACATTTTGGGAAGCAACCAAAAATGCGGGTTTAGAAAGCATAACCTTACCATAACAATAAAAATAGTAAGATAAACAAGAACATTTTCTCGATTATCTTACTATTTTATTAATTAATCATACAACCATACAAACTGAATAGACTCCAAATAAATACTTGAGTAAATTATATCTGCAAGTTCATCTTTGGAAACATTTCTATTTTCTTCTCCTATATATCTCCCCACTTCCTTACTATGTAAAAATGTCATGATTATTCGATATTATTACATCAAGGAAAAAACAACATATTATAAAAGTATTATTATAGTGTAAGCATTAAAATTTTCGAAATTATATTAAAGAGTTAGACTTTGTATAAGTGTATATTTTATCAACAAATTGCAAGATATTTCACTAATGCAATATCTATAATCGTTATATTATTGAATATTCCGGCTTGGATGTCCATGCTGTCCGGTGATTAGGAAACCGATTGGCAAGTATATAGAATACAATTTACCAATGTAAAGTCGCTAACGCCCCGCAAAGCGGCTCTGGGCTTGACATAGGCTCTATTTCTTATTATAGGTAATCGAGCCAATCAAAGTTGGTTTCCGCTACTCCGGAATCAAGGTTTCTTGACGCAAGAATATTCATATTATGGATGGAGATGATAAACTTTATGTTACATTTAGCTATTTGTGATAAATCATTAAATGATACTGAACAAATGGAAAAATACTTGGAGAATATAAAATTCTTTAATTTTGATTATGAAGTTTTTGAAAACGCAAAAGAATTATATAAATATCAAACACAACACCATGAAAACTTTGACATATATATATTAAGCATAGAATTGGAAGACATGTTGGGCTTGGAAGTGGCCAGAAAATTACGTGAAGATTCTCAAGAAGCTTTGATTATTTTTGTATCAAATGATGCAAAATGCGTTTTTGATGTTTTCGAAGTTTTTACATTTGCTTTTTTGCTAAAACCTTTAACTTACAATAAATTTAGCACAACATTATATAACGCATTTAATTATTTATACAGAACTAAAAAGGCTATTTTTATTCAGTTATCGCAAATGTAACTATAGTATATTATGTCAATCTATTCTATATATTGAAAAGTTAGGAAGAAAAGCCTTTATCCATACAAATGATGCAAGAGTTTATCAATGTAATATCACAATTAGAAAAAATTTGGGAACAGTTAAATCCATCGAAATTTGCAGCTATTCATATATCTTGCATTGTAAACCTGACAGAAATTGCCAGCATTAAATGTGATCAATTAAAATTGAAAAATAATGAAGTATTGTACGTTGCAAAAAAATATCGCCAAGAAATCAAATCACGTCATCTACAAAATTTAAAGATGAAAAATTGTAAAATTTATATGCAACTACAAAATGTTAATACTTCTAGGTATTTGGAAATAGAAAACGATATATTAAAAAGGGGGATAAAAATGTCAAATAATCATATTCAGGATATTATTGATAGTGTATTACCACAAATTTCATTTAAAAGTAACAAGTCTCATAAGCGAAATTGGCGATGGCAATTTAAATTATATCTATAGAATAAAAGAAATAGAAACCCAAAAATCCATTATAATAAAAGTTGCACAATATGAAAGTAGAATATCTAAAGATATACTATTGGATATTTCCAGAAGTTATTTTGAATATTCCTATTATAGTTTAGAAACAGTAAAAAAATCAAATTTTTCGCCGCAGATTTTATATGCAAATCCTCAAGCTGGAATAATCGTTATGGAAGATTTAGTAGATTATTGTAGTTTGAGAGAAGCTCTTATTTCTATGAAAAAATACCAATGTATTTCTGATAATATATCAATGTATTTACGTTGCGTATTAATTGAAAATGCAACATTTAACCCAAACGATAAACTAGAAAAACTTAGATATAAGTTTCGAGGAAATAGGTTGTCAGAATTAACAAAGCAACTTATTTTTATCGAACCGTACAATAATATAAAAAAGAGAAATAAAGTTCCTGCTGAATTAGAAAGTTGGGTAAAAGAACACATATATCATAATGATAGATTAAACGCTAAAGTAGAAAGTTTACGGGAAGCTTTTGAAAATGAGGAACAATCTATTATTCATGGAGATTTACACACGGGTTCATTTATGGTAAATAATGACCAAGTAAAAGTAATCGACCCAGAATTTGCCTGTTGGGGACCAATAGGGTTTGATCTTGGATGTCTTTTGGCAAATTTAATAATTGATTATTTATTTCATTTAACAAATAATGAAGAATACTGTTTGTTTATTATTAAAATAATTTACAATATATTATCAACCTTCGAAAAAGATTTATCAGTAAAAATACCCAAAAATTATAAAACTATAATGATTGATAGTGCTGCATATGCCGGAACTGAAATTATACGAAGAACTATTGGCATTGCATTAGCAAAAGAGGTGTCAATTATGGATGAAAAAGGTAATAACATTGCATTTAGAAAGAATTTACTCATTATAGGTATTGACCTTATAACAAACAGTGAAAAATATGGAAGTTGCGAGAATTTTATTAAGCGAATTAAAAAATTACATGTAAATTGATTTGTTAAGAATATATTGTTCAAAAACGAGCCGGTGAAAAAATCTCTGTAAAATAAACATCATCAAGGTCTTCTATGATAAAATCATAGGAGGCCTTTTATTATGGCAAGACAAAAGAAACCTGTACATCGAGTACAAATGACAGAGGGAAAACGAAATATTATCCATCAGCTCCTTGAAGAGTATGATATCCAATCTGCTGAAGATATTCAGGACGCACTCAAAGATCTCTTGGGCGGTACCATTAAGGAAAGATGGAAGCAGAAATGGATGATCATCTCGGCTATGAAAAATCAGAGCACTCAGATAATGATGATTATCGCAATGGTTATAAACGTAAACAGGTCAACAGCCGGTACGGCTCTATGGAAATCGAAATGCCGCAGGATCGCAAATCAACATTCGAGCCACAGGTAGTAAAGAAACGTCAGAAAGACATTTCCGATATCGACCAGAAGATCATTTCCATGTATGCCAAGGGAATGACTATCCGGCAGATTTCAGAAACTATCGAGGATATTTATGGATTTGAGACTTTGGAAAGCTTTATTTCTGATGTGACCGATAAGATCCTGCCACAGATTGAAGACTGGCAGAACCGGCCGCTGGACGTAGTATATCCCATTCTCTACATCGATGCGCTCCTCTACTCTGTAAGGGACAACGGCGTGATCCGAAGTAAACGCAAAATATTGCTACGTTATTCAAAAAACACTTGCACCTAAATGATAGATGCAAGCGTTTTTTCTCTATGTTAGTTTTGACAGTTAGCTTTCACCGTCTTGCTCCATGGGGCAAGCTGTTCCAGCTGTTCCTCTGACATTTGGTCGTTTGGACGTTGGGACAAGAGATATGTCAGATATTTATAAGTATTCAGACCGTTTGCTTTTGCCACCTCAACCATAGTGTATACCATAGCACTGGCAGCAGCACCTTTTGGGTTGCTACTGAACAGCCAGTTCTTCTTTTTATGTTCTACAGAGCATAATCGTAAAAATTGGCTGTTCTGTGATACTCCAAACGGTGCTCAGGCCAGTGCTATCGTCTATACAATGGTAGAAATGGCAAAAGCCAATGGAGTAAACGTCTATCACTATCTAACCTATCTTCTGGAAAAGCTCCCAAATGATAGGATGAGTGATGAGGAGTTGGATAGCTTGCCCCATGGAACAAAGATGTCAAAGCCGAAATCGAACGTCGTGCAAATGACTCCAATAAATAATCAATCATATGTGAATTGTCAAGGTGCTCCGACCGCAAAAATGCAGCCGGGGATTTTTGTATCCATGTCTAAAATTTAAGCACTTACTATCTAGTTACCCAAAAACTAAGCGCTTACGGTTTTAAGAGAGCTGATCACTCTTATCATGGAAGAATCCTATTTACAGACTTTTCTCACAGCCTCATAATAAAAGGCTCTCCTAATGACATTTATTTATCATAGAAGAACCTTCTAAACATTATTTCACAAAAAATTTTCATACTCTAAGGTGTCTTTCTTTTATGAAAAATCACGAACTTGCTCATTTATAGTTTCTTATATTTTTACTCAAACACATCCATATATTGAGTAGTACAACACTTATAACTATAACTATAGCTGAAATATATGGCAACCATACAATCTCAAATAATTTACTGATAATCATTAATCCTACAGACATTGAACATACCAAATAGCATATGCCCACTCCTTTGAAAAGCACTTTCTTGTTATAGCTATTCTGTTCTTTTTCTGAGAGTGCATTGTATATCGGTATAAAACATCCGCCTCTTCCATTAAATAATAAACAACCTATAAGTAGAAAAAAAGTCATTATAAGTAGCTCAACTATAACATCTTTCATCATAATCACCTCACACTTTGTAAGAAATAAAAGTTTACAATTCAAAACAATACTTTTCTAATAGCACTTTTCTTAACTTCTTCCTCCAAGAACAAATATAGCTTTCAATTTTATCCAGTATAAAACTCATTTTTATTTCAATATACCATCTTTTTATCGATAATTCAAACATTTTTGTAAATATTAAATTTGTCAAATCGGAGACTCATACTTCATATATAACATCAAAATATTGCCTCTCTTGACTATTATGTGAAACTACAACAATAATTTTATCTTTTTGTTTTTTTAAATACTGATAATATTCATCTCGAGACTCTTGATCCAAATGTGCTGTTGGTTCATCAAAAAAATATACATCCGCATCTTTTAATATGGTCTTTACCAATTCCACTTTTTGTTTTTCACCACCAGACAGCATATTGATATTTTGAGTCTCCTTTTCTAACACCTCATGTATATCCATAGCTATATTGTACATATCTTTCATAATTAATCTATCAATTATTTCACGAGCAGAATACTCTGTATTATTTGATAGGTTATATACTCAACTACAGATACAGAAGGAAACTTCTGTTCTTGATTCATTACAGAAAAAACAGTTTAAAACGTAATTGTTCATAATTAATTTTTTTTATATTGATATTATCAATAAATATGTCTCCAGAAAGACTTTTATACTGTCTTATTAAAATATTAATAAATGTTGTTTTTCCTGCACCATTTGATCCACAAATAAGATATCTTTTACCTTTTGAAAATCAGCTGAAATTTTATTTAATCCATTTCCATTTTCAAAAATATAAGAAATATCCTTTGCCTCAATAAAGTTAACTGTTTCCTTTTTTAATAAACCATCTTCTCTCAGTTCTAATTGATATAATTCTTTTATTCTATTGTATGAAGTTTTTGTGTTTTGATATGTTTGCCCAAAGGTCAATATCAGATTTGTATTACTGAGAGCTATCCCCATATATGTAAATATTATAGTAAATTGCCCAACTGTTATCCTAGCATTTGCTAAATCAGTTCCTGCAAAATAAATCACCAAACTAAATCCTACTAAATATATAACACTTTGAACAAGCACATACAAATTGCTATTTTTCTGTAATAAAATCCCCTTTTTATAAAATACATCATAATATTTCTCTAATCTTTTTAAGAATGCTCTATATATAACATGAATTTGTACATAATCTATAAATGCTATTTGCTCATTAATAGACTGTAAATATCTAGATTTTGCATTTCTGTAATTTAGCATCTTTATATATAAACCATTTTTAAATAATAAATACAGTAAAATATACAATCCACAAATACAAGCTAAGATTATCCCATACTTAACTCTATCAGCACGACTAAATTGAACACCAATAATAAAATAATTATATTCATACAAATACTGGGAAGCGATGAAATCACAAAATTAGTTACCAACATTGTATCCGAATCAAGTCGTTCTGCTAAATAGACGCTATCATATTTTTTCACACTTAAAATTTTCACCCCGTGTAAGCGGTTTACAATCATTTTTACTAATGAATTAGAAATCTTCATATTATATTTCATGACTATATATTGAAATATATAT
>ENA-OQCN01000954-OQCN01000954.1-human-gut-metagenome-genome-assembly--contig:-NODE-954-length-15102-cov-7.627245_pt1 | contig 15102 bp, 17 predicted proteins | sample MGYA00242497_ERZ504576 | MGnify/ENA primary metagenome ERZ504576 (study PRJEB26092, sample SAMD00036296) | human gut metagenome | host: Homo sapiens | study: EMG produced TPA metagenomics assembly of... | reverse complement strand
AAAAATACAAAAGATGTTCCGTTTGTGGAAGGCTACACTGTCACCAGACTGAACAGGCACACCATCTGCGTCAGCGTAAAAGAAAAAGATATTGTAGGCTGTATTCCATATCTGGACAGCTATATTTATTTTGACAGGAACGGAACGTTCATTGAGAGCTCTACAGAGAGAAATGAGAAGATTCCGTTTTTTGACGGAATCAAAGTGAAACATGTGATCTACAATGAAGAACTTCCGATTAAAGATAAGATGGTTATGAATACAGCGGTGGCATTGTCCACCATATTCCAGAAGAACGATAAGATTCCGGATCATATTGAGTTCAGTGATGACGGACAGATCAGCCTGCTCTACGGTGATATCACAGTGAAGCTTGGGAAGGATGAATACCTGGAAGATAAGATGACCAGGGTACTTGCGATCCTTCCGCTGATCTCTGATAAAAAGGGAATCCTTCATGCCGAGAATGTGAATGATAATTCCAAGATGATCACTCTGGAGCAGGAGACGGATGAGACCACAGATTCTTCCGAAACCTGGACAGGCGGATATGACGAGGAAGGCAATTATACAGGTGAAGGCGAGTACGATGAGAACGGAAACTATGTAGGAGCCAAGCCGCAGACAGATCTGGAATATGCACTTTCCAATTGGGTCGGCGGATATGATGAAGAAGGCGATTACACAGGAAGCGGTGAGTATGATGCCAATATGAACTACGTAGGCCCTGCGCCAACTGAGGAGAGCATGGCTGCCAATGGCGACTGGAAAGGCGGATACCGTGAGGACGGAGGTTATGACGGTGTCAGTGAATATGACAGGGATGGCAACTATGTGGGATCTGTGGAAGATGCACAGAATTCTGACAGCACTTCAGAAGATGGGGACAGTTCTGGTGACGGAAGTGGTTCTGACGATACAGATACCAGTGATTCCGAAGATCAGAGTTATGGCGGCAGTGATAACGGAGATTATGATTATTCGGATGAAGGTACAGATTATGGATACAGCGATGGTTCTGACAGTTACAGTGACTATTACGGAGACTACACCAGCGATTCGGAATAGGAATAACAAAACCACAGATCAATCAGATACGGATGATTTTGTTTGCCTGACAGCACCCGGGTTTCAAATTCCCGGGTGTTTTTTTCGTTTATCAGCATATTATAATTAGGAAAGAGTTCTTTCGAAAAACGGTCTGGAAACCTTTGGGCATTTTGCCAGAGATTGTTTCGCAAACCTTCACGTTAATAGAAACAGTGCCGAAATTTAGTAAAAAAAGTATAAAAAAACAAAATTAGTGGTTGATTAATTACTCAAAAAAATATATGATATATCTATGTGTATATGTAGCTTGGAATAAATTACACTGAATCGGATATCAGGTTAGAAATAAAGGAGGAAGTACATTGTTAGAGATAATGACGAATGAGGCTGAGTCTTCTGCGAAGATTATTGTAATTGGAGTAGGCGGCGCAGGTAATAACGCAGTAAACAGAATGGTGGAAGAAGCCATTGGTGGAGTTGAGTTTGTAGGTGTCAACACTGATAAACAGGCTCTGACTCTGTGTAAAGCTCCGACTGTACTTCAGATTGGTGAAAAGATCACTAAGGGTCTCGGCGCCGGCGCACAGCCGGAAGTTGGCCAGAAGGCTGCTGAGGAGAGCATCGAGGAAGTTAAGAAGATCATTGAGGGAGCTGACATGGTTTTCGTTACCTGTGGTATGGGTGGCGGAACAGGTACAGGAGCTGCTCCTGTAATCGCTGGTGCAGCGAAAGAGATGGGTATCCTGACTGTCGGTGTTGTTACCAAGCCATTCCGCTTTGAAGCGAAGACCCGTATGAATAATGCACTTGCAGGAATTGAAAATCTGAAGAAAGCAGTTGATACTTTAATTGTCATCCCGAATGACAAGTTACTTGAGATCGTTGACAGAAGAACAACTATGCCGGAAGCACTGCGTAAGGCTGATGAGGTTCTTCAGCAGGCAGTACAGGGTATTACAGACCTGATCAATCTGCCGGCACTGATCAACCTTGACTTTGCAGACGTACAGACAGTTATGACTGACAAGGGAATCGCTCACATTGGTATCGGTGAGGCAAGAGGCGATGACAAGGCTATGGAGGCTGTACAGCAGGCTGTATCTTCTCCGCTTCTTGAGACAACCATCAAGGGTGCAACACACGTTATCATCAACATTTCCGGTGATATTTCCCTTATGGATGCCAACGATGCTGCAAGCTATGTTCAGGAGCTTACAGGTGAGGATGCGAACATCATCTTTGGTGCCATGTATGATGATTCTGTTGCAGATTATGCAAGGATCACAGTTATCGCTACAGGTCTTACAGACAACAATCTTCAGGCATCTCCATTTGGAAACAGAGCTTCCAATTCTGTTTTCGGAGCAGCTAAGAAGACAAATACAGCATCAGCACCGAGCATGAACCTCAACATGCCGAGCTTCAGTCTGCCGAACATGAATTCTACACAGTTCAATACTAAGGCACCGACAAGCACTGTGCAGAGAAAAGACATCCAGATTCCGGATTTTCTTAAGAACAGATAAATAATAAGAAATATGATAAGCCGTATGCCAGTGCTGCATGCGGCTTATATTTTCACAGTATATATAACAATAAAAAGCAGCAGAGACGTTATAGAGAACGGCTCTGCTGCTTTTGGCATAAAAGTATTGATTTCGGGTGTTTCAGAAACCGACCGGATGCGGATCATGAATGTCTGCCGAATTCAGATTGGTTAAAGTCAGCATTTACAATCAAATGTATCGCATTTCGTATCACAGCAGCGGCGGGCATTATCACCGGAAACATTAATGGAGGCAGCAGTACATTTACAGTGTTCGTTGTAAGTGCAGTTGTGCGCTTTACAGTCGATATTGATGGTTTCGCATCCACAGCCGGAGTCCATTGTGTTCTTTGCAGAACATTCATCCTGGCTTCGGAAACTTTCACAGGCTGTATCATCAGCGTAGCGGGCTTCTGCACCCTCTACGCTGATGGAACCTTTGGAACAGAGAGAATCCTTGTTATAATAGCAGTTGTGTGCGGAACATTTTAAAAGTGTCATAGTATTTTCCTCCTGATAATAGATTTGCGGAACAAAGCACAGAAGAACCATGTATTGCTCCACAGAAAGAAGTATGTCTCAAAATACAAAAAATATGTATGTGAGAAAAAAATTTCAAGAAAGAGTATAACTGATATAATAAATATATAATTTCAGAAGAGTAATTGTACTTAACAGAACAGTGGAGGGGCATGATTATGATAACTGAAGAAGAAACAAATAAAACACAGAGCGGAATGAAATATCCGCTGTATACAAGAATCGGGGAAGCTTATCCAAAAGAGCTTCCCCCCTTTTTCAAGTAAAAAGCTGTGATCAAAAAAGTATAAAAATATAATAAAAAACAGTTGACAAATCATGTACACCATGGTATCCTTTCAAAGTACGTAGCGAAAAGAAAGCAGAGTTCACTCTCACCTCAGCGTTTATGGAACGACTCAGGTTAATATTGCACAGTACTGCGACGGATAGACTATCAGTGTGCAGGTGTAATTATTTGAAGTGTGGACATCTGTCTGCGCTTTTTTTGTGCAGGAAGAGATCCCGGCACAGTATTGAGAAAGAAAAAATTAATTCTATCATGTTCATGGAGGTGTACAACAATTAGCGGTTTAATGATTAACGAACAGATCAGAGACAGAGAGGTACGCTTGATTGGTCCGGACGGAGCACAGCTTGGAATCGTGTCCGCCAGAGAAGCGATGGCGAAAGCACAGGAGGCAGGGCTTGACCTTGTAAAGATTGCCCCACAGGCGAAACCGCCGGTATGCAAGATCATTGATTACGGTAAATACCGTTACGAGCTTGCCAGAAAAGAAAAAGAGGCCAGAAAAAAGCAGAAAACCATCGATGTCAAAGAAGTGCGTCTTTCCCCGAACATTGATACGAACGATTTAAAGACGAAGGTAAATGCAGCAAGAAAGTTCCTTAGCAAGGGTGACAGAGTTAAGGTTACACTTCGTTTCCGCGGAAGAGAGATGGCACATATGTCCAGCAGCAAACATGTGCTTGACGACTTCGCAGATCTTCTGTCCGATATAGCGACTGTAGAGAAGGCTCCGAAGGTAGAAGGCAGAAGCATGACAATGTTTCTGACTGAGAAACGGTAGATATCTCAGTCTTCACGGCAACAGCCGGGCAGAACGGGATGTTATATAAAATTTAGAAGTACCAAATCAAGGAGGAATTCATAATGCCAAAAATTAAAACTTGCAGAGCAGCAGCAAAGCGCTTTAAAAAAACAGGTACAGGAAAATTAGTAAGAAATAAAGCCTACAAGAGCCATATCCTTACAAAGAAATCTCAGAAGAGAAAGAGAAATCTGAGAAAATCTACTGTTGTTGATTCTACTAACGTAAAGAGCATGAAGAAAGCATTACCATATTTATAAGATAGAGAAGACGAACAGGAGGAGAATTAAGAAATGGCAAGAATTAAAGGCGGATTAAACGCAAAGAAAAGACATAACCGTACATTAAAACTGGCAAAAGGCTACAGAGGAGCCCGTTCCAAACAGTATAGAGTAGCAAAACAGTCTGTAATGAGAGCTCTTACAAGCTCCTATGCAGGAAGAAAACAGAAGAAACGTCAGTTCAGACAGCTCTGGATCGCCCGTATCAACGCAGCTGCAAGAATGAACGGACTTTCCTACAGCAAAATGATGCACGGCCTTAAAGTTGCAAACATCGACATCAACAGAAAGATGCTTGCAGAGATGGCAGTTAACGATGCAGCAGGCTTCACAGCACTTGCTGAGATCGCTAAGAAAGCAATCGCATAAGTAAAGTATTAAGAGACGAAGGAGTCCAGGGAATTTTTCCCTGATTTTTTTGTAAAAAAAATTCAGACAATTTGCCGAAAAACGACACAAGCTGTACAGCGGACAAGTGTCCGCGTTGTGCAATCAGACGAAAAACAACAGATAACTAAATTTGCCCTTGAAATAAAAAATATGCGATGCTATAATTTTACCATTAAACATTAGTAACGCGACAAAGCGCAGGAGGAGAGATTATTATGAAGAATTGGAAGAAAGTAATCGGCCTTGCATCAGCAGCAGCGATGACAGCAGCTATGATGATGCCTACATCAGTTTTTGCAGCAGATGAGACATTTAAGATCGGTGTGATCGGACCGATGACAGGTGATTACGCACAGTACGGTACCAACGTATACAACGCAGCCAAGATCGCAGCTGATGAGATCAACGAGAACGGTGGATTCAACGGATATAAAGTAGAGATTCTTGACGCAGGTGATGATCAGGGAGATCCGGAGAAGGCTGTTAACGCATACAATGACCTTCTTGACAAGGGAATGCAGATGCTCTGCGGAACTGTAACATCCGGTTCCTGTATCGCAGTAGGAGCTGAGGCAGCAGAGAGCACATTCCTCTTTACACCGTCAGCTACAGCACTTGACTGTATCACAGCAGGAACAAACGAGTTCCGTATGTGCTTCACAGACCCGGCACAGGGAACCAAATCTGCTCAGTACATTTCCGAGCACAAACTTGCAACGAAAGTAGCAGTACTTTATGATTCCGCTGCTGACTACAACTCCGGTGTACATGACGCATTCGTTGCAGCAGCTGCTGATGACGGACTTGAAGTAGTTGCAGATGAGGCTTACACAACAGACAGCAACACAGACTATTCTGTACAGCTTGCAAAGATCAAGAAGAGCGGCGCTGAGCTTCTTTTCCTTCCGAACTACTATTCCGACAATGCACTGATCCTTCAGCAGGCATCTGAGGCAGGACTTGACATTAAATTCTTTGGTGTAGATGGCATGGATGGTATCCTTAACGTAGAGAACTTTGATAAATCTCTTGCAGAGGGCGTTATGCTCCTGACACCATTCTCCGCAACATCCACAGATGAGAAGAGCCAGAAATTTGTAAAAGCATACGGTGATGCCAACAACGGTGAGACACCGAATCAGTTTGCAGCAGATACATACGATGTAATCTACGCTATGCAGCTCGCAGCAGATGATGCGAAGATCACACCGGACATGTCCAACGAGGATATCAGTGCAGCAATGGCAGCATCCATGGCAAACATCGAGCTTGACGGACTTACAGGAAAAGCGAAATGGACCGAAGACGGTGAGTGCGATAAAGAGCCGAAAGCATTCGAGATCAAAGACGGTGCTTATGTAGAGATGAAATAAGTAATTTCTGTTAACGTTAGGGGTCAGGGGACGGTCACCTTTAGTGGGAACCGTCCCCTTTTTCCCTTATCAATAAACAATTAAAAGAGGTGCGTTATGAGTTTTATATCTTATTTAAAAGACGGCATCAGTCTTGGCAGTATCTATGCAATCATCGCACTTGGATATACCATGGTTTATGGTATTGCCAAGATGCTGAACTTTGCACACGGAGATGTTATCATGGTGGGAGCTTATATCATCCTTACCTGTATCACAAGAGGCGGCATGTCACCGATCCTTGCTGTGATCCTTTCCGTTGTGATCTGTACACTGCTTGGTGTTGTCATTGAGAAGGTAGCTTACAGTCCACTTAGAAAAGCTTCCTCAAACCTGGCCGTTCTTATCACGGCTATCGGTGTCAGTTATCTGCTTCAGAACCTGGCACTTCTGATCTTCGGCGCAGATGCCAAGAGTTTCGTAGCTGTTATCAAAGTTCCGTCCATCACACTGTTTGACGGTGAGCTTACCATCAAGGGAATCACCATCGTAACCATCCTTGCATGTATCATCATCATGGTGGGACTTTCCCTCTTTGTAAAAAAGACAAAACCTGGCCGTGCCATGCAGGCGGTTTCCGAGGACAGAGATGCGGCACAGCTGATGGGAGTTAACGTCAATGCGACAATTTCCCTCACATTTGCCATCGGTTCCGGACTTGCAGCGATCGCAGGCCTTCTGCTCTGTCAGACTTATCCGACACTGACTCCGTACACAGGAGCCATGCCTGGTATCAAAGCTTTCGTAGCTGCTGTATTCGGTGGAATCGGTTCGATTCCGGGAGCCATGGTCGGAGGCATCCTTCTGGGAATCATCGAGATCTTCGGAAAAGCTTATATTTCTTCCCAGGTTGCAGATGCGATCGTATTTGCAGTCCTGATCGTCGTGCTTCTTGTAAAACCTACCGGACTGTTCGGCAAGAACATCCAGGAGAAAGTGTAAGGTGGCCGATATGAAGAATATGAAAAACAAAACAACAAAAAATAACATGATCAACTATGGAATTGTCATTGTGCTCTTTGTGATCGTACAGGCGTTTTCCTCAACTGGAAATCTTTCCAGACTTCTTATGGGACTTCTTGTTCCACTTTGTGTTTATACCATTGCATCAGTTTCCCTGAACCTGGTAGTCGGTTTTTCCGGTGAGCTGAGCCTTGGACATGCGGGCTTCATGTGCGTGGGAGCTTTTTCCAGTGCCCTGTTTTCACAGGTTGCTGCAGACTCCATTCCGCAGGTTCCTCGCTTTATCCTTGCAATCCTTGTAGGTGCGGCAGTTGCAGCACTGTTCGGTGTGATCATCGGTATTCCGGTACTTCGTCTCCGCGGTGACTACCTGGCTATTGTTACACTGGCTTTTGGTGAGATCATCAAGAACCTGATCAATGTACTTTACATTGGCGTGGATGACAAAGGACTTCACGTTGCAACAAGTGCAGCCGGTCTTCATCTGGAAGCCGGCGGAAAGCAGATCTTAAAAGGTGCCCTTGGTATTTCGGGAACAGCAACTCTTTATAAAGATATCAAGAATTACTTTTTCCTGATCGGCGTGGTTCTGCTTCTTCTCACATTGTTTATTGTACAGAACCTTGTAAACTCCAGAAGCGGACGTGCTATTATGTCAACCAGGGATAACCGTATTGCAGCGGAGTCTGTAGGAATCAATATCACCAGATATAAGCTGCTGGCATTTACCATTTCTGCAGCCCTTGCAGGAGTTGCAGGTGTGCTGTATGCACATAACCTTTCTCTTCTTAAGGTTTCTGTATTCGATTACAATATGTCCATTCTGGTACTTGTGTATGTAGTACTTGGAGGAATCGGAAATATCAGAGGATCTATCATTGCAACAATTATCCTCTATGCACTGCCTGAGCTTCTCCGTGGATTCGCAAACTACCGTATGCTGATCTATGCTATCGTACTGATCATCATGATGCTCTTTAACTGGGCACCGGCGGCGAGAGACTGGAGAGCACGCATGGTAGAGAAATTTAAAGGCAAAAAAGAGAAAAAGGAGGTGGCCTGATCATGGCAATGCTGGAAGTAAATAATCTGTCTATCCAGTTCGGCGGTCTTCGTGCTGTTGACGGCTTTAACATGACCATTGAGAAAGGACAGCTCTATGGCCTCATCGGACCTAACGGAGCCGGTAAGACAACTGTATTCAACCTTCTCACAGGGGTATACAAACCAACAGAAGGAATCATCAAACTTGACGGCCAGGATATCACAGGAAAAAGCACCATTGAGATCAACAAGGCCGGAATCGCAAGAACCTTCCAGAACATCCGTCTTTTCAAGGATATGCCTGTTCTTGACAATGTAAAAGTAGGACTTCACAATCATCATCCATACTCCACACTGACCGGGATCTTAAGACTGCCGAAATACTATAAGGTGGAAAAAGAGATGAACGAGAGAGCGATGGAGATCCTGAAGGTTTTTGACCTGGATAAAGAAGCTGACACACTGGCCGGCAACCTGCCTTATGGTAAACAGCGTAAGCTTGAGATCGCCAGAGCACTTGCCACAGAGCCGAAGCTTCTTCTTCTGGATGAGCCGGCAGCCGGTATGAATCCTAATGAGACACAGGAACTGATGGATACTATCCGCTTTGTGCGTGAGCATTTTGATATGACAGTGCTTCTTATTGAGCATGATATGAAACTGGTCGGTGGTATCTGTGAGGAACTGACTGTTCTGAATTTCGGTCAGGTACTGATCCAGGGTGAGACATCCACAGTACTGAAAGACCCGACTGTTATTACTGCATATCTGGGAGAATAAGGAGGACGAGACAATGGCAATGTTGGAAGTAAAGGACCTCCAGGTTTACTATGGTGTGATCCAGGCCCTGAAGGGAATTTCTTTTCATGTAAATCAGGGAGAGGTTATTGCGCTGATCGGTGCCAATGGTGCCGGAAAGACAACCACACTTCAGACACTTACCGGAATTCTTTCTCCGAAGTCCGGAAGCATTGTGTTTGAGGGAAAAGACCTTACAAGAACACCGGCCCATAAGATCGTAGAAATGGGAATGGCACACGTTCCGGAAGGAAGACGAGTATTTGCGGATATGTCCGTTTATGAGAATCTTCTTCTCGGAGCTTACACAAGAAAGGATAAGGCAGAGATCGCAGAGAGCCTTGCCGGTGTATACAAGAGATTTCCGCGTCTGGAAGAACGTAAAGGACAGCGTGCAGGAACTCTTTCCGGTGGTGAGCAGCAGATGCTTGCCATGGGGCGTGCACTGATGAGCAAACCGAGGATCATCCTGATGGATGAGCCGTCCATGGGTCTGTCACCGATCTTTGTAAATGAGATTTTTGATATCATCCGTGAGGTAAGCGAAAGCGGTACAACCGTACTTCTTGTTGAGCAGAATGCGAAGAAAGCACTTTCTATTGCTGATCGTGCTTATGTTCTTGAGACGGGAAGCATCACCATGGATGGAAAGGCCCAGGATCTTCTGAATGACGAAGCTGTTCAGAAGGCATATCTTGGAGAGTAGGGGGAAGATCATGGATAATTTCGTAATTACCATTGCAAGACAGTATGGAAGCGGCGGACGTACCATCGGAGAGAAGCTTGCAAAGAAATTAGGGATTTCTTACTATGATAAGGATATCATTCGTATGGCATCCGATGAGAGCGGTATCCGCCAGGAGCTTTTTGGACGGGCAGATGAAAATGTCAGCACCAAGCAGAGATTTTTTGCAAAGTCCGGAATCTACAAGGGTGAGCTGATCCCACCGCAGAGTAAGGCTTTCACATCCGATGAGAACCTGTTTAATTATCAGGCGAAGGTGATCCGTCATCTGGCAGAAACAGAGTCCTGTGTGATCATCGGACGTTGTGCAAACATGATCCTGAAAGATTATCCGAATGTTCTCCGTGTGTTTGTTTACGGAGACTGGGATTTCCGTATCCGTGAGGCAAGTAAGAAGCTCAGCGGAACTACAAAGGATATTGAGAAATTCATGCAGAAGGATGACAAGCGTAAAGAAGATTTCTGCAAACGTTTCATGGGTGTTGACTGGGCAGACATGACGAAATATAATCTGTGCCTGGATAACGGTACCCTTGGTTATGAGAAATGTGTGGAGGAGATCGAGAGCGCACTTGAGATCCTGAAGAAATAAGACATATATCAGAGAATATTCCCCGGGAAAGAAGAGCAGAAAGTCTTTTCCCGGGGATTTTTTCATATATTGTGGAAAAGTATATTTGATCCGGCGGGAAATATGGATAAGCGAAAAAAATATTTCTGTGTAATGGCAGTGGTACTGATCCTGCTCAGCGGATATGGAAAAATCTCAGACAGTGCATTTCGGATGCAGATGGCAGAATGATCGCCGGTAAGGGGATGCTCCGGCTGGTGGTGGCGCAGTACGGAAAAAAAGAAGCAGAATCGGTGGCGGAGACAGCCTCTGACAGGAGTGAAAAAGAGGATCGTCCACGTGCGGCTCTTACCTTTGATGACGGACCTCATGCAACATATACACCGCTGCTTCTGGATGGTCTGCGGAAGCGGGGGATCCATGCCACATTTTTTCTTATGGGGAAAAATATCCGGGGAAATGAGGAAATCGTAACGCAAATGCAGAGAGACGGCCATCTCATCGGCAATCACACCTATGATCACGTACAGCTTGATAAGCTTCCCAATGATCAGGCCTGCCAGCAGATCATAAAGACAAATAATGAGATCTATGAGATTACAGGAGAGTATCCCATGTATCTTCGTCCGCCCTATGGAGCCTGGCCGAAGGATCTGGAGCTCTGTGTTACCATGCTGCCTGTATTCTGGGATGTGGATACTCTGGACTGGAAATCGAAGAATGTGCAGTCTGTGGAAAATATCGTTCAGCGGGAAGTGAAGGATGGCTCCATTATTCTGATGCATGACAGCTTTTCAAGTTCAGTAGAAGCAGCATTGCAGATTGCAGACATGCTCACAGAGCAAGGGTATGATCTGGTGACTGCGGATGAGCTGCTGGTGATGTAGAATTGCAGCGCGAAATCACGTAAAGCAGGATTTTCGTATATCGCAAAGCATGTTGCTGAGAACAGAGGGAACAGTAACACGTGGTAACATGCCGGCAATGCAGACTTCAGGAAACGATTGCTTTTTTTTTATATAAGCAGGTAATATTAAGAATAAAGAACTTATCAGCAGCTGTATTTATATGGCGGTTTTCAGACAGAACAGGGGTGCAGCAGACCCCTTATTTGTATCAGGAGAGAATAATATGGATTTATTTGAATATGCGAAATCAAAAACTCTGGATCAGGAATCCCCGCTCGCATCCAGACTGCGCCCCAGAACCCTGGATGAGGTAGTAGGACAGCAGCACATTGTAGGAAAAGATAAATTGCTGTACCGCGCTATCAAGGCCGATAAACTTACCTCAGTTATTTTTTACGGCCCTCCGGGAACAGGAAAGACTACACTGGCAAAAGTTATCGCCAATACCACAAGCGCGAATTTTACCCAGATCAATGCAACGGTAGCAGGCAAGAAAGACATGGAAGCTGTAGTGAAGCAGGCCCAGGATGATCTTGGCATGTATGGAAAGAAAACGATCCTTTTTATCGATGAGATCCATCGTTTCAACAAAGGCCAGCAGGATTATCTCCTTCCTTTTGTGGAGGACGGAACCATCATACTTATCGGAGCTACAACTGAGAATCCATATTTTGAGGTAAACGGCGCGCTCCTTTCCAGATCTATCATCTTTGAGCTGAAGGCTCTGGAGATCCCGGAAGTGAAGGAACTGATCAGGCGGGCAGTGAACGATCCGGAAAGAGGAATGGGGAGTTATGATGCTGTGATTGATGAGGATGCCCTGGAGTTTCTGGCAGATATGGCAGGAGGAGACGCCAGAAGCGCCTTAAACGCCGTAGAACTGGGAATCCTTACAACACCCAGGTCAGAGGACGGGAAGATCCATCTGACCATTGACGTGGCTTCTGAGTGCATTCAGAAGCGTGTGGTGCGCTACGATAAGAACGGAGACAATCATTACGACATTATTTCCGCATTTATCAAAAGTATGCGTGGATCTGACCCGGATGCGGCAGTTTATTATCTGGCAAAAATGCTCTATGCAGGAGAAGATGTAAAATTTATTGCAAGGAGGATCATGATACTGGCTTCCGAAGACATTGGAAATGCAGATCCACAGGCTCTCTGCATGGCAGCAGCTGCTGCTCAGGCTGTGGAACGTGTGGGAATGCCGGAATCCCAGATCATCCTTTCCCAGGCTGTTACCTATATGGCATGTGCACCGAAAAGCAATTCTGCAGTAAATGCCATACAGGAAGCCATGCGCTGCGTAAAGGCGAAGAAGACAACAGTTCCTGTACATCTTCAGGATGCTCATTACGGTGGCCACGAAAGCCTTGGACATGGCATTGGTTATAAATATGCCCATAATTACAAAAATCATTATGTAAATCAGCAGTATCTGCCTTCTGAGATCGAAGGGGAACATTTCTATGAACTCAGTGATATGGGATATGAGAAGAAATTAAAAGAACACATGAAGAAGATACATGACGAAGCAGAATAAGGGACAGAGAGGGGAGTTTTGATTTATGAAAAAAACGGAGGAGCTTTCTTAAAGAAGCTCCTCCATTATTTTGTCGTAAACGTTCTGATATTTGTAGGGCCAGCTCTCACATACAGACTGTGCAGCAGCCAGGTTGGGGACATTGATATTCAGATCAACAATACTGATGCCACTTTCGATGATTCTTAAGCGGACGGAATAGCCCCCTTCTTTGGTAGGATAGTAATCAGCAGGTGTGAGAAGATGTTCCTCGATCTTGCAGTGAAGGGTATTGAGATATTCTTCCACTTCCTTCTTGATATCAGAAGAGAGCTCCCTGGAAAAATATTTCAGAGTATTTCGGCCTTCATCGGTCAGCCGATAGTAGGAACGGTTGGACTGGGAAGACATTTCTACCAGATCTGCTTCCACCAGTTCGGAAATCGCCTGCTGGAGCTGGAAATAATTGGTGTACTTCCGGTCCAGGATAAAATCGGTAATCTGCGAGTTGGTAAGATCTCCCTCAGAATTCTGCAGCATATATAAGATAATAAGCTTGTATGTTGTAAAAGGTGATGCCATAAGAATCCTCCTTTTCACTGGCTCAGAGAAAGAGCTTCGAGGGCTTTTCCCTGAAAACTTTCGCGTTCCTTCATTCTGTGATGAAGAAGATTTAAAACTTCGCGCTTGCGGCTAGCCCATAAAGGTGCAATAAGCAGCTCCTTCGGACCGTCTCCAGTTACGCGGTGAATAACAATATCCGGCCGTAAATGTTCCAGACAGTCGATCACAAGATCCAGGTATTCCTCCCGCTCATATGTCCGGAAAAGCCCTGCTTCATAATCTCCGGCAAGATCTGTGCCTTTAAGTACATGAAGAAGCTGGAGTTTGATGCCCTGGATATCCATTTGATCCAGATAGGAAATAGTTTTCAGGATATCATCAGGACTTTCGCCTGGAAGACCCAGGATCGTGTGGACGATCACTTCAATCCCTCCTGCCCGAAGTCTGTTTACTGCATCATCAAAGCAGGAAAGCGGATAACCGCGCCGGATGTATCTGGCTGTTTTTTCATGGATGGTCTGAAGCCCCAGTTCGACCCACACAGGTTTGATCTGATTAAGAGAATAAAGAAGCTCCATCACATCATCGCCCAGACAGTCAGGCCTTGTTCCGATGGACAGTGCCACGATATCCGGGTGAGAGATCGCTTCTGTAAAAATTTTCTTAAGATATTCCACAGGAGCGTAAGTATTTGTATATGCCTGGAAATAGGCGATATATTTATGAATCGGTCTTTTGGAAGAAAGGCTTGTGATCTGGGTGTCGATCTGTTCCGTGATGGAAAGAGATGCACTTGCAGCAAAATCCCCGCTTCCTCCCTGCTGCAGAAAATGCAGCCTTTTTTTCCAAGGGTGCCGTCACGGTTAGGGCAGGACATGCCTCCGTTCAGGGCTACCCGGTAGACCTTCTCACCGTACCGTTCCCGGAGCATGTAGTCCAGGGAATGATACGGTTTATCGTTCCAGCGTTTCATCATGCCTGATCAGGCTCGTTCTTTGGTGCTTCTTCATCAGCTGGTATGTAGTTATCAAAAATCTTAACAAAGATCTTCGATTTCCAGTAAGCCAGTGTTGAGAATCCCATCAGCACAAAAAGCATGATCAGGATAGATGTCACCTGTGCGAAGCTCACATAAGCGAAAAGCCACAGAAGCAAAATCGGTGATGCTGAGATCACAAGCATCAGGGTCGTCTGCGGAAGGTGACGGATCGACATCAGAAATGAGTTCACAAAAGTATTCTTGATGGAGTTAAAAAATTTGGCAAGGATCGGATAAATGTACAGAAGGATCAGCGCATAGATAATAGCGAATGCGATAAATAATGTGAAAAGACCCTTGTACAGCATTCCGCTTCCGCCTTTTGCGATTCGAAGATCGATAAACAGGACTGCACCTGTGAGCAGCAGGATCACATTAATGATGGTGGCCTGTTTAAAATTCTGTTTGAAAGAGCGGAAAAAGCTTCGGATAATATAGGATTCTTCGTCTCTTGCCATCTTCAGTGTGACGTAGTAAAGTGCTGTGATGGAAGCTCCGGCCGTAACGATCGGAATACAGCAGAGAATGCAGAGGATATTCAGAAGAATAAGGTCTGCCACACGTCCCATGAACACGAAGAACTTATTGTCCATGTTAAAAAAACGGTTCATTTGGTAAGTCTCCTTTTCTTTCTT
>ENA-OQCN01000952-OQCN01000952.1-human-gut-metagenome-genome-assembly--contig:-NODE-952-length-15117-cov-3.343229_pt1 | contig 15117 bp, 13 predicted proteins | sample MGYA00242497_ERZ504576 | MGnify/ENA primary metagenome ERZ504576 (study PRJEB26092, sample SAMD00036296) | human gut metagenome | host: Homo sapiens | study: EMG produced TPA metagenomics assembly of... | reverse complement strand
CCCAGATTCACATTTTTGAGTTGTGTACAATTCTTTCTAGTATCCTTCTTTATTTCTATCTTCCATTTTGAACCTTTCTTTAAAGATCAAATCTTAAATGTTCTTTTTGGAGGATTCTTATGGGGCTTCTCCATTTCCCTAGCCCTAAGAGCTGGAGGATCTACAGGAGGAACAGATTTCATTGCCCAATACGTTTCTAGTAAGATTCATAGAGGCATCTGGGACTATGTATTCTTCTATAACTGCGCAATGATCATTGTCTTTGGATACTTATGCGGATGGATCTATGCAGGATATTCCATCCTATTCCAATTCTTGTCTACAAAAACAATTTCTTCTTTATATCAACGCTACGCACAGATTACCGTTGAATTTACGACAAACGATCCTGACCCACTAATCGATGCCTTTATGGCCACTTGTCGCCATGGAATGAGCGTATTTGAATGTTATGGAGCATATAGCCATCGTAAGTATTATGTATGTAAAGCCGTTATTTCTACTTATGAATTAAGAGACGTTGTCGATAATGTAAGAAAGGTCGATCCTAAAGTGTTGATCAATACATACAATACCGTAAACTTCTACGGAAACTTCTATCAAAAACCTTTGGAGTAGTATTACACTACTCCATTTTTATTATGTAATCTATGTATTCGATTGATAATAATAGAAAGTTTTAACACCAAATTACAACCTCATCTTTAATTCAAATTGTATCTAGTAATGTTTTTTCAATTTTCAGAAAACCCATTTTATCTAACAACTCAGTTTCACTTATATGTACAAGTTCTTCATTCACTCGATCAATTTCTTTTATGAGCTTGCTTTTAAATTCCAGAAAATCTTTTTTATTTAACAAATATCTAAAATCTATAACTACCACTTTGTATAAATGAAGCGGCAGTCCTGCGACAGCTTTCGACAGAATGCGGACACAGGAATACACGACAGTCATCTGCATAGCGAATCGCTCAGTCACTGTTTTGCTGGAGGTCGTGCCACCCATGAAAAAGGCAATGTTGCTGCACGCCATGCGATTTTGAGGCTTGTCCCTAGGATTTGAATAGCCCCGAAAAGATACCCACTTAAATGACTCTCCTTCAAAATAAGCAAAAGAAAAGCACCTGCTCATATGAACAGATGCTTTGAATCTTCAATTGTATCTATTTACAACTCTGAAAGTGTTCTATACAAAGATATTTCAGACATGAACTGCAAAAACCTTTAGATTTCCCTTGGAAATGCAGCGCTTATTCGTCAAGCAACCAGTCGATAAGGTTTTCGGATTTGATGCCGTCGTAGGAAGCATCAAGACCCGGCTCAAGGGACAACACGATTTTTTTGTAGTTATCGCGGATACTTTGAAGTGGTGTAAGCTCCCGCTTGCGCACATCCTCACTCATCATCGATTCCGTTACCTGGATATACATTTTCTCATCGGCGGTCGTTGCAATGAAGTCAACTTCCGCATTGCCGATTTTGCCAATCGCTACATCATAACCACGGCGAAGTAGTTCAAAATAAACGACATTCTCAATGGCATGGCCGCTGTCACGATTCCGGAAACCCAACAGATAATTGCGAAGTCCGATGTCAACGATATAGTATTTTCCGAGTGTACGGAGATAGGCTTTGCCCTTGATATCAAAGCGTTTGATCTCATAGAAAAAGTAGCTCTCCAAAAGCGCATTCACATATGCCTGCACCGTATGGGCGCTGGGTGCGCCTTTGCGCTTGCCATCCTCCAGAAGACCTTCGTTTACCAAAGTATTGCCGATAGAAGCAATCGACACGCTTGAGCCGATATTATCCGCAAGAAACAGAATGATCTTACGAAGCAGCGTGGGATTTGTGATTTGTTTTTGCCCTCTGCGCTTTTCCCGTTCCAGAATGTCACGAATCACGACTGTGGAATAGATACCATCGAGAAGCGACAGCGCCTTTTCCTGTTCCAGCCCAACATCGGCGATGCCGGGCATGCCACCGAAGCGCATATAGGCGTCAAAAGCCTCTCGCAGTTCGTAGCGTTCACCGTTCTTATCAAATACCTGCTTGCGGCGTCCACCAAGGGCGCTTTGCGTTTCACGAACCTCAAAACCGTGAAAATCGAGGAATTCACGGAAAGAGAGCGGCAGCATTTTGATTTCAACGCACCTCCCAGAGAGATAGGTAGAATACTCCGAGGAAAGAAGATAGGCATTCGACCCGGTAACATATATGTCGCAGTTAAAATCCACACGAAAGGCGTTTATAGCATCCTCCCATGCTTTGATCCGCTGCAACTCATCAAAGAAAAGGTACATCCGCTTTCCGGGGACAATGCGCTCTTTTACATAGCGGTAAATATCATCGGCGCTCATTCCTCGGAAATCAAAGGATTCAAAATTCATCTCAATGATCTGCTCCAGCTGAATACCGGTATCTTTTAAATGCTGAACCATCAGCTTTAACAGGCTGGACTTTCCGCAGCGGCGAATGCCGGTGATTACCTTAACCGGTTCCGTATCCTGAAAGCCAATCAATTTATTCAAATAGCCATCACGCCGCCTGAGTTCATGAGAATCTATCATGTTTTCACACCTCCTGCACTATTAGTATAGCATTAATTGGCAACAAAATCATATAAATGCACTATAGTGCAAAATCTTTTTATAATTTACTGATTTTGCAGGGCTCTTAAGAAGAAATCTTAGACCTATAATTAATTCCTTTACCCGTATAAAAGTATATAGAAAAAACGCACATACAGAAAAAGAATATTACGCGCGTCTTTCAAATGGACCTATGGAATCCTTTAATCGCAAGCCAAAAGATTTAAAAAGAGATTCCAGAGGCTTTTCCGACTTCTATTATACACGTAATCGAATCCTATGGGCTACAAGGAAAAATCCAAGCATAAAAGGAGTTCCTAAATCTATGGATCAGATTCGTTCAAAAAAAGGATCTCAGTTTTATAACCATAACTGAAATCCTTTTAATTATTAAAAACAAATTTAGGGATCTATAGGGTAACGTCTTTATGGCACCAGTCCCCTAGATTATTTGGTTACCCGAATACATCTACTTATTATTACGATTTCCCATTCCAATCAATTGTAAGATTCTTAAGAAGATATTCAAGAAATCCAAATACAATTGTAATGCCATGAAGATGGCAATCTTATCTTGTGCTACGACTGAACCATCCGATTGAATCAACAACCGATTCATTCTTTGAACATCCCAAATGGTGATGCCTGTAAAAATCAATAGAGTAAGGATAGAAAGTAAACGAACATCCATACTCACTCTAAATAACATCATAAAGCATTGTGTAATAATCAATACAAAAAGTCCAATCATACATAATGAGCCAAAGCTTGTAAAATCTTTTTTAGATGTTGTACCAATAACAGCTAAACTAATAAAGTAAACTGCACTGACTAGAAAAGCAGTACCAATTGTAGCTACATCATATACATAGCCAATCGAAGTAAGTGAAACACCCATACAGATGGCATAAAGCACTAACATAACCTTCATACCTGTACTTGATGTAGATCTTGCCATAGATACACCAAAGGCAATGGACAAGATAAATGGTGCAATCACAAATAACATAAATAGAAATGGCATTGTACTCAATAAAATCATTAAAGCATTTGTAACATATAGACCATAAGATACAACTGCAGTAATGGATAAGGCAATAGCATCCATGCATAAGACTTCAACAAAGCACTTTTTAAAGTGCTTGTTGAATAATAATTCATTGAATCGTTGTTAAACATATTAATCCTTTTTCTGGATAAATTCTAATAATTGCTGAGCTGCAATATTTAAACCTTTACGGTTTGATTTATCGAATCCTAAGTGCGTGTAGATTTCACCCACAAATACTCCGTTGTCTTCTAGAGCCTGGAACATTTTGTCGATGATTGGTTCGCAAAGTTCTTGTTTTTGCATAGGACCAAATGGGTTTGCGAAATATGTAGTTGAAATACCAACTTCTTGTGTTGTACCCAAAGCCATACGCTTACCTAACTTACAAGTATCTTTTACTTCTTGTACAGTTAATTTCTTTAGACCAAATTCATTAGTGTAGTTGTTTGCGTATGCAAATAAGTCAATTTTATGGTTGTGAACAACAACACGATATGGAGCTGCTGACTGAATCATACGTGCATTTGGATTTTCTGGAGCCATGAAATTGAACGGTCCATATCACGATATGGAGTACCTGGATCCAAGTCATCTAGACGAATGAAGGCACCAATTTCAGTACCCTGACCATATGGAACACCATCTTCTAAGTGAATTGTTCCCATATCATCAAATACAACTTCAACTTCACGAATCATATCGCCAGCTGCCGCTTTTAATGCTTCAATCGATTCAGATTTACCAGCACCACTATCACCCATCAACATGATACCTTTCTTTGTTCCATCCTTTAAATAGATGTTTACGAAAGCACCATGATTGGTAACCATCCCTTTTTCATTTGTGCCAAGTTATGTAATGTTAAACACATTTTCTTTAAATATCCAAAGTATTCGATACGAGGATTATCACTGATACATCCTACCCAAATATCATTGGCTTCATCATAATAGAAGTTTGTATCGTCATTTCCATCATCGTTACCAAAAATAACAACTAAATCTGGTTTTTGCGCACTTTCTTCTTTTGTAGCTAATTCAAATAAGTTAGCCATACTCAATGCACTAGACATATATTTTGAGTTGAAGTATACGAAACATAATAAAGCTCCAACTTTACAAGGATAACAGAACCAGTTTGATTCTCCCTTATTGAAATATGTCATAGGCTGTGTATCAATTTCAGTAAACATCCCTGTACGTTTACTTGATTTTGGATGCAAAATCATTGGAGTTCTTAACATTACAGTATCGATCATTGGAATATCTTGTAATGCAGCATATTCATCAGCCCATACTTTATCCAAAGTATGAATAGAGAAACATGCATTTGTCCCAGCTTGAACCTGACGATACACTAAGTTTGGTCTTCCCATTAATTTTTCTTCAAACAAACGATATGTACGAAGGAATAAATCATTTGAAGCTGAGTCAAATGCCACTAATGTATTAATACCAAAATCCGTTGAATTATCACTCTTCATATATCCAAAACGTTGTAAAGAACGCCAAGTACGATACATCTCTTCAATAACATCTAAAGTTGCATCTTTATCTGAAAGATAATATTCATCTTTTAATTCTTCACAAGTAAAGATTGACAACAAACGTAAGAAATGACAGAAATCATAGGCTGCTTCTTTAGAAGATAATTCACCATTTTTTGTCAAATAAGCATACATATTCGCATTATCTGTTTCCTGATATTCAATGAAATATTGAACGAATTTTGCGAATGTATGAGACTTTAATAAAACCTCACGACTCTTTGGGTACGCCAAATTGTAGTTGATAATAACCTGATTGTTAAAAATTTCAATTTTATTCTGCATAATTACACTCCTTTAACTATGACTAATATACATGAAAACCTTATGAAAGTAAATGTGAAACTAAATTTTTTGTTTATATCTCAAGTACAAGCGTTTACATAGCGAAAACTTTTTCGATTTCAGAATAAACATCCTCAACCGCAATTTCACTCTTTTCACCTGTATAACGATCTGTCCACTCTAATTTTCCTTCTTTGACACCACGACCTACCGTAATACGATAAGGAATACCAATCAATTCCATATCTTTGAATTTAACACCTGGACGCTCATTACGATCATCTAAAATTACATCGAACTTATGTTCTTTACAATATTCATATAGATCATTGGCAATCTTAACTTGTTCTTCATCCTTTAAAGATACTGGAACAATCGCAAGTCTAAATGGTGCAATTTCCACTGGCCATTTAATACCAAAATCATCATGATGCTGATCTGCAACGGCAGCCATACATCTTTCTAGACCAATACCATAACTTCCCATCCAAACTGGCTGTAATTGGTTGTTGGCATCTGTATAGTAAAGATTCATACTCTTCGAATATTTCGTACCCAATTTAAATAAGTTACCAACTTCAATACCATGTTGGAAAGTTAATTTTTTACCACACTTAGGACAAATATCCCCTTCTTTTACCTGACAAAGATCTGCCACTTCAACAGGTGTAAAATCTTTACAATTTACATTCTTAATATGACGATCCGATTGGTTTGCCCCTACAATGAAGTTTTTCATATGCTTGATTTGACGATCCATATAAACTGGACAATCAATACCGACTGGACCTGCAAAACCAACACGAGCATGTGTTACTTGTTCTACTTGTTCAAAGCTAGCAACTCCATTTCATTCGCACCCAATAACTTCAATGCCTTTGTTTCATTCAATTCACGATCACCAGGAATACAGAACGCGATGACTTTTCCATCTACGTTATACAGTAATGTTTTAACGAAATCACTTTCCTTCTTACCAAAGAAAGCAGCCACTTCTTCAATTGTTTTTGCGTTTGGCGTATCCACAACTTCCATTGAAAGTTCTTCTTCACAAGAATCTTCCATTGTATCTACTACTTCTGTGATTTCTAAGTTGCTCGAATAGTCACAACCAACACAGCCAACGACAACATCTTCACCAATACTTGATAGAGCCTGGTATTCTTCCGATAATAAACCACCCATAGCTCCCGTATCCGCTTTAACGATTTTATATTCCAATCCTAAACGATCCATGATACAGCAATATGCATCGTACATTTTGTTGTAAGCCACATCCAATCCATCTTCATCTACATCAAATGTATACGCATCCTTCATGATAAATTCACGAACACGAATCAATCCATAACGAGGACGAGTTTCATCACGATATTTCGTTTGAATCTGATATAAGTTATATGGGAAATCCTTATAAGATTTTCCATCCATACTACTCGCTACCGCAAACAATTCTTCATGAGTAGGACCTAACACATAACGCTTATTATAACGATCACTCAATGAAAACATATTTGAGCCAAATGCTTCACGACGACCCGATTGTACATATACATCTTCCGGAATCAATGCAGGCATCAACAACTCTTGCGCATCTTTCGCATCCATTTCTTCACGAATAATATTTTCAACTTTAGAAAGAACCTTCTTTCCCATAGGCATGATCATATAAATTCCATTTGAACATTTCTTGATCATTCCAGCACGCACCAATAAATTACTTGATACGCTATCTTCATCTTTCGCATTTTCTCTTAATGTATAAAAGAAACTCTGACTTAATTTCATCTTTTCTTACCTCTTCCACTATCTAATCTTACGAATCATTGCATCGACTTCAATAGGCCCAGACCACTTCGTATATACGATCTGCATTGGCTTATTACAAGCCTCTAATACATTCTTGTCACTATCATATACATCTGAAACATGTACGATCGTACTTTGAATGTGAGGACCAAATATTTCTAAATCTTGATTTGGCATAAAATGATTCTTCACCTGTAAAGTTGCCATCTGACTTTCCTTGTCATAATCTAGCACAATGGCTACATATTCCTGTGTTACCGTTTCATCATGATCTTGATACAACTGCACCTTATATCCAGGAAGCCCATTATAGAAGCCCGGCCCTGTCGGTCGATTTTCTGCCTTTGCGATTTCCTTTTTTACACGCTCAATGATTTTTTCATCTGCATGCCCATGCTCATAAATATAATCTATCAACATACGATAGCTAGAAACAACCGTAGCTAAATAATAAGCACTTTTCATACGCCCTTCAATTTTCAAAGACGCTACACCCATATGGATGAAATCCTCAATATAATCCACTGCCTGCAAATCCTTTGAAGACATAGAAAATAAATTTGTAGAATCACTAAGTTCCGTATCACCATCCATTAAATGATATTTCCAACGACAACTTTGTGCACATCCACCACGGTTTGCATCACGAAGCGTCATATGATTACTCAATACACATCGTCCTGAAAAAGAAATACACATACCTCCATGAATAAAAACTTCGATAGGAAGAATATTCTCTTCGCAAATCGAACGAATATCCTCCATTTGACATTCTCTAGCAAGAACAACACGATCCATGCCCTTTTCTTTCCAGAATCTTACAGCACTTGAATTTGTAGAAGAATGCTGCGTAGATACATGCACTTCAAACTTGCAACCAAGCTTTTTAGCCAACATCATAATGGATGGACTTGCCACAATAATCGCATGCACACCAATCAAATCCAACGTTTTTAAATAGTCTTCAATACCATCAAGATCCGACTCATGCGGAAGCATATTTACAGTTACATGCACATGACTATTATGTGCATTCGCAAATTTGACTAATTCTGCGATCTCATCAATGGAAAAATTACTAGCACGAGAACGCAAACTAAATTGTTTTCCACCAATATATACGGCATCCGCTCCATATAAAATCGCAATCTTTGCTTTTTCTAAATTTCCAGCAGGAGCTAATAATTCAATTTTATTCATTTACTTGCTCCTCCTTTTTCTTAATTGTCTCTTCTAAATACCAACGATTACTTGATTCATCATCCGTAATTTTAATGCCTTGTAAAGCCAAATCATATAAATCCAAGATTTCAACCGTCCAATCATCATCAAAGAACAAAGAATCAATGCGGAATCGATGTATTCCTACATCGGTAAAATCCCACATTTCCTGTAATGAATTGATTGGCATTTCACTAAAGATATGCGTACCCGTTTCATCTTGTACAATTGGCATGCGCTCTTGTCTAGTTTGTTCAATCAAATCATAATGACATGGTAATGAACATACCGGTTTATTCACTGCTTCTAAATAGTTAGTGACCAAAGGTCTTCTTGAGTAAAGAATTGAGAAATAGCCATGCACTAAAATTTCAATATTCGGATTGTGTTTTCCAATACTTACCACTTCTTCAAGACTTAATTCATGTGCTAAAGATACAGATTGAATCCCCAAAGACATATAGAAATCAACATCTGCACTTGAAGCTACCAATGTTTCAGGTTGATAAATCAATTTCGATTCAATCCCCAATTGTTTTGCCTCATAATATAGACCTTCATCCGCATAATAAATACCATCCACATCTAATTCTTTAAAAATAGAAAAGTATTCACGAACACCCGATAGATCTTCATCCATACATAATCTTAAGAAGTTGATATATAATTTTAGGCCAAGCTTTTTACACTTCTTCTTCCAAAGCTGTAAATCCTCTTTTTTCACTGTAATACTTGAACGAATCGAATAATGTTCAACACCAATGATTACGGCATCCGCCTTAGCCCTTTTTAATTTTTCTAATGAATCAATAGAATGAATTGTTGTTATAAACATAATTACTCCTTATTAAAACATACAGATTTATTTTACCACAAATGTGATTTTATGCCTACTTAACCTCCTATTTAAATCAGACTTAATTTCATATATACTTTAAATATGAACAAACAAACACTTAATGAGAGATTTGAAGATCTCAATGAACCCACAGAGCAAGAAGAAATATGATCTGATGAAATCATTGGTGAGGAAGAATTGTAGAAAAAAAGAATGCCATTACGACATTCTTAACATGGCTAGTTCAATCTAGTCTTTTTTAATGAATTCAACCAATTCTTCAGCCGAATATACGACATGATCTGCCAAAGGACCACTTACTTGATGATGACGATTAAAATGAATCGTCTTCATGCCTGCACTTTTAGCCCCCTGCATATCATTGATATAGTTATCCCCACATAATACCATTCATGAATATCTTCCTGCATCGCTTCCATACACTTTTTAAATGCATTCACATCCGGTTTTGCGACACCCAACTGTCCACTTGTAAAGACATGAGAGGCTTTAAAATAATCAAAGACATGAAGTACTTCTAATTTCATTCTTTGATGCGCATCCTCTCCATTTGTTAGAATCGCAAGTTCATCTTCACAATTTGAGAAATAATCAATCAATGGTGCATCCATTTCAATATGATGCTGATAATATTTATAGCGAGACTGAAACTCTACAGCTTTTGAATGAGAAAATTCAATATCATACTTTTCACAAGCTTTTTCAATACGATAAACGCCAGATTCATCAATCGTAATCTTTCCTTGTTGAAGTTTGTCAAAGATCCTGTCTCCAAACTTACGATAATCCGCATAAAATTGATTCATATCCACATCTACATCGGGAAGAAATTCTTCCATGCATTTGCGAAATGGCCAAGATAAATCATAAAGTGTATCATCACAATCAAACATTAATTTCTTCATATAATCACCCAAAAAAATATAACATAAAAAAGAAGATTTCACTATGAAATCTTCACTTGATTTAAACACTTACGAACATGTCCAGACTGTCCAATTACCTCTTCATTTTCAATCAAAGATACATGCACAGCTTCTTTACAAGATTCAATGGCTGCATCAAATACAACATTGATCTTATTATCGTTGATTTGTTTTAAAGTATGGATTTTTTCATCTCCAAAACGATTTGCGGTACTAAAGGCAATCGCAATATCACCAGAACCATTGCCCATATGCGATCCTGTTAAAGCTAAACCGACTGGCATTCTGTTACAAACTCTATGAAGCTGACGATCACTTAATGGAGCATCCGTCGCAATGATCATCATAATCGAACCTTTTTCTTGTTCTAAAGGCAATTGATTCCCCTCTACTTTATCTAACAAATATTGTCTCTTAAACCAAAATTAGAAAGTACAAGTACACCTAGAGTATATGTATTTCCATCAATCTCAAAGACTCTTGAACTTGATCCAATACCACCTGACATTTCAAAACAAGACATGCCTCGACCTGCTCCAACACTGCCAAGTTCAAACTCTTTTTTACAATCCCTATATGCATCATATACATCTTCTTTTGTAACAACACAATCACGAATCGAATTTAGATATCCATCGTTACATTCTCCAACGACAACGTTTACACTTGTTAAATCTTCATTTTCTTTAACCATGATATCCACTAAGGCTTGTTGAACAATCCCCACATTTAAAGTGTTTGTCAAACAAATATAGCTTTCTAGTGTTCCCAACTCCATAATTTGTGGTAAGCCTGTCGTCTTGCCAAAACCATTAAGAATGCTACAACCACAAGCCAACTTTTGATGAAATACATCTTCTGCCGTACGAATAAATGTCACACCTGTTTGATGCGTTCCTGAACTAATTGTCTTATGTCCTACAAGTACACCTTCTACATCTGTAATTCGATTTAATTTTCCTTTTTCCATAATTAAACACCTCTTAAAACCATTATAGTGAAATTCCACAAAAAAAGAAGCCGAAATCAATCAGCTTCTTCATTTATTATCTTACTTGTAAGTTCTACTAAACGTTGTAAGTGTTCGTAACGTTCTTTAGCTACTTCTTCTGATTTAGCAAATAATTTTTCTGCTCTTTCAGGGAATGGTTTCACTAAACGAGTGTAACGAGATTCGTTGTGTAAGAAGTCTTGGTAAGTTCCATCTCCTTCTTTAGAAGTTAATGTGAATGGGTTCTTTCCTGCTTCTTTCTTAGCTGGATCAAATGAGAATAAGTTCCAGTATCCAGATTTAACGGCTTTCTTCATTTCATCTTGACAGTGGTTCATTCCACCCTTAGCAATACCGTGTAATTCACATGGTGCATAACCGATGATTAAAGATGGTCCTGGATAAGCTTCTGCTTCAGCAATACATTTAACTGCTTGTGCAGGGTTAGCTCCAAGAGCGATTTGTGCTACATAAACGTATCCGTAGCTCATTGCGATTTCTGCTAAAGATTTTTCCTCATTTCTTTACCAGCTGCAGCGAACTGACAAACTTCACCGATGTTAGAAGCTTTAGAAGCCTGTCCACCAGTGTTTGAATACATTTCTGTATCGAATACCATAACGTTTACGTTTTCACCTGATGCAAGAACGTGGTCTAATCCACCGAATCCGATATCATAAGCCCATCCGTCTCCACCGAAGATCCAAACAGATTTCTTAGCTAAGTATTCTTTCTTGTCTAATACAGCTTTAGCATCTGGACATCCAGCTTCAGCAGCTTTTTCTACTTCAACTAATAATGCTTTTGTTGCTTCTGTGTTAGTACGAGTATTTTCTTTAGTTTCCATGAATTTTTCGAATGCAGCCTTGAATTCAGGAGTTGCTTTTTCGCTTTCGTTCATAGCACCTAATTTTTCGATAGCTTGTTCACGTAATACTTTTTGTCCTAATTGCATACCGAATCCGTGTTCAGCATTGTCTTCGAACAATGAGTTAGCCCATGCTGGTCCTTGTAAGCTATCTTTGTTTACTGTATATGGAGATACAGATGCTGGACCACCCCAGATTGAAGAACATCCAGTCGCATTTGATACATACATGTGTTCACCGAATAATTGAGTAATTAAACGAGCATATGATGTTTCAGCACATCCAGCACATGATCCTGAGAACTCTAACAATGGTTGGTTGTATTGAGAACCCTTAACAGTATCATCAGCGAATCCAGAATCTTTCTTAGAAACGTTAGCTACTAAGTAATCGAATACTGGTTGTTGTTCAGCCTGAGATTCTTGAGGTACCATCTTAATAGCTTGAGTTGGACATACAGTGATACATTCACCACATCCCATACAATCTAATGGAGATACGCTCATTGTATATTTGAATTCTGTAGCTTTTGGTTTAACATCAGCTAATTTGATTTGTGCAGGAGCAGCCTTCACTTCTTCTTCGCTCAATAAGAATGGACGAATAGTAGCGTGAGAACATACGAATGCACATTGGTTACATTGAATACATTTTTCAGCATCCCATTCAGGAACTGTAACAGCTGTACCACGTTTTTCGTAAGCACTAGCACCAGTTTCCCATTGACCATCGATGTTACCAACGAATGCAGATACAGGTAATGAATCTCCATCCATTTTGTTAACTGGTTCCATGATGTCTTTAACCATCTTAACTGTTGCAGGACGTCCTGATAATTCAGGTCTTGGTGCATCAGCTTCTGGGTTAGCCCAAGATGCAGGGATTTCAACTTTGTGAGTTGCACCTACACCAGCATCGATAGCTTTGTAGTTCATTTCTACAACTGCATCACCCTTCTTAGAGTAAGATTTCTTAGCAGCTGCTTTCATGTAATCTACGGCTTCTTCAATTGGCATAATGTTAGCTAATTTGAAGAATGCTGATTGTAAGATTGTGTTTGTACGTTTACCCATACCGATTTCGATAGCTTTATCGATGGCATTGATTGTGTACAATTGGATATTGTTGTCTGCGATATATTTTTTAGATTCAGCAGGCATGTGTTTGTCTAATTCTTCGTCTGACCATTGGCAGTTGATCATGAATACACCACCAGGTTTAACGTCTTGAACCATCTTGTATCCATTTACTACATATGAAGGGTTGTGACAAGCTACAAAGTCAGCTTGGTTAATGTAGTATGGGCTACGGATTGGCTTGTCTCCAAAACGCAAGTGAGAAATTGTGATACCACCTGTTTTCTTAGAGTCATATTGGAAGTAAGCCTGAATGTATTTGTCAGTGTGGTCACCGATGATCTTAGTAGAGTTCTTGTTAGCACCTACAGTACCATCTCCTCCAAGACCCCAGAATTTACATTCAACAGTTCCTGGAGTTGAAGTGTTAGGAGCTGGTTTAACTTCTGGCAATGATAAGTTTGTAACGTCATCCACGATACCGATTGTAAAACGAGATTTTGGTTCGTCTTTTAACAATTCTGTGTAAACAGCGAATACACTTGAAGGTGGAGTATCCTTAGATCCTAAACCATAACGTCCACCGCAAAGAGTGATGTCATTTAATCCTGCTTCACGAAGTGTTGTAGCTACATCTAAGTATAATGGGTCTGCTAGAGCACCTGGTTCTTTAGTACGGTCAAGTACTGCAACTTTCTTAGCTGTCTTAGGAAGAACTTTTAATAAGTGTTTGCTTGACCAAGGACGATATAAACGAACCTTAACTAAACCAACTTTTTCTCCTTTTGCAGTTAAGTAGTCGATAACTTCTTCAGCAACATCATTAATAGAACCCATAGCGATGATTACACGATCAGCTTCAGGATCTCCATAGTAGTTGAACAAGTCATAGTTTGTTCCTAATTTTTCATTGATTTTACCCATGTATTTTTCAACTACAGCAGGTAATTCATCATATGCAGTGTTACATGCTTCACGGTGTTGGAAGAAGATATCTCCATTTTCGTGAGAACCACGCATAGTTGGACGTTCTGGATTTAAAGCGTGTTTACGGAATTCCTCAACAGCTCCATTGGACACATTTCTTTTAAATCTTCATAGTCCCATTTTTCGATTTTTTGAATTTCGTGAGAAGTACGGAATCCATCAAAGAAGTTAATGAATGGTACTTTACCTTCTAAAGCAGCTAAGTGAGCTACTGGAGATAAGTCCATAACTTCTTGTGGGTTAGTTTCACATAACATAGCGAAACCTGTTTGACGACAAGCATATACGTCTGAGTGATCACCAAAGATGTTCAATGCATGAGTTGCAACTGTACGTGCAGAAACATCGAATACACAAGGCAATTGTTCAGCAGCAATCTTGTACATGTTTGGAATCATCAATAATAAACCTTGAGATGCAGTGAAAGTATTAGTCAATGCACCAGCAGCTAATGATCCATGAACTGCACCAGCAGCACCTGCTTCTGATTGTAATTCACTTACAACTACTTGATTTCCAAAAATATTTTTTGTCCAGCTGCAGACCATTGGTCAATAGAGTCTGCCATAGGACTAGATGGAGTAATAGGATAAATTGCAGCAACGTCTGTAAAAGCATACGCAACGTGAGCCGCAGCCGTATTTCCATCCATAGACTGTTTTGCTCTAGGCATTAATATTTCCTCCTTTATAGATATTCAATACCATAGTTTATTATACGAGCTTCATGTCAAATTTTAAAGGTAAAATTCACTGTAGGGGTTAGCCTTATCTAATTTGTAAGTGTTATAAAAAAAGATACGTAAACACTTGCTTACATCTCTATTTTCATCATTATTCTTTACCTAATAATTTGAACATGTTCTTTTTATAACTTCAACACCAGGCTGATTGAATGGGTTTG
>ENA-OQCN01000951-OQCN01000951.1-human-gut-metagenome-genome-assembly--contig:-NODE-951-length-15125-cov-3.403787_pt1 | contig 15125 bp, 24 predicted proteins | sample MGYA00242497_ERZ504576 | MGnify/ENA primary metagenome ERZ504576 (study PRJEB26092, sample SAMD00036296) | human gut metagenome | host: Homo sapiens | study: EMG produced TPA metagenomics assembly of... | reverse complement strand
CGCCAAGCGCGGCCAGACCATCGGCGTCATCGGCGGCACCGGCAGCGGAAAATCCAGCCTCATCAGCTCATCCCCCGCTTCTACGACGCCACTGAGGGCAGTGTGGAGATCATGGGCCGACCGGTCCGGCAGTACCCCCGCGCGACCTGCGCGGCAAGGTGGCTGTGGTCATGCAGAAGGCCCAGCTCTTCGGCGGCACCATCCGCTCCAACCTGCTCTGGGGCAGCCAGAATGCCTCCGACGCCGACCTCTGGGCTGCGCTGGAAACGGCACAGGCTGCGGAGTTCGTGAAAGCCAAGCCCCTTGGCCTCGACGAGCCGGTGGAGCAGGGCGGACGCAACCTCTCCGGCGTCAGAAACAGCGTCTGACCATCGCCCGCGCCTCGTAGGCAAACCGGACATCCTCATCCTCGACGACAGTGCCAGCGCACTGGACTACGCCACCGACGCGGCCCTGCGCAAGGCTCTGGCTGCTCTGCCGGGCGATCTGACCGTCTTCATCGTCAGCCAGCGCGCCGCCAGCCTGCAGCACGCCGACCAGATCATCGTGCTGGACGATGGCCGCATGGTGGGCCTTGGCCGTCACGCCGAGCTGCTGGAAAGCTGCCCGGTCTACAAGGAAATTTACGAGAGCCAGTTCAAGAAAGGGGATGCGCAGAAATGAGTGCAAAAGCAAAAAGCAAGCTGACCCCTGAACAGCAGAAGGCCACCATGACCCGGGTGCTGCAGAAAATCAAGCCCTACGGCTTCTTCGTGGTGTGCAGCCTCATCGTAGCCGCTGTAAGCGTGGCGGCCCAGCTGTATATCCCCATCCTCTGCGGCAGTGCCATCGACATGATGCTGGGCAAAGGTGCCGTGGACCACGCGGGCGTGCTGCGCATCATCTACGAGATCATCGTGGTGGCTGTTGTCGCCGCCTTTGCGCAGTGGCTGCTGAGCGTCTGCAACAACCGCATCACCTTCGCAGTCAGCCGTGACCTGCGCAACGCCGCCATGCGGAAGATCCAGACCCTTCCCCTCTCTTACCTCGATAGCCATCCATCCGGCGACATCGTGAGCCGGATGGTGGCCGACGTGGATACCTTCGCGGACGGCCTGCTGATGGGCTTCACCCAGCTGTTCTCGGGTGTGCTGACCATCCTCGGCACCCTGCTCTTCATGTTGCAGCAGAATGTCCCTATCACGCTGGTGGTGGTCTGCATCACCCCCCTGAGCCTCGTTGTCGCCAGCTTCCTCGCAAAGCGCAGCTACAAGTATTTCCAGAGCCAGAGCACCGTGCGCGGCGAGCAGACTGCCCTTGTCAACGAGATGATAGAGGGTCAGAAGGTCGTGCAGGCCTTCGGCCACGAGGCCCAGAGCCTCGAGGCTTTTGACGAGGTGAATGGCCGACTGCAGAACGTGAGCCTGAAGGCCATCTTCTTCTCCAGCATGACCAACCCCGCCACCCGCTTCGTCAACAACATCGTCTACGCAGGCGTCGGCTCGTGGGCGCAATCTATGCCGTAGCCGGAGGCATCACCATCGGCCAGCTGAGCATCTTCCTGAACTACGCCAACCAGTACACCAAGCCCTTCAATGAAATTTCCGGCGTCGTGACCGAGCTGCAGAACGCTCTGGCCTGCGCAGCCCGCGTGTTCGAGCTTCTGGACGCTGAAGACCAGACCCCCGAAGCGGAGAACGCCGCAAAGCTCGTGCCGGACGGCCACGTCCAGATCGAGGACGTCTCTTTCCGCTATCTGCCCGACCGCCCGCTCATCGAGGGCCTGTCTCTGGACGTCAAGCCCGGCCAGCGCATCGCCATCGTCGGCCCCACCGGCTGCGGCAAGACCACCCTCATCAACCTGCTCATGCGGTTCTATGATGTCAACGGCGGCTCCATCAAAGTCTCCGGCACCGACATCCGGGACGTGACCCGCGCCTCCCTGCGCGGCAGCTACGGCATGGTGTTACAAGATACCTGGCTTCGGGCCGGCACCGTGCGGGAGAACATCGCCTACGGCAAGCCGGACGCCCCCTCGACGAGGTGGTGGCTGCGGCCAAGGCAGCCCATGCCGACAGCTTCATCCGCCGCCTGCCCAAGGGCTACGACACCGTCATCGCCGAGGACGGCGGCAACATCAGCCAGGGCCAGAAGCAGCTGCTCTGCATCGCCCGCGTGATGCTCTGTCTGCCCCCGATGCTGATTTTGGACGAGGCCACCTCCTCCATCGACACCCGCACCGAGGTGCGTATCCAGGCAGCCTTTGCCCGGATGATGCAGGGCCGCACCAGCTTCATCGTGGCACACCGCCTTTCCACCATCCGGGAGGCCGACGTCATCCTCGTGATGAAGGACGGCACATCGTGGAGCAGGGCGACCACGATACCCTGCTGGCGCAGGCGGCTTCTACGCCAAGCTCTACAACAGCCAGTTCGAGGGTGTGGAGACTTAACGCTTCAACTTATAGCAATTCAACTTTTTAATGCAGCAGCGGTGAATTGCATATCGCAAAGATGCCGTTTGAATGCTGCACTAATTTCTTGACTTGCGATAAAATTTGCGATAAACGATTTTTGGAAGGAATATAATCGTGTCGAAAGATGAATATTTGATTACAGATCCACCCCTTAAAGCGCTGACTGTTTTTGCGATGCCGATGATCCTTGGCAGCTTTTTTCAACAAGTATACAATATGGCCGATTCCATAATAGTTGGTCAATTTGTTGGCTCCTCGGCACTTGCGGCTGTTGGTGCTTGTGCTGCACTGACCAATGTTTTTATTTGTGTGGCGCTTGGTGCTGGTGTGGGCGCAGGTGTGCTTGTAAGCCGCTATTTTGGTGCAAAAAATTATGGTAAAATGAAAACCATTGTGTCAACGTCCCTGATCAGCTTTTTGATCTTAAGCGTTGTCCTTGGTGTCTTTGGCTTTTGCTTTTCCCATTTCATGATGAGCGGATTACAGACCCCTGCCGATATATTGGAAGAAGCAGTATTGTATCTGCGTGTCTACTTTGTGGGTTTCCCGTTTCTATTCATGTACAACATTCTTTCCACCATGTTCACTTCCATCGGTGAATCCAAAATTCCGTTGGGACTGCTGATATTCTCATCTATCCTGAATATTTTTATGGATCTCTGGATGGTGGCTGGTCTTGGTCTGGGGGTGTTTGGTGCAGCCCTTGCGACCTTGATCGCACAAGGAATTTCTGCCGTGTTTTCGTTTTTGATCTTTCTGTCTCGGATGCGGCAATACAAGAGCTCCTTTAGCAGGTTCGACCGGCAGGAGCTGTATTCCATGCTTCGCATTGCGGTACCATCGGTTTTGCAGCAGTCCACAGTGTCTATCGGTATGATGATCGTGCAGGCAGTGGTAAATCCCTTCGGCACACAGGCACTTGCCGGGTATGCGGCAACGATGCGGGTAGAAAATGTTTTTTCGCTGATCTTCGTATCCATCGGCAATGCAGTCTCGCCGTTTGTATCCCAGAATCTTGGCGCAAAGAAAATTGAGCGTATCAAAAAAGGTTATCATGCTGCACTGGTGTTGGATCTATGCTTTGCAGTTCTTGCTTTCGTGGTCATTGAAACACTGCACACACAGATTTCCTCGTTGTTCTTGGGAAAAGACGGAACCGCGTTGGCCTATCAGGTGTCCGGTGATTATATGAGATGGCTTGGTTACTTTTTCATCTTCATGGGCATCAAGATGGCAACTGATGGCGTTCTTCGCGGACTTGGAATCATGCGGCCATTTCTTATTGCAAATATGGTAAACCTTGCAATCCGCTTGTCTGTTGCTTTGATTTGTGCACCGCGTTTTGGCATTGCTTTTGTTTGGCTTGCAGTCCCTGCAGGTTGGCTTGCAAACTTCCTTATTTCCTATGCGGCGCTCAGAAGATCGTGGCCAGAGGATAAAGCAGCGGTATCTCAATGATTTCATGCAGTGGAGAGGTGCTTTGTTCTGACGGGTTTCACTTACAGAGAATGTGACGCGAAAAAAATTCGCCGGTGTTCCGTTCAGAAAATCAGATGCTCGCTAAAATATCTGTCAGTGTGGCGACAAATGCTTCATCCTGCTCCTTCGTCCGCTTTGCACTCCCCTTGGGGTGCTTTCCGGCACGGAGGAGCTTTTTGTTTTCATACCTCCGCAGCATGAGAGCTTCCATGTTGTCGGCGGTGTATTCCAGACCGTTCTGGTTCAGCACCCGGGCGCACTTGGCAAGGCACATACTCGCAAGGCCGTAGTCCTGTGTTACGACAATATCCCCCGGCTTTACCCGGTTGACGAGAGCAAAATCTACGCTGTCTGCCCCTTTATCGAACACCAGCGTCTGCGCACCTTCCCGCTCGATTTGGTGGGCGGTGTCGCACAGGATGATGACCGGAACGCCGAACTGTTTTGCAATTTGCAATGTCAGGTCCACCACCGGGCAGCCGTCGGCATCGATCAAAATATTCATCGGCTTTCCTCCATCGTCCACCGAAAGGCTTTCGCGGTACGCAAATCAGCGTCCTTAAAGTGCCCGCCGCTGTTCCATTCAAGGGTGCAGTCTGCGCCACGCTCTGCAAGCCGGCTGTGCAGGGTGCGGATGTGATCACCTACCGCAGCCATGACAGCGTTTTTCGTATGCTCTTCCTTGTCGCCAAGGCTCAGATAAATGTGCTGTGTCTGTATCGGGTGCCGCTGTTCAAACTCCATCCAGCCCGGAAACCACACCGAGGGCGAGGCGGCAGCGATACCATAGAACAGATCAGTCTGGGTGGATGCCCACAATGCAAACAATCCCGCCAGCGAGTAGCCGCCCAGAATGATTTTGACGTTTTCCGGGAGAGGATACTGCTGCTTCAGTGTGGGAATGGCCTGTTCTGTCAGAAAGCGCAGGGTGTCCGCAGCCTTGCCCCCAAATCCTTGCTTTCCCCACACGGCAGGGGCTTCCCACGGAGAAAGTGCATCGTTCCAGATTTCCACAGGGATGGCCGCAAACAGAAAGTGGTGCGCACTCTGTGCAATAGCGGCAATCTCGCTTTCCATGCTTTGCAGCTCATGTTCGCCTGTCATTTGGAGCAGTAGGTATTCTGCATGGCTTCGCCGTAAATGCGGCAAGGTCTGTTCCCGATTTGCATTGTATGTGCGGTCATTGCGGCATCCTCCCGAAAAAATTTGATAAGCCCAGTATAGCAACTGAAAAATCATTTTGCAATTCAAAAGGCGTTCGCATTCGCAAGCAGTGTCTTCGTAAAAAAAGCTGGCACCTGATTTGAAGTTGTGCGAGGTTTCCAGAGTGATGTATCAGCAGTTTTTGAACGATCATGCCGTAGCCCATAAGCGGCAGACGAACCGGGCACGTGGGATCTGAACAGGGCAGCGTTATTCAATACCGCTAAGCTCGCGGTACAGCGTGCGGGCATAGGAATCTGTCATGCCGCTGATATAGTCGGTGACCATCAGCAGCCGGAGGTACAAGTCAAAAGATTCCGTGCCGGTTCGGGTGTTTTGGTAATCCTGCTTGTAATTGCCGGAGAAAATGGCGAGAAGCTTTTTGTCGGCCTTGGAAGGTGCCTGCCCGTCGGTGCAGTATGCAGAGTCATAGTACAGCACGGCGGGAACAAAATGATCCAGCAGAAAATCGAGAATGACCTGTCCGGACAGCTCCAGTTTCAGGATGCCGGGCGTATTAAAAATCTGCAAAAGGCATCGGCCTTCCATCACTGCCATTATACAAAAGAAACGCTGCTCCGGCAACAAAAAACGGATTCTCTGAAAAAAACACAAAAACTGCAGCTTGAACATGTGCAGAGTTCCAATTTATTTCGGGATCCGAAAAAAGGAAAGCGGAGTGTTATGCTGCGGTGTACTACTTCCGTCAGATGCACCCGAAATTGAATCAGACAAAAGCTTCCCTTTTCGTGGGCTGCGTGCCTGCGGCGGGGAAGCTTTTTTGTATGCCTGCGGGGCAGGAACGGCGGGATATCAGCCAGATTGCACAAAACGCATTGCACAAAATTGAACAGCTTTTCAGGAAAAAATCTTGCTATTCCGCTTGCGCTCATGTATAATGGACTTGACTTGAAAGGTAGGATGTTTAAAAACACTCTGCCGTATGCTGCTGCAGATGACTTGAAAGGTGGAACATGGGATGTTGTATAAGAAAGCTTCTGAGATGAAACCCACTCCGATCCCCCATTGCATGGGCGGCGAGGGCACCGTGATGATGGAACGCCTGCTGGATGCGCCTGCCGAAATGCTGGGCAAGGGCCGCGCCTATGTGCGCCACACGCTGGCACCGGGCGTGACCATTGGCAGGCACACGCATGAGCACGAGATGGAAAGCATGGTCATCGTCTCCGGCCGCGCTGTCCACATCATCAACGGCGAGGAGCAGATCTTGGAGAAGGGCGACATCATTGCCGCCATGCCCGGCGACACCCACCAGATCGCCTGCCTGGGCGACGAGCCGCTGGTGCTGATCGCACAGGTGTTGTACGAATAAAGGAGGAGCTTCAGATGGAACAGATCCGCAGTGCCGATGTTCTGGCCAATTTTCCGCAGGTGGATGAGGAAAAACTGAACGCCGCCCTTGCCGCCGAAGCTGCCGCCAGCAACCGCAAGATCATTGTGCTGGACGACGACCCTACCGGCGTACAGACGGTACATGATATCTATGTTTATACAGATTGGACGGTAGAAAGCCTGCGCAAGGGCTTTGCTGCGCCGGAAAAGCTCTTCTTTATTCTGACCAACAGCCGTGGCTTTACCGTGGCCGAGACCACCAAGGCCCACCGCGAGATCGCGGAGAACACCGCCAAGGTGGCCCGCGAGTTCGGCATGGATTACCTTATCATCAGCCGCGGCGACTCCACCCTGCGCGGCCACTACCCGCTGGAGACCGACCTGCTGCGCGAGGTGACGGAGGCTGAGAACGGTTACAAAATGGATGGCGACATCCTGTGCCCCTACTTCCGCGAGGGCGGACGCTTTACACTGGACAACGTGCATTATGTGCGCTACGGCGCAGAGCTTGTGCCCTGCGGCCAGACCGAATTTGCCAAGGACGAGACCTTGCTACCACGCCAGCAACCTGTGCGAATACATTGAGGAAAAAACCGGCGGCAAAGTCCGTGCAGGAGACGTGACCTGCATCTCGCTGGAAAGCCTGCGCGCCATGGACTTTGACGGCATCGAGGCCCAGCTGCTGGCGGTGCACGATTACGGCTATGTGATCGTGAACGCAGTGGCGGACTGCGATGTGAAGGTGTTTGCAGTGGCACTGTACCGCGCCATGGCAAAGGGCCGTCACTTCACCATCCGCAGTGCGGCCGCACTGGTCAAGGCCATCGGCAATATTTCCGACCAGCCGCTGCTCACCCGGGAAAAGATGGTCACGCAGGAAGCAAGGCAGGCGGCATCATCGTGGTGGGCAGCCACACCAAAAGACCACTGCCCAGCTGGAAGAACTGAAAAAAGTACAGGGCATCGAGTTTATTGAGATGGACAGCGACAAGGTGCTGGTGCCGGGCAAGCTGGAAAAGGAAGCAGCCGCCATCGTGGCCCACTGCTCACAGCAGATCGCAAAGGGCATCACCTGCTGCGTGTCCACAAAGCGCGTGGTGCTCACCCTGCCGGACGACACCCCGGAAGCAGCCCTCGTGCGCAGCGTTGCCATCAGCGATGCACTGCAGAGCTGCGTGGGCAGGCTGACCGCTTCCCCGGCTTTTGTGGTGGCAAAGGGCGGCATCACCAGCAGCGACGTGGGCATGAAGGCCCTGCGCGTGAAATGCGCCAAGGTGCTGGGCCAGATCCGGCCGGGCATCCCGGTATGGCAGACCGGTGCCGAAAGCCTGTTCCCCGGCACGCCGTACATTATCTTCCCGGGCAATGTGGGCGAAGTGTCCACCCTGCGGGAAGCGGTGGAAATTTTGCTGGGCTGACACTCTGATGATTTAGAATGCCCTCCGCTTCGCTCTGGGCATATTCAGCGGAAAAATTATCATGATTGCAAAACAGCCAGACCGCGGTTGCGCAGCAATGAAAGCCCCAGTGGGGCTTTCAAGCGGCAGAACGTTCTTGCGGGAGCAAGATGGAGGGGCCTTGCCCCGACAAGTTCCGCGGGTCTGGCTGTTTTGCTTTTTCACGAAGATAAGCTTCTTCTTGTGCAGTGGGTATTCGTGTGGGGCAGGTTTGTATGGCTTTTATAAAATGCATTGCCGCCGGATACGTTCTCTTTTGCGCGCCAAAAGAGAACCAGAAAGGACGGCGGTGCCCGCAGGGCATGAAAGCCCCAGTGGGACTTTTGAGCCGCAGACCGGTTTGCGAAGCAAATGCCACTACCTGTTACGACCCCTTCCCGTGAAAAAGAAAGCCGAATGACCGCAGTCATTCCGGCTTTGCAATATACAAAAATAATAATTCCGCTGTTTATGGCGCAGCGCACGCGGAGCATTTTAAATGAACGATCACTCTTTTTTGGCTTTCTTTTTCTTCTTTGCTGCCTTTTCCTCCGGCTTGTTCTTCATCAGCCTGCCGAGGGATGCGGCAGTGTATACGCAGAAGCAGCCCACCACCACGATCAGCACGACGGCGCTTGCGTCCAGCGCCACGGTGCCGGCGCGGACAGCGGCCAGATACAGTGCCAGCAGCACCACGCCGCCGCCCAGCCACAGGCTGCTGCTGCTCACCTGCTTTTGCCACTCCTGCTGCGGCGTGAGCGGATGCTGCTGCGCCTTGCCCTGCCGGGCCTTCTTTTTCCAGATGTTATCACTTTGAAACGGATTCATGTTCCGGTGGCTCCTTCCCTGTCTTTTTCTTTAAGGGTATTATACGCCGCAAGATGGGATGATGTCCAGAAAGAAGTGGATTTTTCACCACTTGCATCCCACATTTGTGCAGAACGACCAAAACCGGACCGAAATATCGCTATTCGCCAATTTACTTTTTGCGGACCGAAGAGTAATCTAATGGTAGGATGTAAAGACGGACAAGCTGTTGAGATTGAACTAAAGGTAGGATGTAGCAAAGAGCCTTTGCTGCGGGCTTGTCCGGCACGAGAACACGAAAAACAAAAGGAGGCTTTTCCGTTATGAAGGTAGGTCTGATCTATACCAGCACCACCCCGGAACTGATCGAACTGGTGGAGCAGGAGGTCAAAAAGCAGCTGGGCGATGATGTGGAGCTGTACAGCCTGCAGGACCCCAGCATTCTGGCAGATGTCCGCGCGGCAGGCTATGTGACCACTGCACCGGCAGCACGCCTGATCGGCATGTACATGAAAGCCGCTGAGGAAGGCGTGGATGCCATGCTGAACCTGTGCAGCAGCGTGGGCGAGGTTGCCGACAGTGCACAGGACGTGGCAAAGTACATTGGTGTGCCTATCGTCCGCGTGGACGAGGAGATGTGCCGCGAGGCTGTCCGCAAGGGCCAGCGCATCGGCGTGATGGCTACCCTGCCCACCACGCTGGAACCCACCAAGGGCACCATCCTGCGCATGGCCCGCGAGTGCAACAGGCACGTGGAACTGGTGGACTGTCTGGTGGACGGTGCATTCGGTCTGGATCAGGACCAGTTCAAGGCCCGCATGACCGAGATGGCCGGTACCATTGCCGACAAGGTGGACGTGATCGTGTTTGCACAGGGCAGCATGGCCTACTGCGAACAGTATATCGCCGATAAGTTTGGCAAGGTGGTTCTCAGCAGCCCCCGCTTTGGTGCAGCCGAGCTGAAAAAGGCGCTGGAAAAGAAAGGCACCATTTAAAAAAGGAACAAGAGCCGGAGCACGAGACCGGCTCAGGAGAAGATATTTTTTGAAGGAGAATTCTTATGAAAAGATGATTTCCCGTCGTGACTTCCTGAAGGTGGCTGGCATTTCCGCTGCTGCTCTGGGTCTGGCTGCCTGCGGCGGCTCCGGCACCAGCACTGCTGCTTCCACTGCCTCTACTGCAGCTTCCACCGGTTCTTCCGCTGCCGCTTCCGGCTCGGCTGTCACCCTGAAGCTGGGCTTCTCCACCAACGAAGAAGACCCCCGTGCAAAGGCGCAAAGCAGTTTGCAGAAGAAGTTGCCGAAAAGACCGGCGGCGCTGTGGAAGTTCAGCTGTACCCCTCCGGCCAGCTGGGCGGCGATGCTGACCTGATCAACTCTATCGCTCTGGATTCCGGCACGGTGGATATCATCATCACCGACGCTTCCAACTTTGCCACCTACGATGCAAAGATGGGCATTTCCGCACTGCCGTTCCAGTTCGAGACCTTCGACGATGCATGGGCATTCATGGACAGCGACATCGAGGCTGCCGCTGAGGAAGGCCTGCTGAGCCAGAATATGCGTGTGCTGGCCCACTACTGCAACGGCTTCCGCTGCGTGACCAACTCCAAGGGCCCCATCAACAGCCCTGCCGACATGAACGGTCTGCTGATCCGCACCCCCGAGAACCCCGTCATCATGGCTACCATGACCGCTCTGGGTGCCAACCCCCAGCCGCTGAGCTTCTCTGAGCTGTATCAGGCTCTGCAGCAGAAGACCTACGATGCACAGGAGAACCCCATCCCCGTTATCTACAACAACAACCTGTTCGAGGTTCAGGAGTACCTGAGCATCACCAACCACATCTACTCCGGCATGTGCTTTACCATTGCCGAGAGCAGCTGGAACAAGCTGAGCGCTGACCAGCAGCAGATCGTTTCCGACGCTGCAAAGGCATCTGCCGATTACGACCGTGAGCTGAACGAGCAGCAGACCAACGATTTGGTCTCCGCTCTGGAAGAGAAGGGCATGAAGATCAACAGCCCGGAACTGGCTCCGTTTGCAGCTGCGACCGAAAAGGTCCTGACCGACAACGCTGATACCTACGGCGACCTGCTGGATCAGCTGAAGGCATGGAAAGAAGCCCGCTGAGATCACTGACCAGAAAACCTTGAAATAAAACCGAAGCAAAGGGACGAGGGGCGTGCCCTTCGTCCCTTTGCATTTTATCTGAATCGCACTTGGAAAGGAGTTTGTACTGTGAAAAAACTGCAAACCACTCTGGACAAGATCACCACCCTCATTTCCGCCATTCTGTGCGCGGCTATGATGGTAATTCTGTTCGCAAACGTTGTGCTGCGCCTGATCCCCGGCATCGGCGGCTTCAAGTGGTACATGGAGAGCAGCCAGTATCTGAACGTCTGGTCCATGCTCATTGCCTGCATTGGCATCAACGCCATGGGCACCAACCTCCGCGTGGAGGTGGTGGATTCCATCCTCGGTAAGACTCCGCTGGGCAAAAAGATCGTTGTCATCATCCGTGATGTGTTCATCATCCTGTTCTACGTCATGGTCACCTACGGCGGCTACCAGCTGTGCACCCGCGCAAAGCAGGCCGTTTCCACCATGCCGCAGTTCACCATGGGTCAGGTGTACACCATCTTCCCCATTGCCGGTGTGCTGTGCATCCTGTCCGCCGTTCTCAATCTGGTGGTTGAGCTTACCACGAAACCTGAAGGAGGCGAATCCAAATGATCGCATGGCTGCTGATCTCATTCTTCGTTCTGCTGTTTCTGGGTGTGCCCATCGCCATGAGTCTGGGCCTGTCCGCCATGGGCGGCATCCTGTTCCTGGGCGGCGGCAGCACCGTCACCATTGCCCAGCGCATGTTTGAGGGCATGAACAGCTTTGCACTGCTGGCCATCCCTCTGTATACCTTTGCCGGCTTCACCATGTCCAAGGGCGGTATTTCCAAGCGCCTGATGGACTTCTGCTACTCCATCGTCGGCCACATCTACGGCGGTCTGGCTCACGTGAACGTGCTTTCCAGCATGATCTTTGCGGGCATCTCCGGTTCCGCTGTTGCCGATACCGCTGGTGTTTCCGGCATGTTCATGCCGGAAATGATCCGCAAGGGCTACTCCAAGAACTTTACCGTTGCCGTTACCGCCATTTCCTCCACCATCGGCATCATCATTCCTCCGTCCATCCCCATGGTGGTCATTGCCGGTATCTGCGGCATCTCCACCGGTAAGCTGTTCCTCGGCGGCATCATCCCCGGCATCCTGTGCGGTCTGGCACAGATGATCGTCAGCTACTTCCTCGCTAAGAAAGAAGGCGTGCCCAAGGAGCCCGGTCACTTCACCATCGGCCTGTGCTGCACGGCCTGTGGGAGAGCTGGCCCGCCCTGCTCATGCCTATCATCATCGTGGGCACCATTACCATGGGTATCGTCAGCCCCACCGAGGCAGGCGTGATCGCTGTTGTTTACGGTCTGTTTGCCGGCGGCATCATCTACCGCGAACTCAAGTGGGAGGACATCAAGTTTGCCTTTGCAGAGACCGTCCGCACCAGCGGCCGTATCTTCATCGTTATCGGCGCTGCAAAGCTGTACACCGTCATGCTGACCACCGCAGGCTTTGACAAGTGGGTGGCCAAGACCATGCTGGGCTTCTCCACCAACCCCACCGTCATCCTCATCATGATCCTGCTGATCTTCTTCATCGTCACCATGTTCATGGAGTCCATTGCAACGCTGACCCTGTTCATGCCCATCCTGTATCCCATTGCTCTGGGCGTGGGCATCGACCCATCGTGCTCAGCGTTCTGATCACCGTGGTCATCGGCATTGTCTGGTCACTCCCCGGTGGGCATGTGTATCTACGTTGCCTGCGACCTGATGGATACGACTGTTGGTGAAGTGTTCCCCACATTGGTGCCGTTTATTGCGGCCACCTTCGTCTGCATTGCCCTGATGGTCGCCTTCCCTCAGCTGATCCTGCTGCCCACCTATTGATGGCGTAACCGTTGCGTCCGCTTTTCAGATATGGTAAAATAGTGGTGGAAGTTCAACGTGTGATGTTTGGAGGCTTTTTGCCCCAGAACGTTCCACGTTGAACGACCCCGAATATCCACCAAACCGGATTTGGAGGCGGAACTATGTCAATGGAACATCCGGAAAAACAGAAGAATGCGGTAAGTCTGTAGTCGATCAGGTCATGGATGGGATCATCTCCCAGATCATCGACGGCACCCTGCATCCGGGCGACAAGCTGCCTACCGAAATGGAACTGTGCAAGCAGTTCGGCGCGGGCCGCAACTCGGTGCGGGAAGCTGTGAAAAAGCTGCAGCCTACGGCATCCTGTACATCAAGCGTGCCGACGGCACCTTTGTGAGCGAAAACTACAACCAGAAAATGCTGGACCCGATGCTGTACAGCATCATCCTGCAGAAGAACAGCTGGCAGGAATTTGTGGAACTGCGCTCCGTCATCGATATCGGTACGCTGAATATTATCATTCAGCGCAATGATATCACATCCTTTCTGCCGGACCTGTACCGCACCTTCGGCGAGCTTTCTGCCGAAATGCACTCGCCGGAGCCTTCGGTGGACAAGGTGCTGGAGCTGGACAGCCGGTTCCACACCCAGATCGCCAATGCGGCCCAGAACCCTATGCTGGCCACCATCACCGAGTATATCACCCGGCTGACGATGCCCAGCCGTCTGGAGACCACCCGCAAGGTGCTGGCCAAGGCGAAGAGGAGATCGAGCGGTTCGTAGAGCTGCACCGCCAGCTGCTCAGTGTGATCGAGCGCAGGCAGGTGGACGAGATCGCCGCTACAGTGCAGGATCACTACATCTTCTGGAAGAAGTAAGCATACAGGCCTCCTGCCTGCCGTAAAAGGCGGGCGGGGGACTGTGAGTTTACAAGATAGGATGTTTGTGCTAAAATGACGTTAGCATCCTTTGTTAAGCTTCTCCAATGCGACATGCAAGGAGTGTTCATCCAATGAAAAAAATCATGATCTCCGTGGCCCCCGTTGCGGCCACAGACATTCTCATCAATCCGCGGGCCATTGCCCGGGATGTGTATGAGTGCTACAAAAACGGCGCGTCCATGGTGCACCTGCACTGCCGCGACCTGAACGGCAACCTCACCCCGGATCTGAGCCTGCTGGAAGAAACGGTGGCCTACATCCGCGAGATGTGCGACATCGTGGTGGAGATCTCCACCGGCGGCGTGTCCAACCTGACCATTGAGGAACGTGTGCAGCCCTGCTACCCCTCCTGGTGGAAGCCAACAGCCTGAATGTCGGCTCGGTGAATCTGGGTACCTCGGTGTACCAGAACCCCATCAAGGATGTGGAGTACTGCGTCAAGACCATCATGGACAACAAGAAGATCCCGGAGACCGAGGTCTTTGAGCTGGGCATGATCAACACCGTGCGGGAACTGAACGACAAGTTCCACTTTGTAAAACCCATCCTGTTTGCACTGGTGTTCGGCCATGGCGGCGAGATGCCTGCACGGTGCCGGCCCTGCGCCACATGATCCAGGCGCTGGAAGAGAACTTCCCCAACGGCGACTACCTGTGGGGCTACACGCAGGCCCACCGCGAGGACTGGGAAATGGTCAAGACTGCGCTGGATATGGGCGCTTCCACCGTGCGCATCGGCTTTGAGGATTCGGACATGATCGCGCCGGGTGTCCATGTGGACAACAACGCAGCGCTGATCGCAAAGGTGTCGGACATCGTAAAGTCCAAGGGCATGATGCCCATGACTCCCGACGAGGTGCGCGCCATGCTCAAGATCCCGCCGCTGCGCCGTTAAAAAGGAGGAAAGAAACGTATGGTGATTCAAGGCGTTACTTACCTCTCAGACTTTGAGGCAAAAAAAGCCATCATGGAAATGGCCCGTCGGCTGGAAGCCAAGGCTGGCTGGTGGCCGGTGACGGAAGCATGAGCGTCCGCGTCGGCCCGCAGGCCGTGTGGGTGACCGTTGCCGGTGCCGACAAGGCCGCGCTCACGCAGGATATGCTGGTGCGCGTGGATATGAATGGCAAGGCGATGCTCAGCGCAAAGCCCAAGCCCCTGCCCGAAGATCTGCCCATCCATCTGAAAATCTATCAGGAAAACGAGAACGCCCAGTGCGTGATGCACACCTATCCGGCCTGCGCGGCTGTGATGGGGATGCAGGGCCAGACCGTGCAGCCTGCAGCATTCAGCCCCGCAGTGCGGGCGCTGGGACGGGTGCAGCTGCTGCCCGCCCAGAACGTGGACGCACAGGCACAGGCTGTCAGCCTGTTGTGCCGCACCGATAAGGCTGTCCTGCTGGAAAATGACGGCTGCCTGACCTGGGGCAAGACCCCGGCAGATGCGCCCATCTGGTGGAAGCACTGGATTACTACGC
>ENA-OQCN01000950-OQCN01000950.1-human-gut-metagenome-genome-assembly--contig:-NODE-950-length-15134-cov-2.273339_pt1 | contig 15134 bp, 21 predicted proteins | sample MGYA00242497_ERZ504576 | MGnify/ENA primary metagenome ERZ504576 (study PRJEB26092, sample SAMD00036296) | human gut metagenome | host: Homo sapiens | study: EMG produced TPA metagenomics assembly of... | reverse complement strand
CAAAAAAACAAAAAATGAGAAGATTGAAACAAACATTATTAGCGTTAACCATTTGTACTTTAGTCATCAGTTGCAGTTTGACTACTAGTAGCACTATTATGAAAGTACAGAGAGGGATGTCCCAAGAAGAAGTCAGCCATTTACTTGGGAAACCCGATTTCCGTAGATTCGACAACGGCTCGGAACAATGGGAATATACCAAGACCAATATGTCCACAGCTGCAAACACGGTAATTATTATCGATTTTGTAGACGGAATGGTAACAAACATGGATTCTTTTGAGCCCAACATTACTCCGCCTCCAGTTGCAGTGTGTCCGCCAAATGAAATAATTACGGTAGTTCCACCCAGCCACCCTGATCATTCTGGCCCGCACAGACCAAAACACAAAGCCATGAATCCACATGATTTTGAAAACCTCTATAAAAAAGTAAAAAACAAAGCATTTAAGGACGACCAAATGGAATTATTATCTGTAGGAGTTGTAAACAACTACTTCACCTGTAAACAAACTGCCCGACTCATGTCCATATTTACATGGGACGATGAAAAAATGAAAGTATTAAGAATGGTTTCCAACCGCATTGTAGACCGTGAAAATGGAAAAGAAATCATCAAGACACTGGATTCTTTATTTACACAAGATGATGCACGTAAAATATTGGGAATCACTAACCAATGGTAATTCAACCTAAACAACACACAAAAACATAAATATATGAGAAAATTCAAACAACTATTATTGCTTGTTATCAGTATAACACTTGTCAGCTGTCATACCACAGGAAGTATCAAACAGAAAGCATGGAAAGTACAGCAGGGAATGACAACAGAAGAAATAGGCCAACTTCTTGGAAAACCCGATTTCCGACGTTCGATGGTTCTTTGGAACAATGGGAATATCAGAGCGGAGGAATTGCAACGTCTTGCAAATTTCTAATTATCGAATTTAGAAACGGAAAGGTAACAGGCATGGATTCCTACAATGAAATAGCTAAAGAAACTTCAGTAGGAGACCTATATTCCAGCAAAATATCCCTCCATACCGTTGGTTCAATAGACGATAACGAATTTGAAAAGATATACAATGAAACAAAAAATTCCGTGTTCAAAGATTCAACTCTGGAAAAGGCCATTATAAATAAAAAATTAAGTTGCGCACAATGCCTTAAACTTATGTCACTTTATACTTTTGATAATGACAAGTTAAAAATGTTACAAGTACTGAAAGACCATATAGCTGACACAACAAATTACGATAATATTGTCAACTCACTAGATTTCATTTCAAGTAAAAACAAGGCCAAAGAGATATTAGGAATACCCTAATACAGTAAAAGCAGATGTACCTGTTGCAATAAACCTAAAAAATATTGCAACAGGCACATCTGCTTTACCTCAATCTTCTATTCTGACAGCTGTGCCGCTTGCGGTTACCATCAGCATACTACCGCTGTCCCCCACAGTTTCATAATCCAAATCCACCCCAACTACAGCATTAGCTCCCAATAAAGCAGCCTGATCCTGCATTTCTCGTAACGCAGTATCTTTAGCCTGTCGAAGTACTTCTTCATAGAACCGGAACGACCGCCTACAATGTCACGAATACTAGCAAAAAAATCACGAAACAGATTAGCACCGATAATAGTTTCACCTGTTACAATGCCATAATATTTAGTTATACGTTTTCCTTCGATAGTAGGTGTTGTTGTTGCTAACATAATCTTTCTCTTTTTAATTATATATTCATTAGACGCACAAATAAAAAAAGTTGACTAACTTCTCCTTTTTTATCGGTAACTATATTATTCTTCTCACATTCAACTCCGACAAGCAATAAGAAAACAAATAAATTTAAAACCAGATTTTAGAAAAGAAACATTGGGAGATTAAAAACAAAACATTACATTTGCAAGAAAACAAAGAGGAACGTATCATGAAACAAATCAAACTGGAAATAAACATAGAGGCTTGCCATTATGACGAACTAACAGAGAAGGACCGCAAACTGATAGACGCCGCGTGTGAAGCAACGAAAAGAAGCTATGCTCCTTACTCACATTTTGCTGTTGGAGCCGCCGCACTGTTGGAAAATGATATCGTCATTACCGGAACCAATCAAGAAAATGCAGCCTACCCATCTGGTCTTTGTGCAGAACGTACCACTTTGTTTTACGCCAATTCTCAATATCCGGATCAAGCAGTAAAAACACTTGCCATTGCTGCCCGCACAGAAAATGATTTTCTTGACACACCTATTCCTCCTTGCGGTGCCTGTCGGCAAGTATTATTAGAAACTGAAAAACGATATGGAAAACCTATGCGGATACTGCTTTATAGTAAGACTGATATTTATATATTAGAAAACGTAAGCGGACTTTTACCTTTATCGTTTGATGGAAATTATCTGAAATGATACCTACCATCCGTCTGCACAGCCAACAGTTAATAAATCCGGTTTTCAATAATCCGAAAGATCTTGTATCATGGATGGGAGGCATTCAAGCGCAAGATTACACCATGTCCAAATGGGCTATTGGTATCCGGCTAAAGGCAGGAAATCTGCAAACAGTCAATGAGGCACTGGCAAAAGGAGATATATTGCGCATTCATGTCATGCGTCCTACTTGGCATTATGTAGCTGCAGAAGATATACGCTGGATGCTGAAGCTTTCATCCCGACGCATCATTACTGCCAATGACTCTTTTGCCAATCCAGAGGACAAGACATTTCAGTTGACATTTACAACAAAGCAAACCGATTATTGGAAAAGGCACTAGCAGGACACAATCATCTGACCAAGCAAGAAATTGACAACATATTTAAAGAAGGAGGGCTGGAAACCAATGAAAGATTATCCAACCGTTTCCTGATTCACGCTGAAGCTGAAGGACTTATTTGCAGCGGAGCAGATAAAAATAATAAAATCACCTTCGCACTTTTGGATGAGCGTGTTCCTCCAATACAAGAATTACATAAAGAAGAGGCGCTAGCTATCTTGGCACGCAAGTATTTTAGAAGCCACTCTCCTGCCAGTCTGAAAGACTTTGTATGGTGGTCCGGACTTTCGGTAACGGAAGCTAGACAAGGTATAGCCGCCATTGAACAAGAATTGCTTACTGACCGTTTCCTAGCACAAAAATTATATGTTCATCAGTCTTATAAAGAAGAAAAAACAACCGACATATTGCATATTCTTCCTTCATACGATGAATACCTAATCAGCTACAAAGACCGTACTGATGTATTGAACAAAGAATACCAACACAAAGCATTCAATTCTTTCGGGATATTCCGTCCGGTTATTCTGTACAACGGGCAAATAGTTGGAAATTGGAATAAAGTCATACAAAAACAAACGACACATATAGAAATGAACTGGTTCAAGAAAAATACAAAGATCAAAAGAAGAATTACTTTCCCTAGCGGAGAGAAAATACCTTACTTTTTTCTCCGAACTGTAAGAAAATTGTAAATGGATTATTTCTGCGTCATCACATTTTAAAAATAATCCATTACATTTACATTATTCAGTATTGCAATATAAAACTCTCAGCCACTTTCAAGAAACGTTCATGACCTTTTTCATTCAAATGTGCAGTATCTGTATTATTCTTGCTGTTCTGAAAATATATTTTTCTAAAATGATCATTACTTGCATAAATTCCTCCTTTTCGGGCGCTGTCAAAAATAGGAATACTATAATTTCCACAAACCTCAATCATAGCATCCACCACTTTCTCAGCATCACTTCCTGCAAAATTTTTACAGTTCCATCGGGTAAAGAAAAAAATCTTAGCTGTGGGATACTTTTCAATAAGCCCTTCACACAGCATTGCCAGCCTCTCTTTAAATACATCAATACCGCCAATTGAATCCAATTTAAAACCATCATTGTGCCCACCCACAACAATAACATAATCCAAATCATCCGGCATTTCCTTATATCTTACATACATCGCTTCCCCCCAACGCGGGCTACTATAAGCAATGCTGCTGCCGTTCTTGCCATAATTTAAATATTCCATACCATGTTTCTCGCAAATTTATAATGCCAGGTATTCTTAACAGGTTCCTTATGATTCTTCACATAACTATCTCCAATAATTCCCAAACGTTTTCCTTTCAATTCATCAGTCCTGACGATAACTCCTTTAATAATTTGTTCCAACTGCTTATATACCTGTTGTCCCAAATACTCTGCCGAATGAGCCGTGAAATGAAGTCTGTCATTTAACAATTCCGCGCCTGACATATCTATCAGGTGCATGTTCGGATCTTCAGCAGCCAATTGCTTCATCGCATTCTCCACTTCTCTGCTGAAATATTTATTACTTCGGGCAACAGTACCAAAAATAAAAGGCAAACGAGAATAATCCTTTCCGGTTTTTTCTGTCAGATGCATACGCACATAAGCCACCATTGTCTTCAAGTTACGGTAATAATCTTTACTTTTAGCATAATCACTTTCCCCCTGATGCCAAAGAAATGCATCTATCTGATAGCCATCCTTCAGGCGGGAAAGAGTCTTGTCTATACACATGTCTATCTCTTGAATGAAAGAAAGCAACAAGGAGTTTCCTCCATCAGAAGTTGGCTTAGCCTGTGCCAGCCATTCAGGCGCCGCAGACCAAAAACGTCCCTTGGAAGCATTATAATCAGGTGCTATGGAAGTTCCGCCAACAGCCCATTTCACCACATAAAATTTCTCCTGCAACAACTGCTCCAACCAATAATATGTCACTGCATCAAAAGCCCACATATTATTTTTCCGCTACGTTTGGCACGAGGCCAGAAAGGAATAAATTCTCCCTTTCCGTCATTCTGAGCTATCTGACAATAACGGTAGGCACCTTCGGCATACGTCAGTGTATCCGTAGCCAATGCTTTAATATATGCCGGCAAATCTTCATTAGGAGTTCGTCCATCGGTATTAGACTGTCCGGCAGTTATAATCACATGTACAGGATTGGAAGCCATCGTATTCAAGCTAACAGCTGCAAAAATCAAAATCAAAATCAAAATTAAGTTTTTCATAAGTATCATTTCATGTTTTTAATGGACACAAAAATAATCCTAATTCTAATATAACGACATGGATTATCGTCCATTATCATAGATTTTTTGAACTCATTATGGTTCATACAGAATGAGAATTGCGGCTAAACCATAAAAAAAAGAGCCACAGGAACAATGGCTCCCAATGACTCTTTCTTTTTCAGCTCATATTTATAATTTAATTATCTCCATACATACGCGCACGCATTTCTTTAATATGATCAGAAGTGATGTATTCATCGTATTCCATCATCTTGTCAATGATACCATTCGGGGTCAATTCAATAATACGGTTCGCCACCGTTTCAATAAATTCGTGGTCGTGGGAAGAGAACAGCACATTTCCCTTATAAGTCTTCAGATTATTATTGAAAGCCTGAATTGATTCCAAGTCCAAATGGTTGGTTGGAGTATCCAAAATCAGACAGTTCGCATTACGCAACTGCATACGGGCAATCATACAACGCATCTTCTCACCTCCGGAAAGCACATTCACTTTCTTCAATACTTCCTCTCCGGAAAACAACATACGCCCCAAGAAACCTTTCATATAGACTTCGTTACCTTCGCCAAACTGGCTCAGCCAATCTACCAAATTCAAATCACTTTCAAAGAAATCCGTATTATCCAAAGGCAAATAAGCCGTAGTAATAGTAACGCCCCACGCGAATTTACCAGCCTGCGGAGTACGATTTCCATTGATTATTTCAAAAAAAGCAGTCATGGCACGCGGATCACGGCTCAAAAAGACAATCTTATCTCCTTTTTCTACATTAAAATTCACATCATTGAACAATACCATACCGTCTTCAGTTTCCGCACGCAAGCCGGATACTTCCAAAATCTGATTGCCCGGTTCACGATCCGGAGTAAAGATGATACCGGGATATTTACGGGACGACGGCTTAATTTCATCTACATTCAGTTTTTCCAACATCTTCTTTCGGCTGGTTGTCTGCTTGCTCTTAGCCACATTGGCACTAAAACGACGGATAAATTCTTCCAACTCTTTCTTCTTCTCTTCAGCTTTAGCCTTCTGGTTCTGCTGCTGGCGAAGTGCCAACTGACTTGATTCATACCAGAAGCTATAGTTACCGGCAAACATATTCACTTTACCGAAATCAATATCTACAGTATGAGTACAAACAGAGTCCAAAAAGTGACGGTCATGACTTACCACCAACACCGTGTGTTCGAAATTAGAAAGATATTCCTCCAACCAAGTCACCGTATCCATATCCAAATCATTGGTAGGTTCATCCAACAACAAGTTATCAGGATTACCGTAAAGTGCCTGCGCCAACATGACACGCACCTTTTCCTTACCACTCAGTTCCCCCATCAACATATAGTGCTTGTCTTCCTTTATGCCCAATCCGCTCAACAAAGAAGCAGCATCACTCTCGCATTCCAACCATCCAGTTCGGCAAACTTCTCTTCCAATTCAGAAACTTTCAAGCCATCTTCATCTGTAAAATCAGTTTTCGCATACAGTTCTTCACGCTGTTTCATAATGTTCCACAACACAGTATGTCCCATCATAACCGTATCCATGACTGTATATTCATCCCACTTAAAGTGATCCTGCTCAATACAGACAGACGTTCGCCCGGTCCTAATACCACTGAGCCTTAGTCGGTTCCAGCTCACCTGAAATTGCTTTCAAGAAAGTAGATTTTCCGGCGCCGTTCGCACCGATAACCCCGTAAATATTACCATTGGTGAACTTCATATTTACGTCATTATACAACACTCTTTTACCAAATTGAATGGCCAAGTTCGAAACTGTAATCATCCTAATATACCTTATTTATATAATTATTCTATTTTGGAATTGCAAAGGTAGGCATTTTAATTCAGAAAAGTATGCCAGTGTGGCAGAAATTCCGTACTTTTGCAAAATTATTACTCTAAGAAAACAACTAGGCACGAAATTTGTTAGCAGTAAATTAACCTAAAAGACCTGACTGTTATGAGTAAAAATAAGAAAAACAAAAAGTTTAATAAGAATATGAACCCAACAGAGAAGAACCAACCTCAAGACGAGGAAGTTTTGAAAAATCAGGAAGCGGCAGAAGAACTGAACGCTGAAGAGAAGGTGAACAAGGAATTGGCGGAAGCTCAGAAAACAATGGAAGAGCAGCATGACAAATACCTGCGTCTTTCAGCCGAATTTGACAATTACCGTAAACGCACCATGAAAGAGAAGGCCGAATTGATTAAGAATGGTGGAGAAAAGGCCATTACTGCCATTCTTCCTATTTTGGATGACTTGGAGCGTGCAGTAAAGACTTCAGAAACTTCGGATGATGTAAAAGCAATGCGTGAAGGAATTGAGTTGATCTACAACAAATTCCTGAAAGTATTGAACCAGGAAGGACTTCAGAAAATAGAGACTGACGGTGAGAACTTTGATACCGATTATCACGAAGCAATTGCATTAGTTCCAGCTCCTTCCGAAGAGAAGAAAGGAAAAATATTGGACTGTGTACAAACCGGTTATAAGCTGAATGACAAAGTAATACGCCACGCCAAAGTAGTTGTGGCTCAATAAAACAGTATCATAAAACGACATGGCAAAAAGAGACTATTACGAAGTTCTGGAGGTGGACAAAACAGCCACCCTTGATGTTATAAAAAAAGCATACCGCAAAAAAGCAATACAATATCATCCGGACAAGAATCCGGGAGATAAAGAAGCGGAAGAAAAATTCAAGGAAGCTGCCGAAGCTTATGATGTGTTGAGCAACCCGGATAAACGCGCCCGTTACGACCAATTCGGACATGCAGGAATGAGTGGAGCTGCCGGTGGCGGTTTTGAAGGATTCGGACAAGGTATGTCCATGGATGATATTTTCTCTATGTTCGGTGACATCTTCGGTGGACATGGAGGAGGTTTCGGAGGCTTTGGAGGTTTCGGTGGTGGCGGACGTTCCGCACAACGCAAGTTCCGTGGTTCAGACCTCCGTGTAAAAGTAAAACTGAACTTAAAAGAGATTTCTACGGGAGTAGAAAAGAAATTCAAACTGAAAAAGTACGTAACATGTGACCATTGCCATGGTTCAGGAGCCGAAGGAGAAGGAGGAACGGAAACGTGTCCCACTTGTCATGGAACAGGAAGTATCACCCGCACCCAACAAAGCATTTTTGGAATGGTGCAATCACAAAGCGTATGTCCACAATGTAACGGAGAAGGGAAAATAATTAAGAACAAATGTAAAGCTTGTGCAGGAGAAGGTATTGTATACGGAGAAGAAGTCGTGGAAGTGAAAATTCCTGCCGGTGTGGCTGAAGGAATGCAACTTTCTGTCAATGGGAAAGGAAATGCGGGCAAACATAACGGTGTTCCCGGTGATTTGCTTGTTGTCATAGAAGAAGAATCCCATCCAGACCTAATACGCGATGAAAATGATTTGATTTACAATCTGTTACTAAGCGTTCCGACTGCTGCTTTAGGAGGCACTGTAGAAATACCAACTATTGATAGCAAAGTAAAAGTAAAAATTGAACCAGGCACCCAACCAGGTAAGGTCTTACGCCTAAGAGGTAAAGGATTGCCCAATGTCAATAGTTATGGTTACAGTAACGGTACAGGTGATTTATTAGTCAATGTAAGCGTATATATTCCAGAAACGTTGAATAAAGATGAAAAACAAGCACTAGAGAAAATGCAAGAATCGGATAACTTCAAACCGAATACAAGCATTAAAGAAAAAATATTCAAGAAGTTCAAAAACTTCTTCGATTAATTTTTATACTACAAAGTGTCACAGAAAGAATACTAGGTTTTATATCTGCCTGGCATTCTTTTGTGACACTTTGCGGTAAATAAAAACATTTGCCATGAATTACGAAGAAACATTGGATTATTTATATAATAGTGCCCCATTATTCCAACATATAGGAAAAGATGCATACAAGGCAGGATTAGAAAACACTTATCTTTTAGACAAGTATTTCAACCATCCCCATCGCCAATTCCGAACCATTCATATAGCCGGGACCAATGGAAAAGGCTCTTGTTCACATACTTTAGCCGCCATTTTACAATCAGCCGGATACAAGACAGGACTTTACACTTCTCCACATCTGATAGATTTCCGTGAACGAATCCGCGTCAACGGAATTCCTGTATCCAAAGAATATGTCATAGACTTTGTAGAAAAACACCGTGTCTTTTTTGAACCTCTGCATCCTTCTTTCTTTGAACTGACTACCGCAATGGCTTTCCACTATTTTGCCCAAAGCCAAGTAGATGTAGCCATTATAGAAGTCGGCCTGGGAGGACGAATAGATTGTACAAACATCATCCGTCCGGATCTATGTGTCATAACCAATATCAGTTTCGACCATATACAATTCTTAGGTAACACATTAGCCAAAATAGCCACAGAGAAGGCCGGAATCATCAAAGAAAAGACCCCGGTAGTTATCGGTGAAACCACACCCGAAACCAAACCTATATTTACAACCCGTGCTAAAGAAGTAAACGCTCCTATCTACTTTGCAGAAGAAGAACAGTTATTACACTCCTCCAGCATAAATGAAAAAGGTAAACGAATATATCAAACAACCGACTACCTCAATCTGGAAGGCGAACTGGAAGGGCTTTGCCAACTTAAAAACACCAATACACTTTTATCTGCCATCCGCCTATTAAAACAAGCAGGTTATCAACTTACCGAAAGCAATATACGCAAAGGATTCTCACAAGTATGTGAACTCACCGGTCTGATGGGAAGATGGCAAAAATTAGAAAGTGAACCGACTTTAATATGTGATACAGGACATAATGTAGGAGGAATTTCGTATATCATAGAACAATTAAAACATCAGAAATATGAACGATTACACATTGTAATAGGTATGGTAAACGACAAGGATATCAGTGGAGTATTGTCCATGCTTCCTAAAAATGCCACCTATTATTTTACCAAAGCCAGCGTAAAGCGTGTTTATCCGAAAAAGAATTACAAAGCTTAGCGATGCAATCCGGGCTGCACGGAGATACTTATCCTGATGTAGAAACAGCTGTAACAGCCGCTAAAGAAAAGGCTAACAAAAATGACTTTATTTTTGTTGGAGGAAGCAGCTTTATCGTTGCGGATTTATTAAAATTTCACGTTTAGTCCGTTCACTTTTATAGAAAAAGTTTGGGAATACCGAAGAAAATCTTTTTATTTGCATTAGTTTTATACATAAAATAAAAAGATTTTCAATAACATGATAAACACATCTACTTCCGATGAGAATTTATGCGGCCTGAAACGGGCCGATTTTCAGACAACAGTGAACGGGAAACAAACAGACCTCTTCATTCTGAAAAATGAAAACGGAGCTGAAATAGCTGTCACCAACTATGGTGGAGCAGTATTAGCTATTATGGTTCCGGACAAAAACGGTAAATATGCCAATGTCATTCAAGGACATGATAGTATAACCCATGTTATCAATAGCCACGAACCTTTCCTCAGTACTCTTATCGGTCGTTACGGAAACCGTATAGCAGGAGGCAAATTCATTTTAGAAGGGAAAGAATATTCACTGACTATCAACAATGGTCCCAACTCGCTGCATGGCGGTCCTACCGGATTTCATACCCGCATTTGGGATGCAGAACAGGAAACTCCCCAAAGCTTGAAATTGCATTATTTATCTGCTGATGGCGAAGAAGGATTTCCGGGAAATTTGGATATTCACGTAACGTACACTTTAAGTAATCAAAATGAATTCATCATTACTTACCACGCTACAACAGACAAAACAACATTGGTAAATCTTACTCACCACGGTTTTTTCAGCCTATCAGGCATTGCCAATCCTACGGCAACCGTTGATAACAACATCGTAACCATTAATGCTGATTTTTATACTCCGATAGATAATGTATCCATCCCTACAGGCGAAATTGCCAAAGTAGAAGGTACTCCTATGGATTTTCGTACTCCTCAAAGAGTAGACAGTAGAATCAATGACCCATTCGAACAGCTAGAATTCGGTGCCGGCTATGACCACTGCTATGTATTAAACAAACGTGAAGCAGGCACACTGAGTTTTGCAGCAAATGTGTGGAACCCGAAAGCGGTCGTAGCATGGAAGTATACACTACAGAGCCCGGTGTACAAGTTTATACTTCAAACTGGCACAATGGTTTCGAAGGTGCTCATGGAGCAACTTTCCCAGCAAGAAGTGCCATCTGTTTTGAAGCACAACATTTTCCTGATACGCCCAATAAAGGCCATTTCCCTTCTTGTGTTCTACATCCGGGGGAAACTTACAATCAAGTAACCATCTACAAATTCGGTGTAGAAAAATAATTTTATGAAATAACCTAATTAATAAACTTATAATTTTTTCAAAACCATGAATCAACAAAAACAGAACGGTAATATCATCGCTATCATTACAATGTTCTTCCTTTTCGCGATGATTTCCTTCGTTACTAATCTTGCTGCGCCTTTCGGCACAATATGGAAAAACCAATATGCAGGTGCCAATACCTTGGGTATGATGGGAAATATGATGAATTTCCTCGCATATCTGTTTATGGGGATTCCTTCAGGTAATATGCTTGTAAAAATCGGATATAAAAAAACAGCCCTCATTGCCATGGCAGTAGGTTTCATCGGTTTGTTTATCCAATATATTTCCAGTTTGTTCGGTGCAGATATAGACGTATTCAATTTAGGAGAATATGCCATTAAAATGAATTTTATCATCTACCTGCTTGGTGCTTTCGTCTGTGGTTTTTGTGTATGTATGCTGAACACAGTAGTTAACCCGATGCTAAATCTTTTAGGTGGTGGTGGTAACAAAGGTAACCAATTAATCCAAGCCGGTGGTGCTCTAAACTCATTGTCAGGTACTTTGACTCCGCTTTTCGTAGGTGCCTTGATTGGTTCTGTTACCCCTCAAACAGCTATGTCAGATGTAGCTCCTCTGCTTTTCATCGCAATGGGTGTATTCGTATCAGCGTTTATCGCTCTTTCATTCATCGCTATTCCAGAGCCCCATCTAAGAAAAGCAGGTCATGAAAAAGAGAAATTCTCTCATAGTCCTTGGAATTTCCGCCATACTGTATTAGGTGTAATCGGTATCTTTGTGTATGTAGGTATTGAAATCGGTATTCCAGGCACATTAAATTTCTATCTTGCCGACCCAACGGAAAAAGGTGCGGGCCTGCTTGCCAACGGTGCCGCTATCGGTGGTGCTATTGCTGCCATCTATTGGTTGCTCATGTTAGTGGGACGTTCTGCAAGTAGTGTCATCAGCGGTAAAGTAGCTACACGCACACAATTGATTGTTGTTTCCGCAACAGCTATCTGTTTTATATTAATCGCAATCTTCACTCCAAAAGAAATCACTGTCTCTATGCCGGGATATAGTGTAGAAAATGGATTCGAAATGGCCTCTGTACCTGTCAGTGCCCTATTTTTGGTACTTTGTGGTTTATGTACGTCCATTATGTGGGGAGGTATCTTCAACCTCGCTGTAGAAGGTTTAGGCAAATATACCGCACAAGCTTCAGGTATTTTTATGATGATGGTTGTCGGTGGCGGTATTTTCCCATTATTGCAGCAATTCATTTCTGACGCTGTGGGATATATGGCCAGCTATTGGTTAATTATCGCTTTGCTTGCTTATCTGTTGTTCTATGGTTTGGTAGGATGCAAGAACGTAAACAAAGACATTCCTGTAGAATAATTATAAAAACATATAGTATTAACTTTAAACTATTAATATCATGGATATAGAATACGTAAGAAGTCGCTTCATCAAACATTTTGATGGCACAACAGGTTCAGTATATGCATCACCCGGACGTATTAACCTTATTGGAGAACATACCGACTATAACGGTGGTTTTGTCTTTCCCGGAGCAGTAGATAAAGGTATGATTGCTGAAATCAAACCTAATGGTACTGATAAGGTACGTGCTTATTCTATTGATCTAAAAGATATGTAGAATTCGGCTTGAACGAAGAAGATGCTCCTAAAGCCAGTTGGGCAAGATATATTTTCGGCGTTTGCCGCGAAATGATCAAACGTGGTGTAGATGTGAAAGGTTTTGACACTGCTTTTGCGGGTGACGTACCTTTGGGTGCAGGTATGTCTTCATCTGCTGCATTGGAAAGTACGTATGCTTTTGCTATCAACGAACTTTTCGGTGACAACAAAATAGATAAATTTGAATTAGCCAAGGTAGGTCAGGCAACAGAACATAATTATTGTGGTGTAAATTGCGGTATTATGGATCAATTTGCATCTGTATTCGGAAAAGAAGGTAGTTTGATCCGTTTGGACTGTCGTTCATTGGAATATCAATACTTCCCGTTCAAACCGGAAGGTTACCGATTGGTATTGGTTGACTCGGTAGTCAAACACGAATTGGCTTCTTCTGCTTATAATAAACGTCGCCAAAGCTGCGAAGCTGCTGTAGCCGCCATCCAGAAAAAACATCCTCATGTAGAATTTTTACGTGATTGTACAATGGAAATGTTGCAGGAAGCAAAAGCCGAGATCAGTGAAGAAGACTATATGCGTGCAGAATACGTCATTGAAGAAATCCAACGTGTACTTGATGTTTGCGATGCTTTGGAAAGAGGTGATTACGAAACCGTAGGACAGAAGATGTATGAAACCCACTATGGCATGAGTAAATTGTATGAAGTAAGCTGTGAAGAACTTGACTTCTTGAATGATGTTGCTTTCGACTGCGGTGTCACCGGTTCACGTGTCATGGGTGGAGGTTTCGGTGGATGTACAATCAACCTAGTTAAAAATGAACTATACGAAACATTCATCACCACTGCCAAAGAAAGATTCAAAGAGAAGTTCGGAAGAAGTCCCAAAGTTTACGATGTAGTCATCAGTGACGGTTCTCGCAAGCTGGTATAAAAAAGATCTCAAATTCGCTAACATATGAAAAAACCGCTTTGGATTCAAAGCGGTTTTTTCTTCTTTATGCTATAAAAGTGTAGGAAATACACTTTTATGTTGCACAACATACTCTTTTCATATCCAATGTATTAGTAATAGTGTTACTTTTACACCCAAAATCATATACTCTATTACTAATTAGTACTTTTATATCATGAAAAGCATGAAAAAAACCTTTCTGGGAACCGGTATCGCACTGACCTTGTTAAGTGCTTGCGCTCCCAAACAATCTCAAGAAACACTTACAAGTCCGGATTAAACCCCACTAATTATGAAACAATAGTGGATGGCGTAAAACCTGTCAAACTGTATACGCTAAAGAATGCAGCCGGAATGGAAGTATGCGTAACTAATTTTGGCGGACGTATTGTATCTATCATGGTCCCCGACAAAAACGGAAATCTAAAAGATGTAGTGCTGGGTTTTGACAGCATTGCTGACTACCAAAATATACCAAGCGACTTCGGTGCTTCTATCGGACGCTATGCCAACCGCATTAATAAAGGAGTCATCGTAATGGATGGAGAAACCATTCAATTACCCCAAAATAATTTTGGTCACTGCCTGCATGGAGGTCCTAAAGGATGGCAATACCAAGTTTATGAAGCAAACCAATTAAACGACAGTACTATGACACTGACTATGAAGTCACCGGATGGAGATGCCAATTTTCCGGGAAATGTAACCGCTACTGTTACTTATGCACTGACAAGAGACAATGCCATCGACATAAATTACGAAGCGACAACTGACAAAAAGACTGTTATCAATATGACCAACCACTCTTATTTCAACTTGAGTGGAAACCCTGCCAATCCGGCCACCGACCATATTCTTTATGTAAATGCAGACAGCATCACTCCCGTTGACAGCACATTCATGACCACTGGAGAAATGATAGCAGTAACAGAAACTCCATTTGATTTCAATACTCCTAAAACTATTGCCCCCGATGTGACTAATTTTGAAAACGAACAAATAAAATTCGGTAACGGATTCGACCATAATTGGTACTTAACACGAAAGGCGATATCAACCAGCTGGCTGCCAAACTGACCAGCCCCACTAGTGGTATCACTTTGGAAATATATACTAATGAACCGGGAATACAAGTCTATACAGGCAACTTTTTGG
>ENA-OQCN01000949-OQCN01000949.1-human-gut-metagenome-genome-assembly--contig:-NODE-949-length-15159-cov-2.835484_pt1 | contig 15159 bp, 20 predicted proteins | sample MGYA00242497_ERZ504576 | MGnify/ENA primary metagenome ERZ504576 (study PRJEB26092, sample SAMD00036296) | human gut metagenome | host: Homo sapiens | study: EMG produced TPA metagenomics assembly of... | reverse complement strand
AGATGAATACAAAATGTTGGCTATTTCAATAGTCCTTTTTGTCGTCCCTGATAATTCATATCTTGTGATGTTTCAACACTATTTCACATATCGTATTTCTCTATTCCGAAACCAAAATCTTAATATATAAAATTAGCCTGACTAAATTTTAGTCAGGCTTTTCATTTCTTCATTTATAGTTTCTAACAACATCACTTTATCAAATAAAGTCAAACAAGGTTTTTGTGAATCTGAATAGTGAATTAAATCATCATGATAATGTCCACTAAACCACATTTTATATTCCGTTTTCTTTTCAATCGTTTCTAAACAATCATGTAAATCATAATAATTATCTCCATATAAACTCATATCTATTTCATATTTATGAGCCAATGGATGAGATGAATATATGTCATGTGATAAAATATAATCTACTTTCCACTCATTTTTTTCCAATGTTTCAAATGCGTGTTTTGCCTCTTCTATCGTACAAATCTCATCTTTCCACCAATTTTTATGTTCTGTACGATAACATACATCATGCGAAAATCCTCCACCCATTGTAAAGAATTTATAACCATCTATATCAAAAATTTCACCACGCATCAAATGAAATACTTTAGAACGAATACGATGGACTTTACCACCCTTATATTCTTCTATAGGATATGTATTTAAAACATCAAAATTTTCATGATTCCCATCAATAAATAAAGTATTCCAAGGAAGCGAATCTAACCATTTCAACCAAAAGTTATCTCCTGTACTTCCATCCCAGACACAACCAAAATCACCACAAATAATAACATAATCATTTTCCGTTAAAGTATCGCCAACTGTAAACTCTCTAGGATTGATTTTATGAATATCTTGTTCTCTATGAATGTCGCCAGTTATATAAATCATGAATTCCCCTCCAACAACGTCTTTACATTATAGCACAGATGTTCACACGTTAACAATCAAATGACAATTATAATTTATGTAAATTAATGAAAACTAATTTGTATTTTATTACATTTTGCGTTGACATGTTTTTCAAGATGGTATATTATACAACCACAAATATTCAAAGCTGTGAACAAGACATGACTTTAAGCAAACCTGGTCATAGAGAGTATCAAATTTGGTGAAATGATAACGATGGTCCTTAGAGCTATCCCTTGTGAGCTAATCATTTGAAATAATAGTAAAATGATTCGTTCTTCGCGTTAAGAAGTTCTAAGTGGCAACAAAGATGTTGCAAACTAAGTGGTACCGCGGGATAATTTTAGATTTCGTCTTAGATAGACGAGGTCTTTTTTTTATTATTTGAATATTTGAATAGAAAGTTTTAAGGGAGGAAATTTATTATGAATGGTCTATTATTATTAGCTATTGCTGCTGCATTATTGCTAACAGCCTACTTAGTTTATGGACGCTATTTAGTTAAAACATGGGGAATCGATCCAAAAGCTAAGACACCTGCCTATGAAAAGGAAGATGGAGTTGATTATGTTCCAAGTAACAAATGGGAAGTATTTGGGCACCAATTCTCTTCAATTGCCGGAGCCGGTCCAGTAACAGGTCCAGTACTTGCGATGGTATTTGGATGGTTACCTGCTTTTCTATGGGTAATGGTCGGAGGCATCTTCTTTGGAGCCGTACAAGACTTTGGTGCTCTATACGCATCTGTTAAATCTCATGGTAAATCTATGGGACAAATTATTGAAACTTATATTGGTAAAACAGGACGTAAATTATTCTTCTTGTTCTGCTGGTTATTCACTTTATTAGTAATTGCTGCATTTGCCGACATGGTTGCAGGATCATTAAATGGATATAATGCGGCTGGTGCACAATCATTACCTAGTGGAGCTGCAAGTTCAATTACAATTCTATATGTATTTGTTGCAATCGCATTTGGTTTCTTCCTAAAGAAAACTGGTCTTTCTGGGTGGAAACAAGCTGTACTTGGTATCGCATTAATCGTTGCGATGCTAGCATTAGGAATCGCATTCCCAGTTTACTTCACAAAACAGACATGGGTATATCTAGTATTCGTTTATATCTTCTTTGCGAGTGTTACACCTATCTGGGTATTAAAACAACCACGTGACTATTTGACTACATTCTTATTCATCGGAATGATCGTTGCTGCTGTTGTTGGTGTATTCGTATCAAATCCAACAATTACATCTCCTGCATTTACAGGATTTAAATCTGCAACTGGAAGCTATATCTTCCCTACATTATTTGTCACTGTTGCTTGTGGTGCTGTTAGTGGATTCCACTCACTTGTATCTAGTGAAACAAGTTCTAAACAAATCCGTAACGAAAGTGATATGTTACAAGTTGGATACGGAAGTATGTTACTTGAATCATTACTAGCTGTACTTGTAATTGTTGTTGTTGGATCTTTAACTAGTTTAGCTAGTAAAGGCGTATTGAATGAAACACTATCTTCTATGGCATTTGCCGATACTGCAACACCATTCATCAAATTCTCAGTAGGTGTTACTGGATTGATTTCACAATTTGGATTTCCTCAAGAATGGGGTCTATGTATTATGACAATGTTCGTTTCTGCATTAGCATTAACATCATTAGACGCCGTTGCTAGAATCGGACGTTTATCATTCCAAGAATTATTTGAAGTAAACGAAGAAGCTGAAACAAATAGTGTTGTCGCTTTCTTAACAAACAAATACGTTGCTACTTTAATCACATTAGCTGGTGGTTACCTATTAAGCTTAGGTGGATACTTAAATATCTGGCCATTATTCGGTAGTGCTAACCAATTGCTTGCTGCCATGGTATTAGTTTCATTATCTGTATTCTTAAAAGTTACAGGACGTAAAGGATACATGTTATATGTACCTATGGTTATGATGTTAGTTGTAACAATGACAAGCTTAGGAATGTCCGTATACAACATCTGTTTAAAGTTATTCGTAACTGATGGATTTGCATTTATGACAGACGGACTACAATTATTCTTTGCTGTTCTATTAATGGCATTAGGATTGATGATCTTCATCGGTTCTGGAAAGAAATTGGTTCAACCTGTTGAAAAGGCAAAACTTCAAGAACAAGAACAAAACGCATAAAACAATCAAGACCGCATCGAACGGTCTTTTCTTGAATATATAAAACTGGATAGGAATAAATCAACCTTTAAAAGTCATAGGTGTTTAAATTCTGAAAAAGAAATAACCTTCAAACACTTTTAGAATGAACTTGTCCTATCTTTTTTGTTACAGTATTTTTAGAAAGGATTGGACGTAAATAAAAAAAGATAGAAAAAACTCACCGACTAAAGTTTGCAATTTCTATCTGTCCTCTAAGGCAATATTTGATACTAAAAATTTCCAACGACCTCAACATGATTATCAAGCTTTTCTTGCTTCGATTGACCTGCTTTCCTTACATTGTACTGTTTGCGGTGTCGTTGGACTTTTTATTTTTAATAGTCAAATTAAAAGGATCAGTTTTTTTACTGACCCTTATTCAACACCAATAATAAATGAGTAAACCGGTTGATTTCCTTCATGGATTTCAACTTCTGCATCACTGTTATCTTCAATATAAGCAGCGATTTCTTCAGCCTGTTCTTCTGTAGCTGTATCTCCATAAATCAAAGTAACAAGTTCACTATCATCATCTAGCATTTTATCCAACAATTTTTTTGTTGCTTCCATACAATCTGGACAAGATACACAAATATCTTTTCCAAAAATACCCATATATTCATCTTTTTTAATTTCAAGACCATCATATGTTGTATCTTTGATTGCATAAGTCACTTCACCAGATTTAACATTTTCAATAGCCTCATTCATTTCAGCTAAGTTATCTTCTAATTCAACATCTGGATTAAACATAACACAAGCACTTAATCCTTGTGGAATTGTTTTACTTGGAAGTACATGAATATCTTGATTGGAACATACTTGTGCAGCCTGACTTGCAGCTAAAACAATATTTGAGTTGTTCGGCAAAATGAAGATATGATCTGCATTCAACTTTTCAACGGCTGAAACAAAATCTTCTGTACTAGGATTCATTGTTTGTCCACCACCGACAACAATATCAGCTCTAAGTTCTGCAAACATCTTCTTGATTCCATCACCAGGAGCTACGGTAATAATGGCATATTTTTTGTGTTCTGCCATTTTTTCCTCTTCTTCTTTTTCAATAATGTTGTCATGCTGTTCTTGCATATTTTCAACTTTTAATTTAATAAAACGACCCTGACGACGTCCCATTTTAATAGCTGTAAATGGTTCTAATGTATGAACATGAACTTTTACTAAATCCTCATCTTGTACACAAACAATTGAATTACCAATTGTAGCTAATTCATCTTTAAAGCTTGTTTCAGAGAAATGACGAATACCATTTTCAGATAGCTTCAAAATAAATTCTGTACAGAAACCATATTCTTCTTCTCCACCTTCAACTTTTGTTTGAGCACTCTCACCAGCTGCTTTTGCACCTTCAAGTTGAACTGGCTGGCCTTCCATAGCAGCAAGGAAACCTTCTAAGATTACACAAAGTCCTTTTCCACCACTATCAACTACACCTACTTCTGCAAGTACTGGTAATAATTCAGGTGTTCTTTGTAAAGAAGCATTGGCTTCATCCACCATCTTTTTCATCACGTCCATGCAGTCTGTTACTTCTTCTGTAGTAGTATATGCATATGTATAGTCTGCAGCTTCACGAACTACTGTTAAAATCGTTCCTTCTACTGGACGCATAACAGCACGATAAGCAACACGACTACCATTCACTAAAGCGTGAGCCAATTGTGACGCATCCATATCATCTAAGTCTTCAACAGCTTGATAGATTCCTCTAAAAATCTGTGAAGTAATAACACCTGAGTTACCACGTGCTCCCATTAATAATCCACGAGATAACGTTTTCGCAATATCTTTTACAGAATCCGAATTTGTTTTAAGAGCTTCCTTTACACCATTTGATACAGTTAAATGCATATTTGTTCCAGTATCACCATCTGGTACAGGAAAAACATTCAATGCATCAATTTCGGCTGAATGATTTGATAAATTATTCATGCCGGATTCTAGCATCTGTTTAAATAATACACCATTGATTTTTTCCATTTTTTAACCCCTACTTAACTGCACGTACACCTTGAACATAAATGTTTACAGCGTTACATTTAACTTCCAAAGTCTTTTCCAATACATATTTAACGCGCTTTTGTGCTTCATATACAACTTCGCTTAATTTAATTCCTTGCAATGCGATAATATAAAGATTTAAAACCAAACCCGTTTCATCTTGTGTCACAACAACACCACGAGCGTAATTTTCCTTTTTCAATAATTCTGCCCAGCCATCCTTCAATGTTTTCTGGCTTGCCATACCTACAATACCGTAACATTCAGTAATTGCACCACCTGCTAAATTGGCAATCGCATCTAATGAAATTTCGATATTTCCGTATTCTGTTGATTTATTAATAGGCATAATAAAACCTCCTGTTTTTATTAATTATACTCTACTTAAAATATAAACACAAATCCTAATACGCTTCTACAAAGCTTTGTGAATCCTCATCCCAATAATAATATGTCCCATTTTCATCATAATATTCATCGGTATTCGGATCATAATACATACCTATAGCTTCATGATAATATACTCCCGTATTCTCATCATAAACCACTCCGCCTCATTTTCTGTTTCTTCATTATCTGGCTGTTGTTCTTGATTCTCAGTTTCTTGTGATGTTTCTGTTTCCGCTTTTTCAGAAGTCTTTTTTTGCTCTTCTTCCTTTTTCTTAGAATTCAAATCCTCACAATTTACTTTTTCAATCGTAGAATGTGTAGAATCTAAAACCAAACATACCGACTGTCCCTTAAGTTTCGTCAATACACTTTGGTATTTTGAAAGCATTTTTATACTATTTAAATTCGTATAAACAATATTACCATCCTGCATCGTGATCTTAAACATATTTTTATCGTAACTCGTTTTATAAGGTACAATTTCCGCAAACTTTTCTATTAAATCACGCGTTAATATTTTGCTATGTTTTTGAAATTGTTCGCATAACTGTTTGCGTTGTTTCGCATTAAAATCGGACAATAAAGGAAAATGCACAATCATATTCAAATATTGTTCTTCAATTTCAATTGAAGTTCCATCCTGAAACAGTGCAAAATTTTTATCACCCTTTACATAATAGCCAACAATCAATTTTTCTTGCACATCAAAAGTCAATTTACGATTCTTCTTTGATACTTTACAAGACTGTACAAACGGCATCTTCTCTACTCTTTTTTCAAATAGAATAGAAGGTACAAAATAAAGACGAGTTTTTGTACTCACGTTTGCCAAATCATAAATTTCGTTATCTGATAAATAGTAATTATTTTTACACGACAAAACTTTGACATGGGAATCTGTAGAAAAGTAATACACAAAAACACTAGCCACCATCATAAAAACAAGACTAAAAATAATTGTTTGTTTAATGGTTAGCTTTATTTTTTTCTTTACCAATATAACTGCTCAACTTCCGTTACCATGTCAATATCATATTCTTTTTTAGCCTTGACTTTGATTTCATGAATTAAATCACGAACATCTTGAGCTGTAGCGGTTAAATCATCATTCACAATAAAATTACAATGCTTTTCACTCACCTTAGCCCCACCAACTTTATGGCCACGTAAACCTAAATCTTCAATCAATTTCCAAGCAGGAATTTCTTCTGGATTTCTAAAAACACTTCCTGCACATGGCTTATCCAATGGTTGTGCGCTCATTCTTCTTTCGCGTCTAGCATCCATTAAATCACGAATATCATTTTGATTTCCTTTTTCTAATTGGAAACGACCCACTAAAATAGTCCAATCTTTATGTGATTGAAAAATAGAATGGCGATATGCATAATCCAATTCATCCTTCTTCATCCAACAAATTGTATTATCTTTTAAAACACATACATCCACTAAATGATTTGCCATATTATCTTTATAGGCACCTGCATTCATATACAGACATCCCCCAATAGAGCCTGGAATACCACTTGCCCATTCCAATCCTGTCAACGATCTTTTCATGCTTCGACCGCCATATTTATAATTGAACATCCTGCTTGTGCCACTAAAATTCCATCTGGTTCAAAATAAAAGTCATTCAGAGTACGATCTAAATTTATAATTGCACCATGAAAATCCGTATCTGAACATAAAACATTTGATCCACGTCCAAGTACATAATATGGAATATTTTCTTCTGCAAGTATATCGAGTACACACATCAAAGCGGTACAATTTTTTGGATAAATATAATAATCTACAAAGCCACCAATCTTAAAAGTTGTATGTTTCTTCATAGATTCATGTTCTAAAACTTCTGCATACGTCATTAAACGATCCTTAATGCTCATATTACTTCCCCTTTTTACATATATTTTTTAATAAATCTATAATATCATATGCCGCATTTGGTTTTCCCATCTGCAAAGCATGCTCATGCGTTTCTTTATATACCACAGGATTTGCGTATAAAGAAACAATTTGTCCCTGCAATGTTTCTGCATTTAAATCTTTTTCTTCAATAATACGACAAGCCTGTTTTTTTAATAGCATGCTCGCATTATAAAATTGATGGTTGTTTGCCACATAAGGACTTGGTATCACAATAGATGGTATACCTAAAGCTGTTACTTCTGCAAGCGTAGTTGCTCCTGCACGGCAAACCATTCCATCTACATGTCCATATATACGTAAAGTATCTACATATGGTACAACATGAATATTTTTTTGGTTTTCAAACAAATTCAAATCTTGCGAATTGTCTTTTCCGCAGACATACAAAAATTGTAAATCACCATCAACATCCTTTAGAGCACTCTTCATCAATTCATTTACTGAACTAGAACCTAAAGAGCCCATAACAATAAGAATGGTCTTTTTATCTAAATCTAAGCCTAGTGATTTAAAATAGTCTTCATCAAATTTTGCTTCTTTAGCAATTGTAGCTCTTGGATTTCCAAGCATGTGAATCTTTTCCTTAGGAAAAACCTCATTGCACTTTTCATAACAAGTTATAATCGCATCCACTTTTTTCATAACAAGCTGGTTTGCTTTTCCAACAATAGAATTTTGTTCATGAATTACAGTATGGATACCTAAAGAATGAGCTGCCATAATAACAGGTGCACTTACATAGCCTCCAAAACCAATAACTACATCTGGTTTGAATTCTTTCAAATATTTTTTTGCCTTACCTTCTGCTTTAAACATCTGACAAACAGCCATACATTTTTTAAATGCATTTCCTACCAATCCAGAAGTGTGTAAAGCCTTAAACGCATATCCATTTTGAGGAATCAAATCCTTTTCCATGCGATCATCATTTCCAATAAATAATATTTCCGTTGAAGAATCAAGTTCTTTCATTTTATCCGCCAAAGCTAAAGCCGGATAAATATGTCCACCTGTTCCTCCTGTCACAAAACAAATTTTCATATTAAAAACCTCACCAAGTATATCATATATCAATCTTTTAAAACAATATCGTCACTTGTCTTTACCATAAGACCAGTTAAGACAAAACGATGATTCGAATTGAATCCATATTCTAAATCACAAGTAGATAAAGATACATAATTCGCATCTATATCATCTAATTCATTAAAATAAGTCGACATTTGTTGCATAGAATTCAACGTCTCTTGTCTATAATCACCAAATGACGTTGTATAGAATACACTATCTTCTGTCGTTTTCGCAAATGTAAAAACATGACACTTATAATTCGCATCTGGTGTTAATAAATAAAATACTGGATGCGACTTAAAAAAATCTTCATCACAATAATTTTTTAATAAGGTAAACATACCTCCACCCTCTACAGAATGTCCATATATAATTGAATTATCATCTTGAAATTGTCCATTCGCATTCGCATCCAAAAAATCGAACCTCTATCATTATATTCTTTACTCACAGTGTGATTCAAATAAAATTGATTATCTTTTGTTTGCATCACAGGAAAAGAAATATCACAATCAGGAACATAGATCCATGCCACAATATCCTCATTTTCCCCTTTAAGTTTGCTCCAATCCGGATCTAACACTTGTTTTTCTTCTTTGTCCTTTTTTTGATTACACTTTTTTCTAATTGTTTAGTTTCATTTTCTACTTGTTGTTTTTGTGAATAAATATCCCATAAATTATATGCACTATATCCAAATACACAAAGACAAACAACTAAAAGAATTCTATATATCCATTTTTTCATACATGTTCATTTTAACACAAATAAAAAAGATAGAGAAATGAATTCCCTATCCTACAAAGACAAATATAATTATTTGCTCAATTTACTAGCAGCCGCTTTGTCTAATACAACAACTACATCTGCGTGGTTTTGTAATGCACTTGCAGCACATGCTGTATCGATTGGTCCTTCAATCATAGCTTTCACTGCATCTGCTTTATTTTCGCCATTTGCCACTAATAATACTTTTTTAGATTTCATAATTGTTCCAATTCCCATTGTAATAGCTTGTGTTGGAACTTGTTGATATCATTATCAAAGAAACGAGCATTTGCTTCACGAGTATTTTCTGTCAAATCAACAATGTGTGTTAATTCTTCAAATGGAGTACCAGGTTCATTGAATCCAATGTGTCCATTTTGTCCAATTCCTAATACCTGTAAATCAATAGATACTTCACTTAAAGCATCTTCATAAGCTTTACAATCCGCTTCTGTATTTCCATAAGGAACGTGTGTGTTATTCAAATCGATATCGATATCTTTGAATAAGTTTTCATACATAAATGTATAGTAAGATTGAGGATCTTTACGATCAATTCCTACATATTCATCTAAGTTATAAGATTTAATATCTTTATAGCTATATCCATCTTTGTGGTATTGGATCATTTCTTTATATAATCCAACCGGACTAGATCCTGTAGCCAATCCTAATACAGCATCTTTTTTTGCATCCAACAATTCTTTCATGACACCAAACGCCTTAGCTGACATTTCATCATAATTTTCACATACGATAACTTTCATTTGTATCTCCTCCATATATCTCTTCTACTATTATAGCATAGCGCTTTCAAAATAAAATAAACATTTTAGTAATGCTTTTGTCATTTTTAACAAATTAGTAATATTTGCACTTTTTAATTGACTTTATGTTAAAAGAAGAAAAAAAGTTAAACATACTGTATAAATAAAATCAGTTAAGGAGGACATATAATGCCTAAACAAAATCCATTATTAAACATTGTAAAAAAACAAAAAGAAGGTAAAGCCGTAGCAATCTATTCATGCTGTTCAAGTAATGCATTCGTAATTGAAGCTGCGATGGAAACCGCAAAAAACAAGATTCATGTGTTTTAATTGAATCAACAGCAAACCAAGTAGACCAAAATGGTGGTTACTCTGGAATGACACCTCAAGATTTCTTCAACTTCTGCCATGAAAAGCAAAAGAAGCTGGATTATCTAGTGATCGTATTTTCTTAGGTGGTGATCACTTAGGACCATTAACAGTTTCAAACAAACCAGAAGCTGAAGCGATGGAATACGCAAAAACATTAGTTCACGACTATGTACGTGCTGGATTTACTAAAATTCATATTGATACAAGTATGAAGGTTGCAGATGATGATCCAAACACTCGTTTAAGTGATGAAACTATCGCTCGTCGTGGAGCTACTTTAGCTAAAGTATGTGAAGAAGCTTATCAAGAATTACTTCAAGAAAATCCAGAAGCAATTCACCCAGTATATATTGTAGGTAGTGAAGTTCCAATTCCAGGTGGAGCACAAGAAGAAAATGCGGGTATGCAAGTCACAAAACCTGAAGATTTCAAGAGTACAGTAGCTACATTTGAAAAAGCATTTAATGACATGGGAATCGCAAATGCATGGAACCATGTAATTGCAGCTGTAGTTCAACCTGGTGTTGAAGAAAAAGATGCTGGATGTGAAGAATATGATAGAGAACGTGCAAAAGATTTAATGGCAAGTATTAAAGATTTTGACAAATTAGTATTTGAAGGACATTCAACTGATTATCAAACTAAATACAAATTACGTGAATTAGTAGAAGATGGTGTTGGAATCTTAAAAGTAGGTCCAGGACTAACTTATGCCGCTCGTGAAGGAATCTTCTCATTATGCATGATCGAAGAAGAATTAGCTGCTGTTTACGGATTTGAAACAAGCCACTTCCGTGAAGAATTAGATAAAGCTATGTTGGCAAACCCAGGCAAATGGGCACCATATTATCATGGAACAGAAAATGAAATCGCATTTAAACGTAAATATTCATTCTCTGATCGTTGTCGTTATTATTTACCTCAAGAAAATGTCAAAAATGCTTTAGCTAAATTATTGGCAAACTTAAAAAATCACCCAGTACCATTACCATTGCTAAGTCAATATATGCCTTTCCAATATACATTGGTACGTGAAGGTAAATTGAACAATACACCTGAAGATTTAATTAAAGCTCGCGTTATGTATACGATTGAAGAATACACTTACGCTAGTCACCAAGAAGAATTAGTTCGTTAATATCAATGTGCGCATCATAAAGATGCGCATTTTTTTATGTAACAAAAAAGGTTCACCCGAACCTTTTACTTACTCTTTCTTGAAATTAATTCTTTTGCATGATATAACGCAAAGATCAATGCTAATGCACTAATCACATAATTTAAATACAACATCCAACCTGTGTAGCGTTCATTTTGTGCATTTAGTACAATCAATACAGATAAAGCGATTAATAAAACCATCTTTAAAATCACTTTATTTGTTTCTAATGTTTTAATTGAAGCTTCACTCTTCATTTTTTCATTACACTTAAAGTTTTCAATACGAGGTAAAGTTGCTAAGAACTTTCTAAATCTAAATTCTAAGAAAGCATATACACCAACACCTGCTAAAACACATAACCAGATAGGCATATTAAACATCAATATCAAGATAAATCCAATTAGTCCCATCACAAAGCGCATACTAAATTGTTTATATCTTTCTTCATTGTTTGCCAAGATATATCCTGTTTTTGAGAATACATCATAATATACGGCTCTTCCACGCTCATCTTTATAAACGTGCCAACCAGATACATTACCCTTTAAATCTGTTTGCTGTTTTTGTCTTGTCTTTCTTCCTTGTGCCATAATATCTCCTTACCACTCAACTACTTCTTCGAGTTCTTCTTTTTTAAGATTTTGTCGTTTTTCTTCCTCTTTAAAATCAACATAATCCGTATATGGTGTCAAGCAACCATTATCCTGAGGCTGATCATGACCATCCATGCGCACCATTATTTTGTCAAGAATATCTGTTTGTGTCAACTTTTCTCCAACTTTTGAAGCTTTCATAAAAGTAGGAGCACGCCCAATCTCCATAAACATCGTTTCTAATTCTGCATAATCCGCTTTATGCACACCTTCCGTAAAATATTCCAACTCTTGCAGCATCATTTTACAGAAAGTTTTCACATCACGCATATCAATATTGCCTCTAAAAATAATGAAAACCTTATGATCATTTGTCACTTTTAATGGTTGAGACATTGTAAATTTATTCTGAATCGCCTTATAAACTTCTTCTCTTGTCTCTTCCATATATTCTAAATAATAAGGTTTATCCTCTAATTCCTTATTATTATATATATTAAAATAAATTGTATTATAAATTCCACAATGTCTAAAAATTGTTCCTTTAACACTTGTGGCATAAAGAACTGGATATTTTTTATCAGCCATAATTTGTACCTCCTTAATTTCATTTTTAAACCATCAAATTGTAATATTTAATGACCTAAAAATAAAATTAAAGGTTGTAAGGATATAATCCGTTACAACCTTATATTTGAGAGAAAATATTCTAACTTCGTTAGATTAGCCTACTAGATAACTGTCCAAGGAACTGGTACTAGAGGTGTGTATCCACCAGCCCAGATACCGAATGCAGCACCAACAATACCGATTACTAAGAATAATGCGATACATTTTACTGGAGTCCAGTTTTTCTTCTTAATCAATACATAGCACATCATAGTGAATGCGAATGCGATTAAGCAAGGTAAAATCATATTTAAGTAGTTTTGGATAACAATTGGATCACCTTCACCATTAGCAATAGAGATACCTAATTTTGTTTCTCCACCATAGTTAGAAATTAAAGCACCAACAACGAATACACCTAATACACTAGCAGCGTGAGTGAATGCTTTAGCGTTAGCAGTCATCATCTTAACAGCAGTTAAACCTAAGTTGTATGACCAGTACATTAAAGCATAACGTAATACCATTTCAACACCGAATGCAATAACGAAGTATAAGATTGGTCCCATGATACTTCCATCAATAGCCATGTTTGCAGTTAAACCAGCAGTGATAGGAATTAATGTATACCAGAACAATGCATCACCAATACCACCTAATGGAGCAGCAGTTGAGATACGTACAGAACGAATTGTCTGAATATCTGTTTTTTGTTGTTCCATTGATAATACGATACCCATAACGAATGTTACGAAGAATGGGTGAGTATTAAGAAAATCCATGTTGTGAGTCATAGATGCAGCTAAGTCATCTTTATTAGTGTGGATTTTTCCAAACCTGGTAACATAGCCCATAACCAACCAGCAGATTGCATACGTTCGTAGTTGAACGCAGCCTGTAATTGGCAAGAACGCCATACCATTTTATTTAAAGTTTGTTTATCTAATCTTGCAGCAGGAGTAGTATCCTTGTAAGAAGTCATTGCATTAGATTCCATCACTTACACCTCCCTGCGCAGCTTTTGTTTCAATAGAAGTAATCTTGAAGTCTAATAATGCGATTGCAACACCGATGAATGCAACTAAGATCAAGCAAGCAGAAGCTGTAGCTTCAACGTTACCAAATAGTAATGCGCAAGCAAAACCAGCTAGTAACCATCCCCACAAGTCGTTAGAAAGCATAATCTTTAACAATACAGCGAAACCTACGAAACGCATCATTCCACCGGCAGCACTTAAACCACCCATGAACCAGCTTGCGTTTTCACTTAAGCTTTGTAAAGCACCAGAAGCAGCAGTTCCACCAACATATGCTAAAATAGCGATTACAGCAAATAAAGTACCTAAGATAGCCATTGAAGTATTTAATACAGCAGTGATTCCTTTAGGGTTAGCTTCATTAGCAGCTTTATCAGCTTTAGCCATTAAACCAGACATGATTGTAAATGTTAATGTTACAACGTATTGTCCGAATGTAGCGAAAATCATACAAGCTCCTAAAGCAGCATTAATATCCATTTTTGCTTTAACAGCGAAAATCATAGCAACAACTGATCCTAATACAGCGTTAGGAGGCTGTGCTCCACCAACTGGCATGTTACCAACCATCATTAACTCATATGTACCACCAACAACTAAGCCAGTGTTTACATCACCTAAGATTGCACCAATAATTGGACAAGCAATGATAGGACGATAAACGATTTCAGTTAATGAGAATTGGTCGATGGCAAAGAAGAATGTTACAATTGCCAATAACACAATTTCTACAATATTCATTTTTCATTTTCTCCTTTTTTGGATTAACTCCAAAGTTTATTAATATCTTCAGGTGCGATGTCAGGTACACGTTGAATTTCTAATTCAACTCCTAGTTCTTGCAATTTCTTGAATGCAGCAACATCATCGTCATTTACAGCTACTGTAGTAGCGACTTGACGTTTACCTTCAGACATGTGCATGTTTCCAATATTACATTTTTTAATTGGAACACCACCCTCAACTAGACGTAATACATCTTGAGGTGTTTCACAAATGATGAAGATCTTTTGAGCAGGGCTCGCTTTTCCAATAATGTCGATTGTCTTCTGAATTGAGAAGTAACGAGTCTGAGCATAAGCTGGAGCAGCCATGTTCATCAAACCTTGACGGAATTCATCCAGCGGCAACCGCATCATTCGCAACAAGCAACAAGTTCGCGCCTACAACGCCACACCACTGTGTTGCCACCTGACCATGAATCAGACGATTGTCAATTCTTGTCAATCGAATATCTGGCATTTTTCGTGTCCTCCTTCCTTATTAAGATTAGCATTCATCGGACAGGTCAAAGCCCCTTTCCTCATGCCGTTTCAACAAGCTCTCTTTAAGAAAATAAAA
>ENA-OQCN01000947-OQCN01000947.1-human-gut-metagenome-genome-assembly--contig:-NODE-947-length-15162-cov-5.123645_pt1 | contig 15162 bp, 15 predicted proteins | sample MGYA00242497_ERZ504576 | MGnify/ENA primary metagenome ERZ504576 (study PRJEB26092, sample SAMD00036296) | human gut metagenome | host: Homo sapiens | study: EMG produced TPA metagenomics assembly of... | reverse complement strand
AGCTGCCCTGCTGGGTCAAGACACTCAAGTACATTGCCACCTGCTGCCTGACCATGACCTTCCTGACCGTGGTGTTCGTGCTGGGGCCCTGCTGTGCCGACCAGGGCGGCGTGGTGTTCCTGCTGACCGAGAGCTCCATGCTCTACCACCACCTGCTCAACCGCTGTGTGCCTTTGTCTCCTTTGTCCTGCTGGAACGGGAGCCAAAGCTGCCTGCGCGGTGTATTCCGCTGGCGCTGGTCCCCACGATGCTCTATGGTTCTGTGGCCCTCTGGGCCAATTACCAGCGGCTCATCACCGGGCCTTACCCGTTCCTGCTGGTCTATCAGCAGACCACCCGGCAGACGGTGCTGTGGTGTGCGGCCATCCTGGCCATGAACCTGCTCTATGCCTGGCTTGTCTGGCGGCTGGGCGGGAATCGCCGCAAAAAGAGAAATGTGGGCTTGCTTTTCAGAAGCTGAGATGCAAAAAGGCTCTCTGCCGGTTTTGGCAGAGAGCCTTTTCTCGTGTTTTGCTTACAGCAGGGGGATCCCAGCCTTTGCGCAGGCCGCGCGGGTGGCTTCGTCCCAGACGCTTGCCTGTACTTCGCCGATGTGGGCGCTGCCCAGCAGTAGCATGCACAGACGGCTCTGGCCGATGCCGCCGCCGATGGTGTAGGGCAGCTCACCGTTCAGCACTGCCTTGTGGAAAGGCAGGGTGCGGCGGTCGTCACAGCCTGCATGGTCAGCTGCCGGTCCATGCTCTCGGGGCTGACGCGGATGCCCATGCTGCTCAGCTCGTAGCTGCACTGCAAGGGCTCGTTCCAGAACAGCAGGTCGCCGTTCAGGTCCCAGTCGTCGTAGTCGGGGGCACGGCCGTCGTGGGGCTTGCCGCTCTTCAGGGGAGCACCGATCTTCATCAGGAAGGTGGTACCGTTTTCCTTTACAAAGGCGTTCTCGCGCTCCTTCGGGGTCAGGTCAGGGTACTTGTCCTCCAGCTCCTGGGTGGTGACAAAGGTTACGTTGGGGGTGTGCAGGGGCAGATCCTGCAGCTGGGGGAACATGGCGTGCAGGTTCATCTCGGTGGCGCAGACAGCCGACACGATGGAGCGCACCACATTCTTCAGGTAGGTCTCGCTGCGGTCCTCCTCGCGGATGACCTTCTCCCAGTCCCACTGATCCACATAGACGGAGTGGAGGTTGTCCAGCTCCTCGTCCCGGCGGATGGCGTTCATGTCGCAGTACAGGCCCTTGCCCACACGAAAGCCGTAGTCCTTCAGGGCCTTGCGCTTCCACTTTGCCAGCGACTGCACCACCTGTGCCTCGATGCCGCTGTCCCGGATGTCAAAGGTGACCTTGCGTTCCACGCCGTTCAGGTCGTCGTTCAGGCCGGTGGAAGCCTCCAGAAACAGCGGAGCCGACACGCGGTAGAGGTTCAGCGTGGCACACAGGGTGTCGGCAAACAGACGCTTCACGGTGCCGATGGCACGCTGGGTGTCGTACAGGTTCAGCGCGGGTGTGTAGTTCTGCGGGATCATCGTTTTGCTCATAACAGTTTACCCCTCTCTTTCCGTTCTCCGCCGCCGAGTTGCGGCACTGGAACGGCTTTCCCTTTAATACAGTAAATTATGGCACAATTCCAGAGCGTTGTAAAGGGGAGAACGCAAAGCCGGTGCAATTCGGGAGCTTACGCCTCTGCCACGGCCTCGATCTCGCACAGGACACCCTTGGCAGATTCTTGACGGCAACGCAGCTGCGGGCGGGCTTGGAGGTGAAATACTTTGCGTAGACCTCGTTGAAGGCGGCAAAGTCAGCGATATCGGCCAGGAAGCAGGTGGTCTTGATGACCTTGTCGTAGCCGGAACCGGCGGCTTCCAGGATCGCACCCACGTTCTTGCAGCTCTGCTCGGTCTGGGCGGCGATGCCCTCGGGCACAGTGCCATCCGCAGGGTTCACAGGGATCTGGCCGGAGGTGTAGACGAAACCGCCTGCGATGAAGCCCTGGGAGTAGGGGCCGATCGCGCCGGGAGCCTTTTCAGTAGCGATGACTTTCATGGAAAATACCTTCTTTCTATTTGTTTGATGGTTTTTCTCTCCTCGGGGAGAAAAATTCTGCTGCTTGAAGTCTACACCATGCGGCGGGATGTGTCAATCCGGGAGGGACTTTTGCCCATGCGGCCTTTACAAGCGGGCAAAAAGGCGGTATCCTTAATCTATTGATACACAACCCTTCAGGAGGAACCCATGGATATCCGCCAGCTGCACTATTTTCTGGTTTTGTGCGAAGAAATGAACTACACCCGCGCGTCACAGCGGCTGTTTCTGTCGCGGCAGGCCCTGCGGCAGAGCATCACGGCGCTGGAAGCCGAGCTCTGCGGCCCGCTGTTCGTCAGCGCCCACCACAAGCTCTCGCTCACCGAGCGGGGGCTGAGCTTGCAGCGCCATGCGGCCCCGGTGGTGGAGCAGTTCCAGCAGATGCAGGCGGCCCTCCATGCGGAGATCCAGTCGGCCCAGCCGGTGCGCATCGGCATCAGTGTCTCGCTGGTGCCGGACTACCTGCCGGGCTGGAGACCCAGCTGGACAAGTTCCGCCAGCAGTACCCCCACATTGAGATGCGGTTCCGCCTGCTGGAAAACGATGCCGTGGCCGATGGTGTGGAGCAGGGCGAGCTGGACGCGGGCCTTGTGATGGATCTGGGCACGGCGGCCCCGGTGCTGGCCCGCACCACCCTGCGGGCCGACCCGGCCTGCCTGCTGGTGCCGCGCGGCCATCCCTTCTGGGAAAAGGAGCGGGTGCCGCTTTCGGCCCTGCGGGGCCAGCGGGTGCTGCTGCCCAGCCTGCGGCAGGATCTGTTCAGCCCCCTGTGGGATGCCTGCGCCCGGGAGGGCTTTGCGCCCAACGCGGAGATCGGCCCCAGCTTCTATCAGGCGTACTATCTGGTCCAGGAGCAGCTCTGCACCTGCCTGACCCGCTATGAGCCGGGAGCACGGCGGGAGCTGGACCGGGTGCGTGACGTGCTGCTGGAAGATCTGCCGCCCCTCTGCGTCTCGATGGTGCAGCGGCGCGACCACAACTCGGCCTATCTTGACCTGCTGCGGGGCTACCTGATGGAGGTCATCGGGGGAGCGGCATCCCTGCCGCCCCGGCGGGGCCGCCCGGCAAAGCCTTCTACAACTTCCCGGTGCTGTCCAGCGCCGCCCCCAAGGCGGCACCGCAGCACCCGGCTCCGGGTACCCAGCTGCCCTTTGCGGGCGGGAACAACTTCCGGGAGCTGGGCGGCTACGAGGCCGACGAGGTAAGCATGTCAAGTGGGGGCAGATCTACCGCGGCATTCCCACCGGACTGCTGACCGGGGCGGCTGACCGTAAGCTGCTGGACAGCCTGGGCCTGCGCTCATCCTCGACCTGCGCAGCGGGTCCGAGGCAGCGGAGCAGCCCGACTATGTGCCCGATGGCGCGCGGCTGGTGCGCATCTGCGGGCTTTGCCACCCGGACGGAAGCGAGATCTCCTTTTCTCCCGGGGACATTGAAAAGCTGCTCAAGGGCAAGAAGGATGAGGAGCATAACCTCGCCGATGCCATGTATGAGCAGATGATCTTCCGCAATAAGGCCTACAAGGAGCTGTTCCGGGCACTGGAGGCAGGCGAAACGCCGATCCTGTTCCACTGCTCCGGCGGGAAAGACCGCACCGGCGTGGCGGCCATCCTCATCCTGCTGGCGCTGGGGGCTTCCGATGAAACGATCTGTCAGGATTTTGTCCGGACCAATGTCTGCCGCCGCCCGGAGCTGGAAAAGATCTGGGCCGCCCATGCCGAGGAGATCGAGGCGCATCCCGAACAGAAGCAGTTCTATCAGGGCATTGCCGGTGTCCACCCGGAGTCTGCCCCCTTTGTGTTGGACACCATCCGCAAAGAGTATGGCACCACCGATGCCTATCTTGAAGCCGAATACGGCCTGACCCCCGCCCGTCTGATGCGGCTGCGGCGGATGTATCTGGAATAATGGCTGTTTTTTTAGAAAATTCATTTCACTTTACTTGACATTGTACCAAATGTTTCGTAATATAAGAAGTAGTATGGAATCCATGACGCTGCGTGCAGGGATCTTCCACAACCAAAGTTCAATGGGGCTTCATCTGCCCGTTTTTATATGAAAACCTTGTAGATAAAAAAGCTGCATCAGGCCGCAGGGGCAAACATGCCCTTTTTGTGCGGTGCTGTTGTCTGTTTTGTTGTTGAGAGCTTGATTTTGTATTGTTGACCCACGCCTTGCGCGGCAGCGTCTCCAGATTTTAGTTAATTTTGAACTTTAATTGTAAGGAGAGTGAACACGATGTCCCCGATCATTCTGTTGATCGTGGTCGTGGTTGCTGCTGTTGCTGCCGGCGCGGGTTATTTTATTGGTTACAACAACCGTAAAAAGACCGCCGAGGCACAGATCGGCAGCGCGGAAGCCGAGGCTACCCGCCTGGTGAACGAAGCAATCAAGACCGCTGACCAAAAACGAAAAGAAGCTGTTCTGGAAGCCAAGGATGAGGCTTTCCGCCTGAAAGCCGAGGTCGATGCCCAGAAGGCAGAGGCCGACAAGGAGATCAAGCAGCGCCGTGCTGAGATCAGCCGCCAGGAGAACCGCATTGACCAGAAGGAAAATGCGCTGGACCGCAAGACCGAAGCCCTGGAAAAGAAGGAAGAAGAGCTCAAGAAAAAGCACGAGGAGGCCGACAGCCGTCTGGCTGAGGTGGATGCCATCCGTGCCAAGGAGATGGAGCGCCTGGAGACCCTGGCGGGCCTGAGCCAGGAGGATGCCCGCGAAGTGCTGCTGCACAAGGTGGACGAGGAGCTCACCCACGAGAAGGCTGTCCGTGTGGCTGCCTACGAGACCGACCTGAAGGAAAACTGCGATAACATCGCCCGCAACATGATCGGTCAGGCCATCAGCCGCTGCGCCGCTGACCACTGCAGCGAGACCACCGTCAGCGTGGTGCCCCTGCCCAGCGACGAGATGAAGGGCCGTATCATTGGCCGTGAGGGCCGCAACATCCGCGCGCTGGAAACTGCCACCGGCGTGGATCTTATCATCGATGATACCCCGGAGGCCATCACCCTGTCCTCCTTTGACCAGACCCGCCGCGAGGTTGCCCGCATGACGCTGGAGCGCCTGATCGGTGATGGCCGCATCCACCCCGCCCGCATTGAGGAGACGGTGGAGAAGTGCCGCCACGACCTTGAGCTGCAGATGAAGCGGGAGGGCGAGCGCGCCGTGATGGAACTTGGCATCCACGGCCTGCACCCCGACCTCATCAAGCTCATCGGCCGCCTGAAGTACCGCACCAGCTTTGGCCAGAACGCTCTGACCCACAGCATGGAGGTGGCCTGGCTGGCCGGTCTGCTGGCGGGCGAGATGGGCGTGAATGTCACGCTGGCCCGCCGTGCCGGTCTGCTGCATGATATCGGCAAGGCCCTTGACCATGAGATCGAGGGTAGCCATGTCCAGATCGGTGTGGATATCTGCCGCAAGTACAAGGAAAACACCCAGGTCATCCATGCCATTGAGGCCCACCACGGCGATGTGGAGCCCAAGACCCCGCTGGCCTTTATCATTCAGGCCTGCGATGCCATCAGCGCCGCACGTCCCGGTGCCCGCCGCGAGAACGTGGAGAGCTATGTCAAGCGTCTGGAAAATCTGGAGGAGATCTCTTCCAGCTTTGAGGGCGTGGAGCAGGCCTTTGCCGTTCAGGCCGGCCGCGAAGTCCGCATCATGGTCAAGCCCGATGTCATCAGCGATGATCAGGTCATCCTGCTGGCCCGCCAGATCGCCAAGAAAATCGAGGATACCCTCGATTATCCCGGCAGATCAAGGTCAACGTCATCCGCGAGAGCCGCGCCATCGAGTACGCGAAGTAAGATCAGAACCAGGAGGAGCCCGTTGTGTTCGTACAGCGGGCTCCTTTTTTGTCTGTGAGTCCCTCGGGCGCGTCGTGTCAGATCTCCGGGCAGGGTTGCAGGTTTATGAGACCGCCTATCCTGCTTTTCCTGCTGGGAGAGGTGTCATTGCGAAGCAATGACAAAGAGAACTGCCATAGACTGAAGCAATTTCAACTCTTAATAAAATGAAGTGAACGAAGTTAAATGTACTCCATGGAAATACAATCAGTGACTTTAATGCAAGAACTGTCTTTGCACAAAATACAGTACAGGAGAAAAACTATACAAAAATTAGTTTCCATTTTCGGCGGTATGTTGGACAAAGGGGAGAAATGGGCCTTTTTGGAGAACAAATTCGGCAAAAAGTCTTTTCTTTGCCGACGGATGGATGTATAATGCGGCCATGGCACAAGGGTGTGCAGAAGCTCCAGAGGGGGAGCAGAGCCCCTTGTGCATTTTCAGAAATTGATGCTTTATCAGTGTAGAGCATTAAAGAGAGGGGAAAACATATATGAAATTCGATCGTCGTATTTCGCGCCGCAGCTTCCTGGCAGCTGCCGGTGTCACCTCTGCCGCACTGGCTCTGACAGCCTGCGGCGGCTCTTCCAGCTCCACGGCTGCATCTTCTGCAGCCAGCGGCGCTTCCTCTGCTGCGGCTGGCACCGCACAGGGCGGCACCCTGAACATCATGCTGGAGACCGAGGTCCAGTCTCTGGACCCCCAGGTGGCGACGGACGGTACTTCCTTTGAGGTCATCGCGGATTACACCGATGGCCTGATGCAGATGGATGCTGACGGTGCAGCAGTTCCCGCCATGGCGGAGACTTATGACCTCAGCGAGGACGGCAAGACCTACACCTTCCACCTGCGCGATGCAAAGTGGTCCAACGGTGAGGCCGTGACCGCCGCTGACTTTGTGTTTGGCTGGCAGCGCGCCGTAGACCCCGCCACCGCTTCCGAGTATTCCTACATGCTGTCCGACATTGGTCAGGTGGTCAACGCCGCTGAGATCATTGCCGGTGAAAAGCCCGTTACCGACCTGGGCGTGACCGCTGTGGATGACAAGACCCTGGAGGTGCAGCTGAACGTTCCTGTCAGCTACTTCCTGAGCCTGATGTACTTCCCCACCTTCTACCCGGTGAACGAGGCCTTCTACAACACCTGCGCTGACACCTTTGGCACCAGCCCCGAAACGGTGCTGTCCAACGGCGCGTTCGTGCTGACCGATTATCAGCCCGCCGCCACCGCCTTTGCGATGGAAAAGAACCCCGATTACTATGATGCGGACAAGATCGCTCTGGACGGTCTGGCCTATCAGGTCATCAAGGACAGCCAGCAGGCTTTGATGAGCTATCAGACCGGCACGCTGGATATCACCCTGCTGAACGGTGAGCAGGTCGATCAGGTCAAGGATGATCCCGAGTTTACCAGCGTGGGTGCCGGTTACCTGTGTACATCAGCCCCAACATCGACGCTGTGCCTGATCTGGCAAACCTGAACCTGCGCAAGGCCATGACCTTTGCGCTGGATCGGGATGCCATTACCGGCGATGTGCTGAAGGATGGCTCCACCCCCGCATACACCGCCGTTCCCGCACAGTTTGCAGCCGGCCCCGACGGCAGCGATTTCAGCGCCGACCAGACCAAGTTTGCAGATGACTGCGCTTATGACCCCGAGAAGGCCAAGGAGTTCTTTGAGACCGCCAAGCTGAGCTGGGCAAGGATACCTTCACCTTTGATATGGTGGTGGATGCTGACGATGCACCCCAGAAGGTGGCTCAGGTTGTCAAGGAGCAGCTGGAGACCACGCTGGAGGGCCTGACCATCAACCTGACCGTGGAGCCCAAGAAGCAGCGCGTGCAGGATATGCAGGACGGCACCTTTGAGCTGGGCCTGACCCGCTGGGCCCCGACTACGCCGACCCCATGACCTATCTGGGCATGTGGGTGACTGGCAACTCCAACAACTACGGTCTGTGGAGCGATGCCGACTACGATGCCATCATTGACGAGTGCACCACCGGTGATCTGTGCACCGACCCCGAGGGCCGCTGGGCTGCCCTGTACGAGGCAGAGCAGATCGTTCTGGAGCAGGCGGTCATCTTCCCCCTGTACGGCCAGTGCAACGCGAGATGATCTCCTCTTCCGTCAAGGGTGTCGAGCATCACCCCTGCGCTCTGAACCGTGTGTACAAGAACACCACCAAGAGCGAGTAAACAACTGAATCGCTGAACAAGGCCGCACAGTGGCCCGCAAAGAGCCACTGTGCGCCTTTTTGGCATTGTGCCTGTCCGCGGCAGACGAACGACTGACCGCGAGATCCCGGAAGGAAAAGGGGGTCCACCCGACGTGAAAAAATATACGCTCAAGCGAATCCTGACCTCGCTGTTCACACTGCTGGCAATTTTGCTGGTGCTGTTTATCCTGATGCAGCTGATGCCCGGTTCGCCCTTCAATGATGAAAAGCTGACGCCCGATATGCGGGCTGCCCTGTACGCAAAGTACGGCCTGGATCAGCCCATCTACATCCAGTTTTTCCGCTATGTGGGCAATATGCTCCGGGGAGATCTTGGCGTGAGCTATAACATCTCCAAGAATACACCCATCTCCCAGCTCATCCAGAGCCGCCTGCCCATCTCCATTCAGGTGGGCGGCATGGCTGTGACGCTGGGTGCCGCTGTGGGCCTGGTGCTGGGCATCATTGCCGCACTCAAGCGGGATACCATTTTTGATACCATCGCCACCATCATCTCGGTCATCGGCGTGTCGGTGCCTTCCTATGTGTTCGCACTGGCCCTGAGCTATGCCTTTGGCTTCAAGCTCCGCTGGTTCCCAATGCTGTTCTCCGCCAAGGATGTCTTTGGCTCCAGCGTCCTGCCCAGCATCTCGCTTTCCATGTTCACCATGGCCTCCATTGCCCGCTTTACCCGCAGTGAGATGATCGAAGTCCTTGATTCCGATTACATGCTGCTGGCCGAGAGCAAGGGCATCTCCGGCCCGGCGCTGATCTTCCGCCATGCCCTGCGCAATGCCCTCATCCCCATCATCACGGTGCTGGCACCCCTGATCGTGGATCTGATGACCGGCTCGCTGGTGGTGGAAAAGATCTTCGCCATTCCCGGCGTGGGCAGCCTGCTGGTCACGGCCATCCAGTCCAACGATTACAACGTGGTCATTGGCCTGAGCTTTATCTACAGCGCCATGTACATTGGCATCATGCTGGTCGTTGACCTGCTCTACGGCATCATCGATCCGCGCATTCGTCTGGCAAAGGGGGATGACTGATATGGCAGAAAAAGCGATCCGCCTGGGCGGCGAATCCACAGCGGATGCCATCGTCAGCGCGGTGGATTCCTTGTATCCCGAGCACACCTTTGAGGACAAGGAGTTTGCCCTCAAGCACAACGACGATGAGATCGCCGTGGATACCAACTTTGCGGCCCAGAGCTTCTGGAAGGATGCCATCCTCCGCTTCTTTGGCAAGAGGAGCGCCGTGCTGGGCCTGATCCTGATTGTCGTCATCGTGCTGCTGGCCGTTTTTGGCCCGGGCATGAACAGCTATACCTACTCCGGCCAGGATCTGAGCCAGAAGAACTTTGCTCCCCGTGTGCCGGGCATCGAGCGCCTCGGCATCCTGGACGGCAGCGAGAAGATGAGCACCACCACCGGCAGCAAGAGCGTCAACGCCTATGTGGAAAAGGGCAAGGACGATGTCTACTACTGGTTCGGCAGTGACCTGTACGGCCGCGACATCTGGACCCGCACCTGGGAGGGTGCCCGTGTCTCCCTGATCATCGCGGTGGCCGCCGCTGTCATCGATATGGTCATCGGCATGAGCTATGGCCTGATCTCCGGCTACTTTGGCGGCAGGGTGGATATGGTGATGCAGCGCTTCCTCGAGGTAGCCAACGGCATCCCCCGCCTGGTCATCGTTACGCTGCTGCTGCTGGTGCTGCAGCCCGGCATGGTCACCATCATCTTTGCCCTGATGCTGACCGAGTGGGTGGGCATGAGCCGCATTGCCCGCGCCGAGATGCTCAAGCTGAAGGATCAGGAATTTGTGCTGGCCTCCCGCACGCTGGGTGCAGGCAGCTTCTTCATCATCTTCAAGGAAGTGCTGCCCAACATCATCGGACCCATCATCACGCAGGTCATGTTCAGCATCCCCACCGCCATCTTTACCGAAGCATTCCTGTCCTTTGTGGGTCTGGGCATTCCGGTGCCCCAGTGCTCGCTGGGTTCTTTGATCAGTGAGCTGTACAACAGCTTCACCACCCACCCCTATCAGATCATTCCGCCTATTGTGGTGATGAGCCTGCTGATGCTCAGCTTCAATCTGGTGGCCGATGGTCTGCGCGAGGCCCTGGACCCCAAGATGAAGAGTATGTAAGGAGGAACACCCCATGCCTGAGAATAAAAAAGAACAGGTCTTGTCGGTGCGAGACCTTGATATCACCTTTAAGACCACCGCAGGCCCGGTGCACGCCATCCGGGGTGTGAACATCGACCTGTACAAGGGTGAGACCGTTGCGCTGGTGGGCGAGTCCGGCTCCGGCAAGTCTGTGACCATGAAGGCCGCCATGGGCATTCTGGCCAAGAACGCCACCGTGAACAGCGGCTCCATCCAGTTCAGCTACCACCATGCAGACGGCTCTCCCGAGACGGTGGACCTGCTGCAGAAGGATAAAAAGTGGATCCGCCGCCACATCAATGGAAAGCGCATCGCCATGGTGTTCCAGGACCCCATGACCAGCCTTGACCCCACCATGACCATCGGCAAGCAGATCATGGAGGGAATGCTCTGGCACTTCAAGATGCCCAAGGCCGAGGCCTACAAAAAGGCACTGGAGCTGCTGGAGGAGGTGGGCATCACCGATGCGGAAAAGCGGATGAAGAATTACCCCCATCAGCTGTCCGGCGGTATGCGCCAGCGCGTGGTCATTGCCATTGCCCTGTCCTGCGACCCCGACCTGCTCATCTGCGATGAGCCCACCACGGCGCTGGACGTGACGATCCAGGCCAAGATCCTGGAGCTGATCCGCAGCATCCAGAAGGAGCGCGGCATCTCGGTCATCTACATCACCCACGACCTGGGCGTTGTGGCAAAGGTGGCCGACTATGTGGATGTCATGTATGCGGGCAAGATCGTGGAGACCGGCACCATTGATGAGATCTTCTACGACCCCAAGCATCCCTACACCTGGGGCCTGCTGTCGGCCATGCCCGATCTGGACACCGCCGATGACCGTCTGTACACCATCCCGGGCTCTCCGCCGAACCTGCTGCATGAGAAGCCGGGCGATGCCTTTGCACCCCGCAACCGCTTTGCCCTGCACATCGATGATGAAGTCGATCCTCCCATGTTCAAGATCAGCGAGACCCACTATGCGGCCACCTGGCTGCTGGACCCCCGGGCCCCCAAGGTGGAAATGCCGCCGGAGCTGGCCCAGCGCATCAGCCGCATGAAAGCGGATGCAGAAAAGATCAAGGAGGCGGAATAAATGGCTGCACAGAGCGCGACCCCGCTTCTGAAAGTAGAGGGCCTGAAACAGTATTTCAAGGTGAACAAGAACTTCACCGTTAAGGCTGTGGACGACGTGAGCTTTGAGATCTACCCCGGCGAGACCTATGGTCTGGTGGGCGAATCCGGCTCCGGCAAGTCCACCATCGGCCGGAGCATCATCCGGCTGTACGACCCCACCGCAGGCAAGATCACCTTTGACGGGCAGGACATCAGCGGACACCTGAGCCACGCACAGAACAACACCCTGCGCACCCAGATGCAGATGATCTTCCAGGACCCCATGGCCAGCCTGAACCCCCGCAAAAAGGTGGAGGACATCATCGGCGAGGGACTGGACATCCACCACATGTACAAGACCCCGGCGGAGCGTCGGGAGAAGGTGGAGAAAATTCTGGCCAAGGTGGGCCTTGCCCCGGAGCACGCCGAGCGCTATCCCCATCAGTTCTCGGGCGGCCAGCGCCAGCGCGTGGGCATCGCCCGCGCCCTGATCATGAACCCCAAGCTCATCATCGCCGATGAGTGCATCTCGGCACTGGATGTGTCCATTCAGGCGCAGGTGGTCAACCTGATGAAGGATATCCAGCAGGAGACCGGCACGGCCTACCTCTTCATTGCCCATGACCTTTCCATGGTCAAGTATATCTCTGACCGCATCGGGGTGCTCCATCTGGGCCACCTGCTGGAGACCGGCACCACCGAGGAGATCTTTGAGCATCCCATCCACCCCTACACCCGGAGCCTGCTGTCGGCCATCCCGCTGCCCAACCCTGTTGTGGAAAAGCGCCGCGTGGCCGAGACCTACGATTACGCCGCCTCCGGCATCGATTACAGCCTGGGTACCAGCCACCATGTTGCGGGCAGCCACTACGTCAAGTGCACAGACGCAGAGTTTGCCCAGTGGTGCAGGTAGACCATATCCTCCCAGCAAATGCAAAGCGCCCCCGCTCACCGGTGTTTCCGGCAGGCGGGGGCGCTGCTTTTTTGCAGGAAGTTCAGAAGGTCAGCCGCATCTGGTACCACACCACGCCGCCGTGGGTGGAGCCGGAAACGCCTTCGCTGACAAAGCCGAAGCCGGCGTAATAGTGCACGAGCCGATCTTTGCAGGTGAGCACCAGCCCCCTGCGGCCCTGAGCCTTTGCATCGGCGATGGCCCGGCGGAGCAGCTGCCCGGCCAGGCCCTGCTTCCGGTATTCGGGCAGGGTGTTCACCCCAAAGATCATCTGCCACGCCCCATGGGCATCGTGCAGGGAAGCGTCAGCGTACATCTCGTCTGTCAGGTCGGGGGTATCGGTCACAAAGCCGTCCACAAAGGAGACGAGCTTCTCGTCCTCAAACAGCAGCCAGAAGTGGTCGGCGTAATGGGTCAGCCGCCCGGCAAATTCTTCTTTTGTGGCCGCCTCCGCAGCCGGAAAGCAGGCCGCCTCCACAGCGGCAATGGCATCCAGATCTTCAAAGGTGGCAGTGCGAATCTTTTGCATAGTCATTCTCCAGAGTTTGATTTGTTGAGCTGAGTATACCACACCATCCCGCAAAGCGCCAGCAAAACAAAAAGAACCACCGACCGAAGTCGATGGTTCTTTTCCTCGGGTGGAGGATGATCCATCCGGGACTTCACTTCTCAAGCTCCTGCGAGTTTCCGAAGTGCTCTTGTTGGGCGTGCCTGTCGGGGCAACGCCCCTCCATCTGCTGTCGCAGACCGCGCTGCCGCTTAAAAGCCCCACTGGGGCTTTCATTGCTCCGCAGCGCTTCGCAAACGCGGTCCCACCCCAAACCCTGCCGGAACGTGTATGGCAAACTGGAAGTTGTAAATACATGTTTTCCCAAGTTCTTTTGCCATATCATGTATTCTTGAATTTAACATCAAATCTACAATTCTATCAGGCTCTTACTTTTCCATTTTCCACTCTTCCATCTAAGCACCATTCCAATTGCTCTAGCGCACTCATCACCCGCCATGGCAATATATGCTCCTACCGCCAGAAGTCCCATGTGTATTCCAAGAAAATATGTTCCACCAACTGCAAACAGATACATAAATATTGCACCAATTATAACTGGAAAAATAGCATCTCCACTTGTTTTTAATGCCTGTCCATATACAAGATTTGTCACTCTTCCAAATTCAAGGAATATATCTACTATCAACAATTTTACTACAAGCTCAATCATCTGTGTATCATCCGTAAATATATGAACGATAAAACGTCCGGTCATTGCAAATGTCACAGAAAAGCACGTTGCTGTTACAAGACCATATATCACAGCTTTCCGTGTACCCCTGTCGCATTCCTCATACTTCTTTGCCCCGATTCTCCAGCCAGTCATAATAGCATTTGCCTGTGCAAGTGCTGCCCCCACACAATATGAGAAATTGGCTATCTGCATAGCATACGAACGAGCTGTAACATTCATTCCATCCGTATCCATCTGGTTCATAAAACGCACTATAAATGTCATTGCTACATTATAAAGTGCTGTCTCAAATGCAGAAGGAAACCCAATCTTAACAATCTGTGCAAGTATCCTTCGTGGTTGTTCACGTTCAGGACTCTGCTTTGCTTTTATAAGTACAGCCCCCATTGCCGCTACAATAATAAGATTCACAGCTTTTGAAATAACTGTTGCAGTAGCAACTCCCATGACTCCCCAGTGAAACACAAACAGGAATACTGAATTCAGTATAATATTAATTACATTACCGACAACTGTCCCTATCAAGGAATGTTTTGTATATCCAAATACTCTTAAATAGCTGGAAAAAATAGGAATAAGCGCATTTAAAAAGCTTGCGCCTCCAACAATTTTAAGATATGTTTCAGCTGATTCAAGCAAAGCAGGAGCAATACTCACTGCCCTCAGTATCCCTCCTGAAAAGACAGCAAGAACAACAGATATCAAGATACCTGTCAGTGCATTAAATACAAGTCCAAGCTGTCTCGCCTGATATGCAATTCCAGGTCTTCCAGCCCCGATATTCTGTGACATCACCGCTACCATACCAGATGATATTACCCCGAACATAATGATAAAAACACCTATATATGTATTTGCTGTTCCGACAGCCCCAACAGCCTGGTCGCTTACTGATGATAACATCAGTGTATCAACCATACCTGAAAGCATATAAAATAAAGTTTCCAGACATATTGGCACAGATAGTTGTGTCAACGTTTTTCTTTCACCTTGCATGTTTTCCTCCACAAATTCCGAGTTGTTGAACTGAGCCGAGTATACCACACCATCCCGCAAAGCGCCAGCAAAACAAAAACCACCGACCGAAGCCGATGGTTCTTGTCCTCGGGTGGAGCAGGGGCCATCCGGAACTTCGCTTCTCAAGCGCTTGTGAGTTTCCGAAGTGCTTTTGTTGGGGTGCGCTTGTCGGGGCAACGCCTCTCCATCTGCTGTCGCAGACCGCGCTGCCGCTTAAAAGCCCCACTGGGGCTTTCATTGCTTCGCTGCGCTTCGCAAACGCGGTCCCACCCCAAACCCTGCCGGGAACGTGTTACGACAAACTGGAATTTTCAAATTAGGCTTTGCAAATAACCTTTGAATCTTCACCATCAATTACAATTCCCTGACGGTTGTTAATTGGGCATAGATTCAAATCCGAAAACTCAGTCATTATTTTCTCGGTAACTTTCTTAAATGTGCTGTAAGATAATGCGGAAGAACATAGAAATCAATCAAATCAAAGCCCTGCATCATCTTCTTGTGAGTAGTCCTCCGGCTTTTCATCCATT
>ENA-OQCN01000945-OQCN01000945.1-human-gut-metagenome-genome-assembly--contig:-NODE-945-length-15183-cov-4.570869_pt1 | contig 15183 bp, 19 predicted proteins | sample MGYA00242497_ERZ504576 | MGnify/ENA primary metagenome ERZ504576 (study PRJEB26092, sample SAMD00036296) | human gut metagenome | host: Homo sapiens | study: EMG produced TPA metagenomics assembly of... | reverse complement strand
AATGAACTCAACGATTGCCGGATCGATGTTACCGGAACGTGTTCCCATAACAACACCTTCAAGTGGTGTAAGACCCATTGTTGTATCTACGCATTTGCCGTTCTGAACAGCACTGATGGAAGATCCGTTTCCAAGGTGGCAGACGATAACTTTGGAGTTGTCTTTATCAAGGCCGAGGAATTCTACAGCACGTTTGGATACGAAGCTGTGGGATGTTCCGTGGAAACCATATCTTCTTACTTTGTAGTTTTTGTAGTATTCGATCGGAAGTCCGTACAGATATGCTTTTGCAGGCATTGTCTGATGGAAAGCTGTATCAAATACGCCTACCTGCGGTACGCCTGGCATAAGCTCGGAGCAGACACGGATACCGATCAGGTTTGCCGGGTTGTGAAGTGGTGCAAGGTCGTTGCACTCTTCTACTGCTGCGATCATCTCTCTGTGATCACTGCTGAGGAAGCGAATTTCTCGCCGCCGTGTACGATACGATGTCCGATCGCATCTACTTCTTTAAGACTCTTGATTGCACCTGTCTTGTCGTTTGTCAGTGCATCCAGTACGAACTGGATTGCTTCTTTGTGTGTAGGTCATTGCACACTCTGTGATCTCTTTGTCAGATCCGGCTTTCTGATAAACCAGTCTTCCGTCGATTCCGATTCTTTCGCAAAGACCCTTTGCCAGAACATCCTCTGTATCAGATTGATGAGCTGATATTTCAGAGAGGAACTTCCGCAGTTGATTACCAATACATTCATCTTAATATCTCCTGTTCCATATATTTCAATATGTAATATTATTTATTGTTTGTGCAAAATTATTTGTCTTCTGCCTGGCACTGTACAGCTGTGATAGCAACAACACCAACGATATCATCTGCAGAGCATCCTCTGGAGAGGTCATTGACTGGTTTTGCGATACCCTGTGTAACAGTCCGTAAGCTTCTGCTTTTGCAAGACGCTGAGCAAGTTTATATCCGATGTTTCCTGCATCAAGGTCAGGGAATACAAGAACGTTTGCTTTACCTGCAACTTCACTTCCCGGAGCTTTAGAAGCACCAACGCTAGGTACGATTGCTGCGTCAAGCTGGAACTCTCCATCCAGTTTGAGTTCCGGATGTTCTTCTTTTGCGATTCTTGTAGCTTCTACCATCTTATCTACGTCCGGATGTTTTGCACTTCCCTTTGTAGAGTGTGAAAGCATTGCAACGACTGGTTCTTCCTGAACAAGAAGCTGGAAGGATTCTGCTGAAGATGCTGCGATTGCAGAAAGTTCTTCCGGAGTCGGATTCTGGTTCAGACCAGAGTCAGCAAATACAAATGCACCGTTTGCACCATATTCGCAATCCGGAACTACCATCAGGAAGAATGCGGATACAAGTTTTGTTCCCGGTTTGGTTTTCAGGATCTGCAGACATGGACGAAGTGTGTCTGCTGTAGAGTGGCATGCACCGGATACCATACCGTCTGCATCGCCCATCTTAACCATCATTACGCCATAGTATGGGTACTGAGTGTGAAGGATCTCTTTCGCTTTCTCAGGTGTCATACCTTTCTTAGCTCTCAGCTCTACGAATTTATCAATGTATGCCTGAGTTCTGTCAGATGTCTCAGGATCTACGATCTGTGCGCCGGAAATATCAAAGCCGCCCTCTGCTGCTTTCTTGTTGATCTCTTCCTCTTTACCGATAAGGATGATCTTGGCAACTCCCTCTTTCAGAATCTTGTCAGTTGCCTCAAGAGTTCTCATATCCTCTGTCTCTGGCAGTACAATTGTTTTTACGCTTTCTTTTGCTCTTTTCTTAAGCAGTTCAACAAATCCCATGATTAAATGGCTCCTTTCTTGATGTAACAAAAACGCTAGTGTCTGTTCGGGCACTACACTGCGTTTATTATACCCCCTTACCCTTTTCTTTTCAAGCGTTTCATTGTCAGAAAATGGCTATACTGCATATTTTTTGAAGTGCAATGGTTACTATTCACCGGCAATGTTCTGCGAGGTGTTTTTTATGGTAAAGGTCACAGATGGCCCGAGGATTTTGGTTCACGATCATGAATTGCGTGATTTCTGTATCTTACAAAGGGTGTTGCCGGGTACAGAGCGTACAGCAGCATTCGGTTTTATGGCAGCAAAACAGATTTCGAATGCCGCTTAACTTTTTACATTGCTTATGTTAAAATAGCACCATTATTATAATATAAAAGCTTATTTCAAGATTTGAATTTTCAGAAACGGCAGGTATTTTTTTATGAAAGTTGTTGGAATTATCGCAGAATATAACCCATTTCACAAGGGACATGAATATCAGATCCGCTATGCAAAAGAAACTCTTGGTGCTGATTATGTTGTAATCGCCATGAGCGGAGATTTTGTACAGAGAGGTGCTCCTGCCCTTATGGAAAACATGTCCGGACTGAGATGGCTCTTCTTGGTGGTGCTGACCTGGTTCTGGAAATGCCGTTGCAGACAGCAACGGCCAGTGCAGAAGGATTTGCCGCAGGTGGCGTAAGCCTTCTTGACGGGCTTGGTGTTATAGACGAATTATGTTTCGGAAGTGAATGCGGAGATACAGAGATTCTTATGGATGTTGCAGAGATCCTGGTGAAAGAACCATCTGAATATCGTAATCTCCTTCAGCAGAATCTTCGTGCCGGAATGAGTTTTCCTGCTGCAAGAAGCAGTGCATTGATCGGTTACATTCAGGAAAAAATCGCTTCCGGGCTAAATACATTGGGTAGTACTTCGTCAGAACATATTGAGCTCGTCCTTTCTTCTCCTAACAATATCCTGGGAATCGAATACTGCAAGGCACTTCTCCGTCTTAACAGCCGGATCATTCCTCATGCACTTTTAAGAAAAGGAAATGGTTATCATGATACGGATTTTTCTCTTCTTTCTGATGAAAAGTTTCCCTCTGCTTCCGGCATCCGGAACTTTATGAAAAAGTCCGAAAAAGCCGGGCAGTCTGCTGATTTTTCCCGATTGATTCCTTCTGCTTCTATTTCTGGATTTCTGGATTCTCTCGAAAAAGGAGCATGGCTTTCTGACTCAGCACTGGATCTTCCTCTGCATTACAAACTTCTTCTGGAATCCGAAGAAACTTTACAAATGTATCCGGATCTTTCGGATGCACTGATCCGACGTATACTGAAATCCCGTAATCAATATGAAGGTTTTTCCCAGTTTGCGGATCTTCTGAAAACACGGGATATTACCCGTTCTGCTATTTGCCGCAGCCTTGTCCGAATCTTTCTTAATCAAAAAACAAAAGCACCCGGACATATTCCCTATGCCCGGGTACTTTGGTTTTCGAAAAAGCAGTGCTCCGCTTCTCAGCCTGATCAAGAAAAAATCCTCGATCTCGCTAATTACAAAGGCAGCGGATGCCTCTGCGATCCTTGATGAAAATGCACTTCAGCTTTTTCATGAAACCTGTGAGGCTTCCAATCTTTACGAAATGCTTCTCTGCCACAAGACAGGCCTGCCTTTTATCCATGAGATGAAAAAGCCACTTCGGATCATTTAACCAATCAAGGAAGTCCCCTGCGAAGTTGCGAATCTCCACTTGACTATAACTCGCTCTTCCGGATCGCTTCCACTGCTTCCTGGATCTTCTCTGGTGGAAGGACAAGAGCGAAGCGTACATATCCTTCCCCGTGTGGACCGAAGCTTGCTCCCGGGGTTACAATGACACCGGCTTTTTCCATCAGTCCATACAGAAAGCCATACTGTCTGTGCGGCCGCCCGGGATCTTCGCCCAGACGAACATGGTGCCTTTTCCATTAGGAAGTTCCCAGCCAATATCGCGAAGTCCCTGACAGAGTGCATCTCTTCTCTCCTGGTACATCTGGCACTGTTCTTTCACACTTTCCAGCGGGCCATTCAGTGCGGCGATGGCAGCTTTCTGGAGCGGCAGAAACATACCGAAGTCAATCTGGCTTCTCAGTTTACGAAGTGCTGCGATCACATCCGGACGGCCTACCAGGAAACTGAGTCTCGCACCTGTGACATTAAATGATTTGGAAAGGCTGAAAAACTCCACGCCAATATCTTTCGCTCCCGGAGTTGCCAGGAAGCTTCCGCCGAAAGCTCCGTCAAAGATGATATCGCTGTAAGCATTGTCATGAATGATCAGAATATCATATTTTTTTGCAAATTCCACGATTTCTTCGTAAAGTCCCGGGGTAGCAATGCTTCCTACCGGGTTGGACGGCAGGGATACTACCATATATTTGGCCTTCTTTGCTACTTCTTCCGGAATACCCTTCACATAAGGGAGAAAATCATGTTCTGCAACAAGCGGGTAATAATAAGGAACTGCCCCTGCCATCAGGCTGCCTGCTGCAAATACGGGATAGCACGGATCCGGGAGAAGTACTGTATCTCCCTCATCGCATAGCGCCATGCCAAGATGTCCCATTCCTTCCTGGCTTCCATAAACAGTCATCACCATGTCCGGTGTCAGTTCCACATCAAAGCGTTTCTTATAATAAGTACAGACAGAGTCCAGAAGCTCCGGCAGATCACGTAAGCTGTATTTCCAGTTGTTGTCATCCATAACCGCTTCTGCTACGGCTTTCTTGATATATTCCGGTGTCTTGAAATCCGGAGTTCCCACACTCATGTTATAGATCTTCATGCCCTGTGCTTCCAGCTCCATGCGCCGGTTGTTCAGAGCTGCAAAAATTTCATCTCCAAATCTGTCCAGTCTTTTTGAAAACTGCATATCATTCGTCCCTCTTCCATAATAAATTATAATCGTCTAAGCCTGTAAGCATTCTGCTCTGCTGCATGTTTATAAACGAAATCGCAAAGCGATTTCATTTATTTTACCACGGTAACGTGGCATACTCAAGAATTTTCAGTAAAAAAAGAACCATCACCTGTGCAAAACAGCTGTTCATTTTCCACTCTGCACGCAATCGGTAATGGTTCTTCATTATTTTTCAGTTTATTCAGCTAATAGAATACGGTCATTATCCAGGGCTTTGCCGGCTCCTGTCTTAAATTTCTCAAGAAGACCGTCCACAGTCATGTTTTTCTTTTCCTCTCCTCCGATGTCCAGCACGATATTACCGGAGTCCATCATCAGGATACGGTTTCCAAGATCGATCGCAGACTGCATATTGTGTGTGATCATCAGGCAGGTCAGCTGATGTTCTTCCACGATCCTTCTGGTAAGATTCAAAACTTCTCAGCAGTTCCCGGGTCAAGTGCTGCAGTATGCTCGTCCAGAAGAAGCAGTTTTGGAGGGTTCATTGTCGCCATCAGAAGTGTCAGTGCCTGTCTCTGTCCACCGGAAAGAAGACCTACCGGATGGCTCATCCGCTCTTCCAGCCCGATATCCAGTTTCTTCAGTTCCTCACGGAAACGTTCTTTTTCCTGCCGGGTCGTATGAGAAAGCCATCCGCCCTTGCCAGCTGCAAGTGCAAGATTTTCTTCAATCGTCATGCCCGGTGCAGTTCCGCGCATGGGATCCTGATAAAGACGGCCGATTTCTTTTGCGCGTGCATGCTGCGGCATAAATGTGATATCCCTGCCGTCCAGTTCGATCGATCCTGCATCTGTAAGAAAATCACCGCAGATTGCATTAAAAAGTGTTGATTTTCCTGCTCCATTGGAACCAATGATCGTAGCAAAGTCGCCTTTTTTCAGTTCCAGGGAAAGATCTTCTATTGCTTTTTTTTCGTTTACAGTTCCCGGATTAAATGTTTTTGAAATATGGCTGATTTTTAACATAGATCATCTGCCTCCTTTTGCATGAGTCATTCTTCTTCGTATCTGAGGCCACTGCTTCTTAAGATACGGGCCGGAAATTGCAAGAATAACGATCACAGAAGATACCAGTTTCAGCATAAATGCCGGCATGTTGAAACGAAGTGCAATGGTGTATACAAGACGGAAAATAAAGGAACCAAGCACCATTCCTACCGCTCTCACAAAAATTCCTCCACGACCAAGGAGTGTGCCTCCGATCAGCAGAGAGGCCAGCGCGATGGTAACCATTCCCTGCCCGATATTGATATCTACCGATTTCTGTGACTGAGACAAAAGACATCCAGAAAGTGCTGTAAATGCATTTGCCACGCAAAGACCGATCACAGTTGTAAATACCGGATTAATGGAGGAAGATTTTACCATGTCAGAATTATTTCCTGTTGCCCTGATTGCAAGACCAAGCCTTGTTTTCAGGAAAAATACCAGAAATACGATCACAAGGATCACTGCGATGGCTGCTATAAAAATATCTTCCCTGCCTTTTAAAGGTGTACCTGCAAGTGCATCTTTCATCATGGTAAATACTGTGGTTGTCCGGTTCATATTGATCAGGGACGAACCTCCCATGACCGCAATATTAACGGAATACAATGCTGTATTTACAATGATACCTGCAAGCAGGCTGTCTACTCCCAGCTTTGTCTGCAGGATCGCAGTTACAAATCCTGATGCAATACCTGCTGCCATAGCTGCCGCAATGGACAGAAACGGATGTCCGCTTACAGCTACTACGGCTCCTACAGCAGCTCCGAAGGTAAAGCAGCCATCTGTAGAAAGGTCGCAGACATTCAGCATGGAATAACTAAGGAACAGAGCAAGAACTGTCAGTGAACAGATCAGTCCAAGCTTCAGGGCAGTCTCCCCGAGGGAGAGCATAGTTGCAATCGTCACAGTGATTTCCTCCAATTGGATTTATTTCATAACTGCTCACAAAATTAAGCAGCTTCTTTATTTTGTTTCTACTTCCTCAAAGCTTTCTGCAGTTGTGATTTCATTTACCTGTGTGCAGAGAGGCTCAAATGCCTTCTTTACTGTTTCGAAATCAAGGCCAAGTGCTTTACAGGTTTCTGTATTAACTGTTGCAGTACCATTATCAAATGTTTCAACAGCTGTTTTGGACGGATCAGCGTTATCTACCAGGATATCTGCGATCATATCGGCTGTTTTCTGTCCGAGATTTGCATAATCAACACCATATCCTACAAAAGCACCGTTTAATGCAAAGGAGTCAGCTCCTGTGTAGTGCGGGATTCCTGCATCGATGAATTTTTCATAAATAGAAAGCTCTGCTGTCATGATGGTGTTGTCTGTAGGTGTAAATACGGCATCCACACCGTCAGCAATCAGTGCATCTGCTGCAAGCTGAACTTCGTCTGTAGTCGTTCCGGTACGCTCTACATATTCGATTCCCTCTTTATCCAGATAATCTTTTGCTTCCTGGATAGCTGTTGTGGAGGAATCCTGTCCTACATCATAAAGAAGACCAATCTTCTTTACATCCGGATTCTGTGCCTGGATCAGTTTCATGATAGAAGAAGTATCCAGGTAATCACTGGTTCCTGTAATGTTTGCACCAGGAGCATCCAGAGAATCTACAAGACCGGAACCCACCGGATCAGAGACTGCGGAGAAAACAACCGGTGTATCACTTCCTTCTGTAGCAGACTGCATACGCATTGCTACCGGTGTAGCCACGCCTACCATCAAGTCAACATTATCAGCCTGAAAATCGGAAATGATCTGTTCCATAACACTTGCATCTGCATTACAGTTATCATAGGAGACATCAAATGTGATACCTTTTTCTTCGCCGATTTCTTTCAGACGGGACTGGATATTATCTACGATCTGATTCAGAGAAGCATCGTCTACATAATTGCAGATACCCACTTTAAAATCCTCTGCCATAACCGGCTGGTCATCATCATAGTTATTGCTGCTACTGCTGCTGCGATTACTAACATTCTTTTTTTCATAGTTTTGTTCTCCCTTCTTAAATCCGCTTTACTAAACTCTTGTACACCTGCGGTCTGCTTATCCAGAACACTGTTTTCTTTCGAGATCAACATTCTGACCGGAACAACTTTTTATGAAACAGAAGCCTTTCCCTGTAACACAAAAACCGTCTCAAGCTTATATTATGCTTGAGACGGTAATAAAAGTTCTTTATTATCGCGGTACCACTCAAATTGACGAATCGCCCACTCTCCGGTGTACTAACATACACTCCTCATTGATAACGGGTTCGGATATCCCGTCGGCTCCTACTGTACAGATAAATAGTTCGGGCCGCCCTCGAAAGTCCATTCAACATCCGGTTCCCTGCAGGTTTCCACCATCCTGCTCTCTGTGAAGTTCCCTGAATATCTACTTCTCTTTCTCATCGGTTTGTTTCTTAAGTTGTGTTTACTTTAGCACATCAACGTAACTCTGTCAACCCCGAAATGAAATTATTTCAGGATTAATTCTTGAAGCTGTGGATCGGTGCCGGAATTCTTCCACCTCTCTGCACAAATGCATCGCAGGAGAATGAATTTACAGGCATGATCGGTGCATAACCAAGAAGGCCGCCAAACTCAACAGTCTCACCTACTCCTTTACCGATAACCGGGATAAGACGCACTGCTGTTGTCTTCTGGTTTACCATACCGATGGCAGACTCATCTGCAATGATACCTGCCAGTGTTGTAGCCTTGGTATCTCCCGGAACTGCGATCATATCAAGACCTACAGAGCATACACAAGTCATGGCTTCCAGTTTTTCCAGAGTAAGTGCACCCTCGTTTACAGCATCGATCATTCCCTGATCCTCGCTGACCGGGATAAATGCACCACTTAATCCACCTACAGCCGCTGCTGCCATAACGCCGCCTTTTTTAACCTGATCGTTCAGAAGTGCAAGTGCTGCTGTTGTTCCTGGTGCACCGACTCTCTCAAGACCGATCTCCTCCAGTATCTCTGCTACAGAATCACCGATTGCCGGTGTCGGTGCAAGGGAAAGATCCACTATACCAAACGGCACGTTAAGACGCTGGATGCCTCACGTGCAACAAGCTGTCCAACACGTGTTACCTTAAATGCTGTACGCTTGATCATCTCGCAAAGTGTTCCGAAGTCCTCTCCACGGACCTGTTCCAGTGCCTTCTTAACAACTCCAGGACCGCTGACACCTACATTGATAATGCAGTCAGCCTCTGTAACACCATGGAAAGCACCTGCCATGAATGGGTTGTCATCCGGTGCATTGCAGAATACTACAAGTTTTGCACATCCAAGGGAATCCTGATCCCTGGTTGCCTCTGCTGTTGCAAGAACGATCTCTCCCATCAGTTTTACAGCGTCCATGTTGATACCAGTCTTTGTGGAACCAACATTTACAGAACTGCAGACACGTTCTGTCTCTGCCATAGCCTGCGGAATAGAACGGATCAGAAGCTCCTCTGCAGGAGTCATTCCTTTGCTCACCAGTGCAGAATATCCTCCAATAAAGTTAACTCCAACTTCCTTTGCACATTTATCCAGTGTTTTTGCGATAGTTACAAAATCTTCTGTTTTTTTACATGCAGCTCCGCCAACCAATGCGATAGGAGTTACTGAGATTCTCTTGTTTACAACCGGGATTCCGTACTCGGTAGCAATCTCATCACCTGTTGCCACAAGATTTCTGGCTTTTGTGGTGATCTTTTCATATATTTTCTGATTCAGTGCATCCAGGTCAGGATCGATGCAGTCCAGAAGGCTGATACCCATAGTGATGGTACGCACATCCAGGTTTTCCTGTTCGATCATTTTATTTGTCTCGTTTACCTCAAAAATATTGATCATTTTTTATTTTCTCCCTGATGAATGATGTAATATGCCTGATTTATAAAATCTGCATTCGCAATTCGCTTCATTAATTGCTCATAACAAAATAACGGTATACTGTTATTTTATTATACTCTGTGCATCATGTTAAAAATATCTTCATGCTGACAGTGGATCACTACACCGATCTCTTTACCCAGATTCTCAAGCTCTCCGGCAAGTGTGCCGCCGTCTTTCTCACACTTCGCTGTATCTGCGATCATCATCATGTTGAAGTACCCCTGAACGATGGTCTGAGAAATATCCAGAATATTAACCTGATTCTCTGCAAGATATGTACAAACCTTTGCGATAATTCCTACTGTGTCATTTCCTACTACTGTGATAATTGTCTTCTTCATCGTTTTTTCCTTTCTACACTGTGATTATTTCTGATATGTGATCCCGCTTCGCTACTTGGATCTTGAAATCTCTGGATCTGTACGGGTTGTCACCAAGTGTCACCTCCGAGCAGACTGTCTCGTAGGCAAGTTCCTCATAGTTGTTCTCACGCTTAAATGGCCGAGAAAAACAGCTTTCAGATTATCGTGGAGGATCCGGCAGAGAAGCCTTCCTGCATTCTCATTGGAGAGATGGCCTCTATCTCCCAGGATTCTCTGTTTCAGATAATATGGGTATTTACCAACCTGGAGCATGCGGATGTCGTGATTTGCTTCCAGAAGCACCGCATCCAGATTCTCCAGATTCTTAACAATGTAATCATTATATTTTCCAAGGTCTGTGGCAATCCCTACCGAATGATCTCCGCACTCTAGGCGATAGCTACAGGCTGTGCCGCATCATGTGGAATAGTAAAAGGATTTACTGTCAGATCCTTGATCTCAAAAGGTTCGTCTTCCCGGATCTCATGGATCAGCCCCTCCGGCATTTTTCCAAGGGATTTCATACGAAGCATGGCATCTGCTGTTCCACCTGTGGTGTAGATGGGAATTCCGTATTTTCTGGAGATCACTCCAAGCCCCTTGATATGGTCGGAATGTTCGTGAGTGATCAGGATTCCGTCCACATCTTTCCCTGTAAGATCCAGAGAATTCAGACCTTTCTCAATACTCTTTCCGCTGATTCCCACATCCACCAGTACGTGTGCTTCCTCCGACCCCACATAGATACAATTGCCGCTGCTTCCGCTGGCAATACTACAAAGTCTCATTTTTCTCTATCCCTTCTCTGATCTGTCTCCGGGTATCCTCCAGATCTCCGTTATTTTCGATCACATAATCCGTATTCTCCCTGAATACCTGATCGGATACCTGGTTTCGGATAATGCCAAGAGATTTATCCCTGGAATAGCCTCGGCTTTCCATCAGCCGCTGTATCCGGATCTCCTCCTCCGTGTATACATACCAGACTTCATCACAGAACTCCTGATATCTTTCTTCCAGAAAAAGAGCAGCTTCCACAACACAGAGCTTTCTTCCTGCTTCTCTCTGTTCGCTGATGAGACGCAAAATCCTCTGTTTAACAGCCGGATGAATAATCCCGTTTAATTTCAAAAGCATATCCTTATCTGTGAATACTACATCAGAAATCCGTCTCCGGTCAATAGTTTTATCTTTTTTTATAATTTCTTTTCCAAACAATGCGATCACTGCATCGTAACATTCTTCACCTGGTTCCATCAGAACATGTCCCAAAAGATCTGCCTGGATCACATAGGCATCAAATTCTTTTTCCAGGATTCCAAGCACTGTACTTTTTCCGGCACCTACTCCGCCGGTTACTCCGATCACTCTCATCTATTTCGCCTCATACCAGCTGTCACCCTGGTGCATATCCACGTCAAGTTCCACTGCAAGATGGACTGCCCCTTTCATCTCCTCTTCCAGGATGCGGGAAACTGTCTCAATCTCTTCTTTTTTTGTCTCGATCAGAAGTTCATCATGAACCTGGAGTACCAGTCTTGACTGCAGTCCTTCTTTTTTCATCCGCTCATAAACATGGTTCATGCGATCTTGATGATATCTGCCGCTGTTCCCTGGATCGGGGAATTCATAGCTACACGTTCACCAAAAGAACGCTGCATGAAATTGCTGGATTTCAGTTCCGGCACAGGTCTTCTTCTGCCAAACATAGTCGTTACATAACCATGCTCTTTGCCATCTTTTACAAGGCCATCCAGAAATCCCTTGATCTTCGGATAGGTCTCGAAATATTTTTCGATATAGGCTGCTGCCTCTTTTCTGGTGATACTCAAATCCTGGCTCAGTCCGAAAGAACTGATTCCATATACGATTCCGAAGTTTACAGCTTTGGCATTTCGTCTCTGCAGCGGTGTAACCTCATCAAGAGGCACATGGAACACCTGGGATGCTGTAAGGCGGTGGATATCCTCTGCCTCTCTGTATGCCTGGATCAGTTTCTCATCTCCGGACATGTGAGCCAGCACACGAAGCTCGATCTGGGAATAATCGGCATCCAGGAACACATATCCATCCTCCGGCACAAAAACTTTGCGGATCAGTCTTCCAAGTTCCATACGTACCGGAATATTCTGAAGATTCGGCTCTGTGCTGCTGATACGGCCGGTAGCAGTGATCGTCTGGTTAAAAGTGGAGTGGATTCGTCCGTCTTTTCCGATCACATTTCCAAGCCCGTCTGCATAAGTAGATTTCAGTTTGGTAAGCTGGCGGTATTCCAGGATATCTTTCACGATCTTATGATCCGGTGCCAGTTTATCCAGGATATCTGCTGCTGTGGAGTAGCCTGTCTTGGTCTTCTTTCCACCTGGAAGTCCCATTTTTTCAAAAAGGATCACTCCAAGCTGTTTGGGGGAATTAATGTTAAACTCCTCTCCCGCTTCCTGCCAGATCAGCTTCTCAAGCTCCTGAATACGAACACTCAGCTTCTCACCGTAACTTTTCAGTTCCTCTCCCCTGACAAAAATCCCCCATTTTTCCATGGAATCCAATGTAAATACCAGCGGAAGCTCGATCTCGTCATAAACCTTTCGCATACCTGTTTCATCCAGCTTCTTAAGAAGGATTTTTCGTACCATATACGGCACAAAAGCCTGATAACAGGCCAAATTACCCAGACCTTCCATCTCATCCTCCAGGCTTTCTTGAGGGGTATTTTTCCGAGAAGATCTTCTTTTGCAGGAAGCATTATTCCATCCAGATATTCTCTGGCAATATCATCGTAGGTATAGGAAGACTTCAGTGGATTCAGAAGATATGCTGCAACTCCTGTATCAAAAACCTTTGTCGGTTCAGTAAGTGCCACATGTTTCAGCACTGTCTTGATATCCATGGCACAGATCACTGTATGCTCACCCAGAGCAGCAATTTTCCCGCAGAGATAATCGCCTGTGAGAAGACCTCCCACCGGAATCTGATAAATCTCTTTTTCATCAAGGACAAGTCCCACTGTGTATACCTGATCTGTGTCTGCAAGGACGGAAATTCCCACCTGTTTCTTATTCGCTGCTTTTTCAAACAGAGTTTCCATACCTGAGAGGTCATTGCAGGTAAAAAATTCCAGTTCCATGGAAGAATCTGCTGCTGTGGCCGGGTCAAAACGGTTCAGCATATTCTTGAATTCCAGTCTCTTACACAGCTCATAAGCTTCTGTTGTATACGGATTCTCCACTTTTGCCTTCTCGTAGGAAAACTCAAGAGGACTGTCCGTATTAATAGTTGCAAGTTCTTTGGAAAGCTGTGCCATATCATAATGCTCTCTTAAGGATTCTTTCGCCTTATTCGGCTTCACCTCTTCCAGATGTTCATGTGCATTCTCAATGCATCCAAACTGGACGATCATCTTGGTGGCAGTTTTTTCACCAACTCCCGGAATTCCAGGAATATTGTCAGAACTGTCGCCCATAAGAGCTTTCAGTTCAATGATCTGCGGCGGCGTTACCTGATATTTCTCCAGAACTTCTGCTGCGTGGTAATTCTCGATGGTTGTCTTGCCGCGGACTGTTTTCGGAAGGCGGATCAGGACTTTATCTGTAGCAAGCTGGAGAAGGTCTCTATCTCCGGAAAGGATGGTGACATCCATTCCTTCCGCCTCACTTCTTCTGGCAACAGTTCCAAGAAGATCATCTGCCTCGTATCCTTCCAATGACATGATATTGATGCCCATTGCAGTAAGCATTTCTTTGATCAGAGGAACCTGCTCCCTGAGTTCTTCCGGCATAGGCTTACGTGTCCCCTTGTAAGCTTCATATCTCTTATGGCGGAATGTTGGTACGCTTAAATCAAAAGCAACTGTCAGGTATTCCGGATTTTCTTCTTCCATGATCCTGAACATAATGTTCAGAAATCCGTACACAGCTCCTGTATGACGGCCTTCAGCATTGGTAAGATCCGGCAGTCCGTAGAACGCGCGGTTCAGAATGCTGTGTCCGTCGATCAGTAATATCTTTTTACTCAAAGTTAAATTCCCTCCTTAATTTCCAGGATCACGAAAAAGAGAAAAACCACAAGCACAGCGATCAGGCACAGACCGCAACTGCTGCGACTGCCCTGTGAAATTTCTTTTTGCGGATGTATCTTCTGGATTTCCGGATGTCTTCCTCCAGAAGTTCCCTGAAATCCAGTACCGAATCTTCCTGCTTCTCATCCAGCTGCTCCATAGCTTTGTGCACAATGAAATACGTAGCAAGTTCATCATAGCAGGAGGAACAGTTCTCAATATGTTCCAGAAACTCCTCCAGATCATTGACAGACAGCGTATGATTGATATATTTGTTCACCATTCCCTCTGCAATACGACAGTTCATTTGTTTTCCTCTCTTTATTACTTCTTGTAATTGATTCGTTGCTGTTCACTTCGTGACCGGTAACATTGTTTATCATTATAGCGAATTAAACTGCGAATGACAAGGGTGGTTTCCTGTGGTATACTTAAACAGCAAACGGACAGAAATCGCTTCTGTCATCTGTCCATATCACAAAACATTTCAACAAGGAGGATTACGATTATGAGATCCATTGCCATTGTTACAGACAGCAACTGCGGTATGTCACCGGCACAGGCCCGTGAACTTGGAGTTCACATGCTTCCCATGCCATTTTTTATAGATGATAAAGAATATCTGGAAGATATTGATATGAATCAGGCAGATTTTTTCCAGTACCTGGAGCAGAATCCGGGATGCCGTGTTTCCACCTCACAGCCGACTCCGGAATCTGTCACAAATTTCTGGGATAAACTTCTGAAAGATTATGATGAGATCGTACATATCCCCATGTCAAGCGGACTTTCCAGCTCCATGCAGACAGCAAAGATGCTCTCTGAAGATTATGACGGACGTGTACGTGTGGTAAACAATCAGCGAATTTCCGGAACTTACGCTACTCTGCCATCGAAGCCATCCAGCAGGCGAAGAACGGCCTCTCAGCATCCGAGATCGGTGACTGGCTGGAAGAAACCCGCTTTGATTCCAGTATCTACATCACAGTAGCAACTCTGAAATTTCTCAAACAGGGCGGTCGTATCACCCTGCTGCCGCAGCAATCGGAACTATGCTCCGTCTGAAACCAGTACTTCAGATCCAGGGGGAAAAGCTGGATGCCTTCTCCGAAAGCCCGCACCATG
>ENA-OQCN01000944-OQCN01000944.1-human-gut-metagenome-genome-assembly--contig:-NODE-944-length-15200-cov-3.639554_pt1 | contig 15200 bp, 15 predicted proteins | sample MGYA00242497_ERZ504576 | MGnify/ENA primary metagenome ERZ504576 (study PRJEB26092, sample SAMD00036296) | human gut metagenome | host: Homo sapiens | study: EMG produced TPA metagenomics assembly of... | reverse complement strand
GCTATTTTTCACAGGAAATCGAAGACATGAATTCCAGTCAGAGAGTGATCGACTATATTAAAGCTGTAGCAGAATTTATTCCGACAAAGGACGGACTCATCAGTGCATCCAAACTTCTCGAGCAGTTTTTATTTGAGCCGGCCATGCAGTATTCACCAATCGAAAAACTTTCCGGTGGTGAGAAAAAAGATTATATCTTCTGAAAGTACTTGCTGCAGCACCAAATGTACTTTTGCTGGACGAGATTACGAATGATATTGATATTCCAACACTGACGATCCTGGAAGATTACCTGGATTCTTTTGCCGGAATAGTCATTGCTGTTTCTCACGACAGATATTTCCTGGACAATCTGGCAGACCGTATCTTTGAATTTGACAGAGAGGGAAATCTGACTCAAATATGAAGGTGGCTATACTGACTATCTCGAAGCAAAAACGTCGGGAAGGTATGAATATTGATGAATCCGTAGAGATAAAAGCTTCTTCTGTCGGAAAGAACATGATAGAAGAACCTCAGGAAGAAAAATCTTCTGTAAAGACATGGAAACAGAATCGTTCTTTCAAAACTGAAATTCAGTTATAAAGAACAACGGGAATACGAAACAATTGATGATGATATTGCTGGGTTGGAAGAAAAAAATTGAAAAGCTGGATAATGATATCATGGCGAATGCTACAAATTCCGGTAAACTTAACGAACTTACAAAGGAAAAAGAGACTGCAGAAGCACTTCTGGAAGAAAAAATGGATCGCTGGGTGTATTTAAATGATTTAGCGGAGAAAATAGAAGCACAGAAGTAAGAAAATCTGAATTCAGATAAGCATTCCACAGCTTTACTGAAAATAGGATAATGAGAGCAGCAGGAAATGAGAGAACAGTCGAATTTCCTGCTGCCTTTTATTTTACGAAGCAAGTTCTTTTATTGACAAAGAATTTATTCAGTTTTATAATGATTTCACAACTGACTGACCAGTCAGTCGGAAAAATTCAACTTAAAAGAAAGCGAAATGGAGGAGGCTATGATATCAAAATTCAGTGTGAAAAAGCCGTATACTGTGATAGTTGCAGTTGTGCTGGTTATCATTCTTGGTGTTGTCTCATTTACAAAGATGAGTACGGACTTACTGCCAAGTATGGATCTGCCTTATGCAATTGTTATGACTACCTACCCAGGGGCAAGTCCTGAAACCGTAGAACAGACCGTTACCAAACCGATTGAACAGAGTATGGCAACGGTAAGCAATATTAAAAATGTAAGTTCAATGTCAAGTGAAAATGCATCGGTTGTAATTCTGGAATTTGGGGAGTCCACCAATATGGATTCCGTGACATTGGAGATGCGGGAAAATTTAGACCAGATAAAAGGATATTGGGACGATTCCGTAGGAAATCCGATTATCATGAAATTAAATCCGGATATGATGCCGGTATTAGTTGCAGCAGCTGATGTGGACGGAATGTCTGCCGCAGAGGTAACAGATTATATCGAAAACAATGTTCAGTCAGAGTTAGAAGTATTGACGGAGTTGCCAGAATCAGTGTCAGTGGAAATGTCACAGAGAGTATTCAGGTTCAGATCAGTCAGGAAAAGTTAGATGCTGTAAATCAAAAAGTTCAGGATGCAATCAATGGACAGTTTGAAGAAAAAGAACAGGATTTAGCGGATGCACAGGAAGAATTGAACAGTAATAAAGCAAAGCTTGAGGATGGAAAGCAGGAATTAGAAGCAGGGCAAAACGAGTCAGCTTCTCAAATTGGAGAGGGAAGCGCAAAATTAAATGAAGCGCAAAGTGAATTGACAAAAAATGCTGCTGAAGTGGATGTCCAGCTTCAAAATCTGGAAAGTAAGCAGGCAGAGCTTGATACACAGAAACAGTTATTAGAAAAGACAGAAGCGTTATTAAATCAGACGATTGAGCAGTTGACAGAGGCAAAGGGACAGCTTTCAGAAGCAGAAAGTGGTCAGTCACAGTTAGAAGATGCGATTTCAAAGATTGATGCGCAGATAGAAAATCTGCAGGGGCAGTTAGATGCACTAGAAAAAAAGCCGGATGGCATGACCGAAGAACAGTGGAAGAAGTCTATTGAAACCGTGCAGAATGGCTTAGAAACCGCACAGGCACAAAAAGAGCAGCTGACTGCTCAGTTAGAACAGTTAAATGCACAGATGGAAAACCTTCAACCGGAAAGTATTGATACTGGAATTGAGGCGGCAAATCAGGGATTAAAAGAAATTGCCGAAGCAAAGGTACAGTTGGCTTCTGGTCAGGAACAGTTAGATGCCGGAAAAGAAATGCTAACAAGTGCGAAGGAACAGATTGAAGCGGGAAAATCTCAGATGACTTCTGCGCAGATTGAACTTGAGGCACAGAAAATTTTAGGTTCGGTACAGTTAAGTACTGCTGCAAATAAAATTGAGATGGGTTCTGTTCAACTTGAAACAGCGCAGGCTCAGCTTGATTCTGGAAAAGAACAACTTCTGAAGCGAAAGAACAGGCGCAGGAAAAATCCGATTTGAATCAGATTTTAACCTCTGATATGATAAAAGGAATCTTAACAGCAGAGAATTTTTCGATGCCGGCAGGTTATGTGACAGAAGATGGAAGTGATTATCTGATACGTGTAGGCGACAAACTTCAGGACGTAGATTCTCTTGGAGATTTGGTTATCATGGATTTGGGGATTGATGGTCTGAAATCCATTACACTTTCTGATGTGGCAGATATTAATGTGGAAGATGATTCTTCTGAAGTGTATGCAAAAATCAATGGCAATCCAGGTGTCATGCTTTCGATTGAAAAACAGACGGGATATTCCACTGGAGATGTCACAGATAAAATTTTAAATCGAATGGAAGAATTAGAAGCTTCCAATGATGGTCTGCATTTTACGACATTGATGAATCAGGGAATTTATATTGATTTAGTTGTAAATTCCGTAATGGAAAACATGATTTACGGCGGAATTTTGGCAATCTTAATTCTGTTTTTATTTCTTCGTGATATCAAGCCGACTTTTGTAATTGCATGTTCCATTCCGATTAGTGTTGTAGCTGCAATTGTTATGATGTATTTTTCGGGAGTGACATTAAATATTATTTCCTTGTCGGGGCTTGCGCTTGGAGTTGGTATGCTTGTGGATAACTCGATTGTAGTGATTGAAAATATTTACCGAATGAGAGCACTTGGAGTACCCGCAAGAAAAGCAGCCATCGAAGGGGCTTCTCAAGTAGCAGGAGCGATTGCAGCGTCTACTTTGACAACGGTATGTGTTTTTGCACCAATTGTATTTACCGAAGGAATTACAAGACAGTTATTTGTAGATATGGGACTGACAATTGCGTATTCCCTGCTTGCAAGTTTGATTGTAGCATTGACGTTAGTTCCAATGATGTCAGCCGGAATTTTGAGAAAGGGAGAGGCAAAACAGGTCAAATCCATTGGAAAGATTCAGGATTTATATGAAAAACTGGTTTTAAAAGCATTAAAACATAAAGTTTGGGTGTTAATTGCTGCACTTGTATTATTTTTTGGAAGCATGTACTTATCGATTCAGAAAGGAACTGAATTTTTCCCTGACATGGAAAGTACACAGGCAACACTGACCGTAACAACAGATAGTGGAACTCCGCTTGAAGAAACTGCTGAAAAATCAGATGAAGTGATTCAGAAGATTGAAGATATCGAAGATATTGAAACCATTGGAGCTATGGCAGGTGGTTCTTCAATATCATTATCTGGAAGTTCCTCGACCAATCAGGTGACGATGTATCTGGTATTAAAAGAAGATAGAAAACTATCCAGTGCCGGACTTGAAAAAGAGATTAAGAAGCGCACGAAGGGAATCGAAGACTGCGAGATTAACATTTCCACTTCCTCTATGGATATGAGTGCGCTTGGAAGCAGTGGAATTAATATCCGAATTAAAGGAAAAGAGTTGGATACTTTACAGGAAATCTCAGCAGACCTTGCAAGACAGGTAGAAAAAGTAAAGGGAACACAGAATGTTTCTGATGGGCTTCAGGATTCTGATCCGCAGTATAAAATTATCGTAGATAAAGCAAAAGCAATGCGCAATAATCTGACCGTTGCACAGGTATTCCAGAAGATTAATGCACGCCTTGCAGAAGCAAGTTCTGCTACCACAATTTCAACAGCGACGAAAGATTATGATGTGTATGTGACAAGTGAAGCAGATGAGGATTTGACAAGAGAAGCACTTTCGGAGATTACAATTGAGACAACAGATGCGTCAGGAGAAACAAAAGAAATAAAAGTTGGAGATATTGCAACGTTTGAAGATGCCCAGAGCCCACAGACAATTACACGAGATGCCCAAAGCCGTTATATGTCTGTGAGTGCGGAAATTGCGACCGGTTATAACATTGGGCTTGTCAGTCAGGATGTCCAGAGAGTATTAGACAAATACGAGCTTCCAGATGGATATACTGTGGAAATGACAGGTGAAGATGAGACAATTAATAATGCGATGAGTCAGTTAATGTTAATGCTTGCACTTGCGCTGGTATTTATGTATTTAATCATGGTGGCGCAGTTTCAGTCTGTCTTATCTCCGTTTATTATCATGTTTACGATTCCGCTTGCATTTACCGGTGGATTTATCGGATTGATTTTGACCAATAAGCCGATTAGTGTGGTTGCAATGATTGGATTTGTCATGCTTTCTGGTATTATTGTTAATAACGGTATCGTATTGGTTGATTATATTAATCAGCTTCGAAAAGAAGGAATGGAAAAACAAAAAGCAATTGCAGAGGCAGGGCGTTCCAGACTGCGTCCGATTATCATGACAGCTCTTACAACGATTCTTGGTCTTGTTACAATGGCAATGGGTGTTGGTATGGGCTCTGATATGATGCAGCCGATGGCAATTGTTACGATTGGCGGATTGATTTATGGAACACTGCTTACACTGTTTGTTGTGCCTTGTGTGTATGATATTTTAAACCGTCGCAATTATAAGAAAGATGAGGAGAGATTAGCAGATGGAGAAGCGAACTTGAGTGAAAAAGAACTTCTTCTATATCAGGCGGTAATAGAACTGTTAGATGAGGGAATGGAAGTTCATCAGATAAAAGTTTCAGATATTACAAACCGTGCAGGTGTTGGAAAAGGAACTGCTTATGAATATTTTTCGAGTAAAGAAGAAATGATTGCAAAGGCAATATACTGGCATGGAAATCAGAGATTTTTAGACTGGTAGAAAACTTAAAGAGACAAAAAAGTTTAAAAGACCAGCTGATGGAGGTATTTAATTTTATTGAAAACGTGGTATATAAAGACAATGGTTGCCGGCAGTTATTTAAACTGCCCCAGTCAGAAGAAAAGGCACAAAAAGAAATTGAGGAAAAAATGAAATCTGCGAGAGAATACGCACAGACGGTGCTTGAATTAATTGCAAAACAGGGGCGAGAAGAAAACAGTATTCATCCAGAGTTTTCAGATTTTCAGATTCAGGCAGTTGCATTTCCAGCATTATTTGGTTACTTTGTGTATCTGGCCCAGTTTGAACATGTCTCAGAAAAATCAAAAGAAGTATGCGGGAATTTACTTGTGCAAACCTGCTTTCCATTCTTGGAAAAAAACCTGCTGTAACGCTTGTGTGAAAATTGCTTGTATGATATTCTGATAAAGTAGGTATCAGAAAGGAGTATTTTTATGAGCCAGACAAGAAAAAATCTGATTGTAGGACAGTCAGGAGGACCAACTGCGGCAATTAACAGTAGTCTTTATGGAGTGGTAAAAGAGGACTTCGCCAGAAAGAAAAAATTGCACACGTATATGGAATGGTAAATGGAATTGAAGGATTTTTAAATGGAACTGTACTGGATTTTGAAGAAGCACTTCCGGGAGAAGAGTTAGAATATCTAAAGACAACACCCGGAGCATATCTGGGTTCTTGCAGATATAAGCTTCCGGAAGATTTGGAAGATGCGGTATATCCGAAATTATTTCAAAAATTTGAAGAGTTAGAAATCGGTTATTTCTTCTACATCGGTGGAAATGATTCTATGGATACAGTAAGTAAACTTTCTCGATATGCAAAAAAAGTGGGAAGTGATATCCGTGTGATTGGTGAGCCAAAAACAATTGATAATGATTTAGTGCTGACAGACCATACTCCGGGATTTGGAAGTGCTGCAAAATATGTGGCAACTACCGTTCGTGAAATTGTGTTGGATGCAAATGTCTATGAAAAGAAATCCGTTACCATTATCGAAATTATGGGACGACATGCAGGATGGCTGACTGCAGCTTCTGTGCTTGCAAGAAAGAGTGTCGGAGATAATCCGCTTTTGATTTATCTTCCGGAAACTGCGTTTGACGAAGAAGCTTTCTTAAAAAAAGTAGAAGCTTGTTTTGAAAAAAATCTCAATGTAGTTGTTTGTGTTTCAGAAGGAATTCATGATAAAGATGGCGTCTTTATCTGTGAGTATGATAATGCAGTTGGAACAGATACCTTTGGACATAAGATGCTTGCAGGCTGTGGAAAATATCTGGAAAATTTAGTCAGAAACCGCCTTGGCGTAAAAGCACGTTCGGTTGAGTTAAATGTTTCACAGAGATGTTCTTCTTCTATGATGTCAAAGACAGACCAGCAGGAAGCCGTATCTGCTGGAGAGTTTGGTGTGCGTTTGGCATTAAAAGGTGAAACCGGAAAAATGGTTTCTTATATCAGAATCAGTAATCTGCCTTATGCCATGAAACTTGGATTAGAAGATGTCAATGAAATTTGTAATAAAGAAAAAACAGTTCCGCTTTCCTGGATTACGAATGAGGGCTCTGATATTGGAGAAGAGTTTATTTTCTATGCACTTCCGCTGGTTCAGGGACAGGTAGAAGTGCCGGTAGGAACAGACGGGCTTGCAAAATTTGTGTCCAGAAAATAGGAAATCTTTTAACTTTATTTAAAAATACTTGCCAGAAAAGGGAAATGTGTTATAATAATAACAAACGTTGTTTTGCATTTTTCTTAGAACAAAACGACGGTAATTTACCAAATGGAGGTCAGAAATATGTTAGTATCAGCAGCAGAAATGTTAAAAAAAGCAAAAGCAGGACATTATGCAGTAGGACAGTTCAACATCAATAACCTGGAGTGGACAAAAGCAGCTCTGTTAACAGCAGAAGAATGCAAATCCCCAATCATCTTAGGTGTTTCCGAAGGTGCAGGTAAATACATGACAGGATTTAAGACTGTTGCAGCTATGGTAAAAGCAATGATGGAAGAACTCAATATAACAGTTCCTGTAGCTCTGCATCTGGATCATGGTACTTATGAAGGATGCTACAAATGTATCAAAGCTGGTTTCTCATCTATTATGTTCGATGGTTCTCATTATCCAATCGAAGAAAATGTTGAAAAAACAAGAGAATTAGCAGGTGTTTGCAAAGGATTAGGATTATCCCTTGAAGCAGAAGTTGGTTCTATCGGTGGAGAAGAAGACGGTGTAATCGGACAGGGTGAATGTGCAGACCCGAAAGAATGTAAAATGATTGCAGACCTGGGTGTAGATATGTTAGCAGCAGGTATCGGTAACATTCACGGAAAATATCCGGCAAACTGGGAAGGCCTTCGTTTTGATGTCCTGGATGACATTCAGAAACTCACAGGTGAAATGCCATTAGTACTTCACGGTGGTACAGGAATTCCGGCTGACATGATTAAAAAAGCAATTGATTTAGGTGTATCTAAAATCAATGTAAATACAGAATGCCAGTTATCATTCGCAGCAGCTACACGTGAATACATCGAAGCAGGAAAAGACAACGAAGGAAAAGGATATGACCCTCGTAAACTCTTAAAACCAGGCTTTGAAGCAATCTGTGATACAATCAAAGAAAAAATGGAACTGTTTGGTTCTGTTGGAAAAGCTTTTGAATAATTAAAAAAGCTTTGCTTGAAATTGAATAAATCCAGTAACAAAATGGACTGCCTTGGGATAACCAAGGCAGTTTTTTCATATACTGCTTTAAATAGAGCGAAATAAGAGAGCAGTAAGAGATGGAACAAATCTTACATACCTTCATGAGTTTGTCTGGAGTCCGGGAATGTTGGCATTTTTTTTATTGACAGGCATTTATTTTACTGTCCAGTCAAAATTTTATTCGATTTTAAGGATAAAACAATGGTTTGGACAGACTCTGGGTTCACTTTTTAAAAATCCACAAATAAGAAATACAAAAGAAACACAGACGGTTTCGCAGTTTCAGTCTTTTTGTACGGCACTGGCAGCAACGCTTGGTACAGGAAATATCACAGGGGTTGCAACTGCGATAATGGCAGGAGGTCCAGGCTCTATCTTTTGGATGTGGATTTCTGCAGTTTTGGGAATGATGACCAATTATGCGGAAAACTATCTGGGAATCACCTATCGTTATAAAGATGAAAAGGGTCAGTGGGTCGGAGGTGCGATGGTCTATATAGAAAAGGGACTTGGCTGTAAATGGCTTGCAGTAGTCTTTTCTTTTTGCTGCATTGGAGCATCTTTTGGAATGGGAAATATGGTGCAGGGAAATTCCATGGCAAATGGCTTGAAAAACGTATTTCAGATTCCTGTGTTTTTTACAGCGGTTGCATCAGCAGTAGCGGTTGCTTATATTTTAAATGGAGGAATGAAGCGGATTGCAGTCTGTACAGAAAAATTAGTTCCTTTTATGGCAGGAATTTATCTGATAACAGCGTGTGGCATTTTGATTGCCTGTCGGCACAGAGTTGGATGGGCATTTTGGGAAATTATAAAAAATGCATTTACTCCAAGAGCAGCGTGTGCAGGGGTTGGCGGATATCAGTTAAAAACAATCATTCAAACAGGAATTTCAAGAGGGGTATTTTCCAATGAGGCAGGGCTGGGTTCTTCGGTGATTGCCCATGCGCAGTCTGATGTAGAGAAGCCGGAAATTCAGGGAATGTGGGGAATTGCAGAAATATTTGTCGATACGATTCTGGTCTGTACGGTGACAGCACTTGTGCTTTTAGTCAGTGGTGTGTATCGTCCGGAAATCTGCATTCAAAACTTTTCAACTGGAATTGAAAATATAGATGGAACGACTTTAATGGCGAGGGCATTTGGAAGTGTGATTCCGTTTGGAGAGGAACTGCTTGTATTATCTACGCTACTTTTTGCCCTTGCAACGATGATTGGATGGTCGTGTCTTGGAGAGCGGACTGCGGTTTATCTTGCAAAAGAAAAAGGAACAAAAATTTATAAATGGCTCTATGTAGCAGTGGCATTTCTTGGGTGTATGCTTGCACCTGCCATGATTTGGGAATTGTCGGATACCTTAAATGGTCTTATGGCAATTCCCAATCTGCTGGCGTTGTTTTTACTTAGAAGAGAAGTACAGTATCCCAAAAAATAAGAAAAGAAATCAGACAGGGTTTAAGAAGAAAAATCAGGTTTGTATTTGTCAGAAGAATAAATCACAAGCAAATCTTTATCCAAAATATATGAAACAGATCTATACTGGTATAGGCATCATCAACCGTCGCCATGATTGCGAATACAATAGAAGCAGCGCCTCTTCTCCCAAAAATAGTTGTGTACTCAAGGGTACATATTTACCGAATCAAGCAAGTGAATATAGCAGATTGCACAGATCCGTTTGGAAGAAGAATAACATAATAAGAATGAGAAAACCAGTCTTGATTTGCAGATTTGACCCGCATATCAGAACTTGATATAATGATATGAAGAAAAACAGAGAAAGGGCAGAATCAAAAAGTATGAATTACAGGCTGGATATAGAATATGACGGAAGTCGTTATGAGGCTGGCAGAGGCAGAATCGGACAACTAACACCATACAGGGGAAAATAGAAGAAGTGCTCTCGAAAATGTGTGAAACCCCAATCGAAATTGATGGTGCTGGTCGTACCGACGCAGGAGTTCATGCAAAGGGGCAGGTAGCAAATGTCCATCTGGAAACAGAAAAAAGCTGCGAGGAAATCTGTGAGTACTTAAATCATTATTTGCCGGAAGATATTGCAGTTCAGTGTGTCAGTGAGGCAGAACCACGGTTTCACAGCCGACTTTTAGCAAAAGAAAAGATTTATCAGTACCGAATTTTAACAGGTGGGCACAAAAATGTATTTGAGCGGAAATACGTCTATCCATTGCAGGAAACGCTGGATATAAAAGCAATGAAAAAAGCAGCAGAAAAACTTGTCGGAACGCATGATTTTAAGAGCTTTTGTTCGAATAAAAAAATGAAAAAATCAACTGTCCGTACAATTTATGAAATTAAATTAGAAGAGGAAAATGGAGAAATCCGGATTACTTATCGGGGAAATGGATTTCTTTATAATATGGTAAGAATTTTAACCGGTACGTTGATTGAAGTTGGAAGGGGCGAGAAGATGGCAGAATCAATCGATGGGATTTTAGAAGCTAAGGAGCGCAGTAGTGCAGGATTTACCGTACCGGCAAGAGGTCTTACTTTATCAGAAGTTCGTTATTGAAAATAAATCGGAAAAAGAAAGAACAGAAAAGAGGAAAACAATGTCAAATACCTTGCAGGAACAAATAGAAATGGAAGAGGAAGTAAGAGAAAGCATCAAAAAAATGTATCCAAGTGATCCGGATCATTTGTACCGAAAAATGGCACTGGAGTTTTATTCGTGTGATTTTGAAAAAAAAGAACTGACTTTTCGCTGGCCGATACAGGATTGGGAATTAAACCACATGTTTACGATGCATGGAGGTTTGATTGCAGCAGCAATTGATACGACAAGTGGTGCATTGGTACGCAGTTTAAGCAAATGTCATATCACGCCGACTACGAATATGAATATTAATTATCTGCGCCCAGGAGAAAAAGCAGATGCACTTTTAGTGAGGGCGAAAGCAGACAGGGTTGGAAAGCATCTGGCAAATATTCATACAGAGTGTTATTCAGAAAAAAGCGGAAAGCTTTTGGCAACTGCGATGGTAAACTTTATGCTGATACCGGAAAAATAAAAAATATACAGAAAACCTTTGAAAAATACCGTTTTTATGGTAGTATAATTCATAGACCAAAGAGACTGGAGGAATAAAGAGTGGAAAAAGAAATCGAAAGCAGAGAAGAAAACAAAGAAGAAACAGTTGGAAAAAACTTTATTGAACAGATTATAGAAAAAGATTTAGCAGAAGGTGTATACGATGAAATTTGTACCCGTTTCCCACCGGAACCAAACGGATACCTTCACATCGGACATGCAAAGTCAATTCTTCTAAACTATGGACTGGCTCAGAAATACCATGGAAAATTTAACATGCGTTTTGACGATACCAATCCGACAAAAGAAAAAGTAGAATTTGTTGAGTCTATTAAAAAAGATATTGAATGGTTAGGAGCAGACTGGGAAGACCGTTTATACTTTGCTTCTGATTATTTTGACCAGATGTATGAAGCCGCAATTAAATTAATTAAAAAAGGAAAGGCCTTTGTCTGTGATTTATCTGCTGAAGAAATCCGTGAATACAGAGGAACCTTAACAGAACCGGGAAAAGAAAGTCCATACAGAAATCGTAGTGTGGAAGAAAACTTAGATTTATTTGAACGCATGAAAAATGGAGAATTTGAAGACGGTTCTAAAGTGCTGCGTGCGAAAATTGATATGGCATCTCCAAATATTAATATGAGAGACCCGGTTATCTATCGTGTTGCACACATGAATCATCACAGAACAGGAGATAAATGGTGCATTTATCCAATGTATGATTTTGCACATCCGATTGAAGATGCCATTGAAGGGGTGACACATTCTATCTGTACACTGGAGTTTGAAGACCATAGACCGCTTTATGACTGGGTAGTTACAGAATTAGAATATCCACATCCGCCAAAACAGATTGAATTTGCAAAATTATATTTAACAAATGTTGTAACCGGAAAACGTTACATTAAAAAATTAGTAGAAGATGGAATTGTAGATGGATGGGATGACCCGCGTCTGGTTTCTATTGCAGCACTTAGAAGACGTGGATTTACACCGGAATCTATTAAAAAATTTGTAGAACTCTGTGGCGTTTCAAAAGCAAACAGTTCTGTAGATTATGCAATGTTAGAATACTGTATCCGTGAGGATTTGAAAATGAAACGTCCACGTGTGATGGCTGTTTTAAATCCATTAAAACTTGTAATTGACAATTACCCGGAAGAGCAGATTGAATACTTAGAAGCTCCAAATAACATGGAAAATCCAGAACTTGGAAGCAGAAGCGTACCATTTGGAAAAGAATTATACATCGAGCAGGAAGATTCATGGAAGTACCGGTTAAAAAATACAAACGTCTGTATCCGGGAAATGAAGTACGTCTGATGAATGCTTATTTTGTAACCTGCACAGATGTTGAAAAAGATGAAAATGGGAATGTGACAGTCGTTCATTGTACTTATGACCCTGCTTCTAAGGGTGGAAACTCTCCGGACGGAAGAAAAGTAAAAGGAACCATTCACTGGGTTGCGGCAAAGACCGCAGTGGAAACAGAATGTCGTCTGTATGAAAATATTGTAGACGAAGAAAAAGGCGTTTATAATAAAGAAGACGGAAGTTTGAATGTAAATCCAAATTCCCTGACCGTTGTAAAGGCTTATGTAGAGCCGGAACTTAAAAAGTCTCAGGCATTTGACAGCTATCAGTTTGTAAGAAATGGTTTCTTCTGTACAGACTGCCATGACAGCAGACCGGATGCGTTAGTATTTAACCGTATTGTTTCACTTAAGAGTTCTTTCAAATTAGAAAAGAAATAAGAAAAACTGCTATGAATGAATTAATGATTCCGCTTGATACAAAAAGCCTCACTCCTTTGTATCAGCAAATCGAAGAATATTTGAAACAGGAAATTCAGGAAGGACGGCTTGTCGCAGGGATGCGGTTGCCGTCCTCCCGTGCGCTTTCAGCAAATCTTCTAGTCAGCCGAAGTACCATTGAAACTGCTTATGATCAGTTAGTTGCGGAAGGTTATATTGAACCGGTTGCTTATAAGGGATATTATGTTTGCGAAATAGAAGGGATTTATTTTCAAAAAGCAGAGTATACGAAACAAAACAATCCAGAAAAGACAGAGATAAAACAGAGAAGAAAATTACAGAAATATCGTTACGATTTTGCACTAAATGGAATTGCACCGGAAAGTTTTCCGACTCATACCTGGAAACAGCTGGCAAAACAGGTGTTAAGTGATTCTACAGAAGAAATTTTTGCACAGGGAAATCCCTATGGAGAAGATTCTTTCAGAGAAGCTATTGCAGAGTACCTGTATCATGCCAGAGGAGTAAAGTGTGAAAAGAGTCAGATTTTAGTTGGAGCAGGAAATGATTATCTGCTTATGGTTTTGGCTACCCTTTTTGAATGTAATAAAAAAGTAGCAATGGAAAATCCAACGTATTTAAGTGCCTGGTATGATTTGAAACATACAGGCTGTTCAGTGTGTACAGTAAAGAGCGATGAGATGGGAATCTGTATCGAAGAACTTGAAAAGACAGGTGCTGACGTGGTTTATGTGATGCCTTCACATCAATTCCCAATGGGGACAGTAATGCCCCTGAAACGTCGGATGGAACTGCTTCGCTGGGCAGATGAGAATCAGACTTATATTATCGAAGATGATTATGACAGTGAATTTCGATATAAAGGCAAACCAATACCGGCATTGCAGGGATTTGATAAAAACGAAAGAGTCATTTATATTGGAACATTTTCAAAATCCATTGCACCATCGATACGAATCAGTTATATGGCACTTCCAAAAAAATTGATGCGATACTATCAGAGCAGATATCCGTTTGCAGTAACCATTTCAAAAGTAGATCAGAAAATAGTAGAGCTGTTTTTAAGAAACGGACATTACGAACGGCATTTAAATCGGATGAGACGTCTTTATAAAAGTAAACATGACTGGATTCTTCGCTGGGTGAAAGAAGAGATGAGCGAAATCTGCAGTTGTTTTGGAGAACATGCAGGAATACATCTGTTGCTGCGCTTTCATAATGGGATTTCGGAAGATGAGGCAGTGGAGCGCGCAAAATCAGCAGGCATTCGTGTCTATGGTTTATCTGAATTTTTTGTACAGGAAAAAAAAGAAACAGAAGCAGTTGTGTTAATTGGATATGCAACGCTTACAGAAGAAGAAATCAAAGAAGCTTTGCAGATTCTTAGCAGGATATGGAAAAAAGAGTATTGACTGTAGGTATAGAGTAGATTAGGCTTGAAAAGGAATAACAGGGGAATTGGTGGAATCCGGTTGAGAATAGAACAGGGAAGTCATTTTAGACCCTTAGACCTGAACCGGATAACACCGGCGGAGGGAGCATAAAGATTCAGGCGTCGATTAACAGGAAAAAGGCTATTTTGCAGATGAAGGTCTTGATGTGGAAATCGTTCAGCAAAATACAGGATTTTCAGATATTAGAAAAATACAGGCTGACCGCTGATGCGGAGCCTGTATTTTTGTTTGAGCTGGAATATTTAATTTTCGTTAAAGACAGTACGGTCAAGAGCTTTTTCCTGATGTGCAACAATTGTAGTGCAGACCGCATCACCTGTAATATTAACAGCAGTACGGAGCATATCAAGAATACGGTCGATACCCATAATCAAGGCAATTCCCTCGGTTGGAAGTCCAACGCTTTGTAAGACCATAGCCAGAGTGACAAGTCCGACAGACGGAACACCTGCAGTTCCAATTGAAGCAAGTGTAGCTGTTGCAACAACGGTCAGTAAATCAGAAGGAGTTAAAGAAATTCCATACACCTGTGCAATAAAAATAACAGCAACTCCTTGCATGATAGAAGTTCCATCCATGTTTACGGTAGCACCCAGTGGAATCGTGAAAGAAGAGATTTTCTTGCTGACACCGATTTTCTTGTGCAGAGTGTCAATGGAAAGAGGAATCGTTGCATTTGAAGTAGCAGTGGTAAATGCAAAGCTCATAACAGGGAAAAACTTTTTAATAAAGCGCATCGGATTAAGTCGTGTAAATAAGAACAATAAAATCTGATAAACACCAAAACACTGAATAGCAAGTGCAAGAATAACAGCGCCCATGTATTTTAACATTGGAACAAAGGCACTGAATCCGATATTTGCAAACGTACGTGCAATCAGGCAGAAAACACCGATAGGAGCAACACTCATAACAACCATAGTCATTTCCATCATAATGTCATTGAACTGGCTGAAAAAATTGGC
>ENA-OQCN01000943-OQCN01000943.1-human-gut-metagenome-genome-assembly--contig:-NODE-943-length-15221-cov-6.273751_pt1 | contig 15221 bp, 16 predicted proteins | sample MGYA00242497_ERZ504576 | MGnify/ENA primary metagenome ERZ504576 (study PRJEB26092, sample SAMD00036296) | human gut metagenome | host: Homo sapiens | study: EMG produced TPA metagenomics assembly of... | reverse complement strand
TACTTGCTCATAACCGAATAACTGCTCCGCAGTTTATCAGGAGGGGCTTGTACCCCTCCTGATACAAGTAAGTCCCACCCACTGCTTATTGCTCCTCGCAATTGAAGCAGGGGACTTACTTGATTCGGTTAAACTCTGACCGCTTACTTTTCATATTCACTCATTTCAGGGAACCATTTTACCCTGATTCCCTTTTTTCATTTATAAGTAAATTGGCTGAATCATTTACTGGATCTCGATGATTTCAGTTGTATTCAGTGCTGTCTCCATCAGCTCGTCAATCTTCTCAGAGAGTTTCTGCTCAGAGCGGCGGATCACTTTGAGGTTCGGTTTTGTCACCGGATGCTTGGCAACAAAAATAGTACAGCAGTCCTCAAACGGCTGTATGGATGTCTCAAAAGTATCGATCTTTCTGGAAATGCGGACGATCTCCTCTTTGTCAAAACCGATCACCGGACGGTATACAGGCAGTGTACACACTTCGTTTGTAGAAGCAAGGCTCTGTAATGTCTGGCTTGCAACCTGTCCGATACTCTCACCTGTGATCAGGCCAAGGCAGCGGTCTTTTTTCGCAAAGTGCTCAGCAATACGCATCATGTATCTTCTCATAATGATAGTAAGCTCATCATGTGGGCACTGATCATAAATATAAAGCTGGATATCTGTAAAATTAACAACATGAAGACGGATCGGTCCACTGTATTTTGCTACTAGGCGGGCAAGATCCACAACCTTCTGTTTTGCGCGTTCGCTTGTGTAAGGCGGTGCATGGAAATATACCGCATCGATCTTAACGCCACGTTTTGCGATCATATAGCCGGCAACCGGACTATCTATCCCTCCGGAAAGAAGCAGCATGGCTTTTCCGTTGGTTCCGATGGGCATTCCGCCTGCTCCCGGGATTGTCTGGGAATATACATAGATCTTGTCACGGATCTCAACAGAAAGATCCAGTTCCGGATGATGAACATCCACACTTGCCTCAGGAAAAGCATCCAGGATACGTCCGCCCAACTCTGCGCTGACTTCCATGGAGCTGATCGGATAGGATTTCTTTGCGCGGCGCGTCCAGACCTTGAAGCTTCCGTTAAAGTCCGGATGCCACTGCTTCATATAACCCACAACATCTTCGGCAAGCTTCTCAAAGCCCTGTTCTTCATAGATCATAACCGGGCAGATGCCTACAATACCGAATACATGCTGCAGCGCATCTACAGCCTCATCGTAATCATAATTCTCCGGGCAGAATACATAAACTCTTCCCTGCTCTTTTTTTACCTCAAACTCGCCCTCGATCTTGGAGAGTGCGATCTCCATCTGATGTACGAGAGCATCTTCAAAACGGTAGCGGTTTTTTCCCTTAAGGGCGATCTCCGCATATTTGATCAGAAATGCATGTACTAACATAAATTTTCCTTTCCTGTATATTATCTGCGTGCGTATCTGCGCAGCATCGGGATGGATTTCTTCAGGGTATCCAGACAGTAATCTGATTCCTCAAATGTATTTTCCTCGCAGAAACTGATGCGGACAGTGCTCTCCACATCAGCTCTTGATAATCCCATTGCTGTCAAAGTCGCACTTGGTTTTCTCTTATGGCTGGAGCATGCACTTCCTGCAGAAATATATACTCCAAATTCTTCCAGTGTATGAAGCAGAACTTCGCTCCGGACTCCGTGAAAGGTAACGCTCATGATGTGCGGTGCTCCCTCATTTAACGGCATTCCGTTAATGGTAACGTCACCAAGTTCCTTTAAGCCCTCTGCCAGCCGCTGTTTCAGATCATAGAGGTGCTGTATTTTTTTGTCAAAATCTGTGTAAACCATCTCAGCTGCCACACCAAGACCTGCAATTCCCGGTACATTGTCTGTTCCGGAACGCATACCGTTCTGCTGTCCACCACCAAGGATCTGAGCTGTACTCTTACTCTCTCATTGATGTAAAGAAATCCCACACCTTTCGGGCCGTGGATCTTGTGGCTGCTCACAGAAAGAAGATCGATCCCCAGCTTTTTCGGATAGATACGATACTTTCCGAATGCCTGGATGGCATCTACATGAAAAAGTGCTTTCGGACTTTTTTCATGGACAAGCTTTCCGATCTCTTCTACCGGCATCACGGCTCCCACCTCATTGTTCACGTACATCACAGACACCAGAATTGTATCCGGACGAAGAGCCGCTTCCAGTGCATCCAGCTTTACAACGCCCTGATGGTCAACAGGAAGAATGGTCACCTCATAGCCCTGTTCCTTCAGATAAGCAAAAGGCTGGGCCACTGCTGCATGCTCTACTGCAGTTGTGATGATATGGTTTCCCATACGCTTATTGGCTTCCACACCACCGATGATGGCAAGGTTATCCGATTCTGTTCCACCGGAGGTAAAAAGAATCTCTTTTTCATTCACTTTCAGTAATTTTGCAAGGGTCTGGGCACTTCTGCGGACATAATTCTCCGCTTCCATTCCCTTTTTATGCATGGCAGAAGGGTTTCCAAAATCTTCTGTCATGGTTTTGCAGACAATATCCTTTACTTCATCGAAGCATCTCGTTGTCGCGGAATTGTCAAAATATGCTTCCATAATCTATTCATCCTCCAGTTGAAACATCAGAACAGAAAGTACTGCGAGTCCCGCGGTTTCCGTCCGTAAGATCCGGTGTCCCAGGGTGATAGGTTTCGCACCGGCTTCCATGGCATCTGCACTTCCTGCTCTTCAAAACCACCCTCAGGGCCGATAAAGACACCTATGCTTTTTCCCGGTTCGATCGACCGGATCAGCTCCTTTGTCTCTTTCATTCCTTTTGCAAGCTCATAAGGGATCAGCAGAACGTCCAGTTCTTTTGCATAGGCAAGGGCCTCTTTAAAAGTCATCACTGAACGGACTTCCGGTACCAACATACGCTTGGACTGTTTTGCCGCACTCTCTGCGATCTGCTGCCAGCGTGACACTTTTTTCTCTGCTTTCTTATTATCCAGTTTTACCACACAACGTCTGGTTGAAACCGGAACTACGGAATATGCTCCAAGCTCTACTGCCTTCTGGATGATCAGCTCCATCTTGTCTGCTTTCGGCAGTCCCTGAAACAAATATATACGGTTCTTCAGCTCATAATCCGGTTCCTGTACATAGAGGATATGAAGCAGGACTTCATCCTCCCCCGCATTTTCGATCACACAGTGATATTCTTTTTCCTTATCGCTGATCCAGAGCTCCTCACCTTTTTTCATACGAAGCACATTCGCGATATGATTGACGTCATTTCCTGTGATGTGGATCTCATGTCTGTCCCTGTCGATCTGATGCGGTTCCACAAAAAATCGCTGCATGAGATCAGTCCTTTCTCGCTGTCACAGATACCCATTCACCCTGATGAGTCACCTCAACAAGAGTCAGTCCTGCATCTTTTACAGCCTGCACTACGACATCCTCCTTTACATCCAGGATTCCGGATGTAATGTAGTAAGCACCTTTTTTCATCTGCGCGACGATAACCGGTGTCAGAGGAACCAGAACATCTGCAAGAATGTTTGCAGTTACAATGTCATATTTCTCATATCCGACCTGATCCTGCACCTCTTTGTCATCAATGATATTTCCGATCATCATGTCAAAAGACTTCTCTTCAATCTGGTTGGCTTCCTTGTTCTCAGATACTGCCGGAACTGCACATGGATCAAGGTCTGTACCAACCACATGGCCTGCACCAAGCTTCAGTGCAACGATTCCCAGAATTCCGCTTCCGGTTCCCACGTCAAGAATCTCCATTCCCGTCTTCACAAATTTCTTCAGCTGACGGATCACAAGCTGGGTGGTCTCATGCATTCCTGTACCAAAAGCAGTTCCCGGATCAATGTGGAGGATCATCTTGTCCTTATCTTCTGCTTTCACTTCTTCCCAGGACGGCACGATCAGAATGTCGTCTACATAGAACTGATGGAAATACTGTTTCCAGTTGTTGATCCAGTCTTTATCCTCTGTCTGGGATTCTGTGATCGTAGCTTCTCCGATGTCAACAAAACTTCTTAAGTCTTCCAGTGCAGTTTTTACATCTTTCAGGATGGCTTCTGTATCTGCATCTTCCTCAAGATAAAAGTTCAGATATGCAATACCATCATCTGCCGGGCCTTCAGGCATGATATCCACAAACATCTGCGCCTTGTCCTCGTCAGTCAGTGGCTGCTTATCCTGGATCTCCACACCTTCAATTCCCACCTCGGCAAGTGTACAGATCACAATATCTTCTGCCTCTGTTTTTGTTTTCAGTGTAAAACGGTTCCATTTCATATTTCTATATCTCCTTATGCTGTATACACATTTACGGATTTTCGTTCCTGTCTGTTGCCTGTTTTCTTTTCCCCCAAAAACGGGCACTTCTTTTAATATACACGAATACCGTAAAAAAAGAAAGAGGCATTTTTCGCCTCTTTCCTGTTTTCGCTTCATTTATTCCTCAAACATTTCCTTGACTTTCTCGCGGAAACCTTTTTTCTTCTTTTCCGTTTTTTCTGAAGTCTCGGCTGTACTGTCCTCTGCCGGACGGTTGCCGCATGCCGCGTCAAAAGCTGCCAGAGCTTTCTTTGCATCCTCATTTAAGTTGGTCGGGGTCTGAACTACCAGTGTTACATAATGGTCACCACGGACATTCTTGTTACGTAATGACGGAACACCTTTTCCTTTCAGACGGATTCTTGTATCTGTCTGTGTTCCCGGTTTTACCTCATAAGTTACTTCACCGTCAACAGTATTGATTCTCATCTCACCGCCAAGCGCAGCCTGTGCAAATGTGATCGGAGCTGTAGAAAAGATATTCATATCCTGTCTCTGGAAGATCGGATGACGGGCTACATTTACCTCAACCAGCAGATCTCCTCTTGGCCCGCCGTTAGTTCCTGGCTCGCCTTTATCACGGATACGGATACACTGACCATTATCAATACCTGCAGGTACAGATACCTGGATCTTCTTTCTGGAAGATGTATATCCTGTTCCACGGCAGGCACTGCATTTCTCCTTGATCACCTTACCGGTTCCGTTACAGTCCGGACAGGTCTGGACATTACGTACCATACCGAACATGGACTGCTGAGTGTAAACGATCTGTCCCTGACCTTTACATTTCGGACAGGTGACCGGTGATGTTCCAGGTTTCGCTCCGGTTCCGTGACATGTGGTACATTCATCCTTCAGAACGATCTCCAGCTCTTTCTCGCATCCGAAAACCGCTTCCTCAAAAGTAATATTCACACGTGCACGAAGGTTTGCCCCTTTCATCGGTCCGTTATTGGCCCGTCTGGTTCTGCCTCCGCCGCCGAAAAGGTCTCCGAAGATGTCTCCGAAGATGTCTCCCATATCTGCACCGTTAAAGTCGAAACCGCCAAAGCCGCCGGCACCGCCTCCGCCGCCGTTTTCGAATGCTGCATGACCAAACTGGTCATACTGTCTTCTCTTGTCGGCATCACTTAAAACGGAGTAAGCCTCTGTCGCCTCTTTGAACTTCGCCTCAGCCTCTTTATCACCCGGATTTACATCCGGGTGATATTTTTGGCCAGCTTACGATATGCTTTTTTTAATGTTGCGTCATCGGCGTTTTTATCCACACCTAAGACTTCATAATAATCTCTTTTATCAGCCATTGTAATTATTTCCTACTTGTCTTAGACTTCCTTGTAATCAGCATCTACAACATCATCGCCGTATCCTGCTTCATTTCCGCCCTGAGCACCAGCGTTTCCGCCCATGTTGCCCATATCCGGTCCAGGACCAGCCTGACCCTGAGCTCCCTGAGTCTGCTCATACATCTTTGAAAACAGCTTCTGAGCACTCTCCATCATCTTCTCCTGAGCAGCCTTGATGTCTGCAACCTGAGAATCTGTAAGCTCCTGTGCATTTGCTGTCTGTGCAAGAAGATCCTTCAGTGCATTGAGGTCTGCCTCAACACTTGCTTTATCGTTTGCATCAAGCTTGTCGCCTGCTTCCTTCAGTGCATTCTCAACCTGGAATACCATGGAGTCTGCATTGTTTCTTGTGTCGATCGCCTCTTTACGTTTCTTATCCTGAGCCTCGAACTCAGCTGCCTCTTTGACAGCTTTATCGATATCGGAATCAGACATGTTGGAACCAGCTGTGATCGTAATGTGCTGCTCCTTACCTGTTCCAAGATCCTTAGCGGATACGTTAACGATACCGTTGGCATCAATATCAAATGTTACCTCGATCTGCGGAACTCCACGACGTGCTGGCGGGATTCCATCCAGACGAAACTGGCCAAGGGATTTGTTGTCTTTTGCGAACTGACGCTCACCCTGTACAACGTTGATATCTACAGCTGTCTGATTGTCAGCTGCTGTAGAGAAGATCTGGCTCTTCTTTGTAGGAATTGTAGTATTTCTCTCGATCAGACGAGTTGCAATACCACCCATTGTCTCGATGGACAGTGACAGCGGAGTAACATCCAGAAGAAGGATATCACCGGCACCTGCATCACCTGCAAGCTTACCACCCTGTACAGAAGCACCAAGTGCAACACACTCATCCGGGTTCAGGTTTTTGCTCGGCTCTTTGCCTGTCAGCTGTCTTACCTTATCCTGTACTGCAGGGATACGGGAAGAACCACCAACCAGAAGTACCTGGCCAAGCTCGGAAGCTGTGATACCTGCATCAGACAGTGCACGGCGAACCGGCTCAGCTGTCAGCTCTACAAGATCATGTGTCAGCTCATCGAATTTAGCTCTTGTAAGATTCATATCGAAATGCTTCGGTCCCTCAGCTGTAGCTGTGATAAACGGAAGGTTGATATTTGTTGTTGTTGCGGAAGAAAGCTCTTTCTTAGCCTTCTCAGCTGCCTCTTTCAGTCTCTGAAGAGCCATCTTATCATTGCTTAAGTCTACGCCCTCTGTTCTCTTGAACTCAGCAAGCATGTAATCTGTGACTTTCTTATCAAAGTCATCTCCACCAAGACGGTTATTACCAGCTGTGGAAAGAACCTCGATAACGCCATCACCAATCTCGATCACAGATACATCGAATGTACCGCCGCCAAGGTCGTATACCATGATCTTCTGCTCTTTCTCATTGTCAAGACCATATGCAAGAGCTGCTGCTGTAGGCTCGTTGATGATACGTTTTACATCAAGACCTGCGATCTTACCTGCATCTTTGGTTGCCTGACGCTGAGCATCGTTGAAGTAAGCCGGAACTGTGATAACTGCCTCTGTTACTTTCTCACCAAGATATGCCTCTGCATCCTTTTTCAGTTTCTGAAGGATCATTGCGGAGATCTCCTGTGGAGAATATTTCTTATCGTCGATTGTTACACGGTAATCTGTACCCATCTCTCTCTTGATGGATGAGATTGTTCTGTCAGCGTTTGTAACTGCCTGACGTTTTGCAGGCTCTCCTACAAGACGCTCTCCTGTTTTTGTGAATGCTACAACGGATGGTGTTGTTCTTGCTCCTTCTGTATTTGCGATAACTGTTGGCTGTCCACCTTCCATTACGGCTACACAGCTGTTTGTTGTACCTAAGTCAATACCAATAATCTTTCCCATGATTTTTTCCTCCTGTTTTAGTCTGTATCTGTAAAATTACAACTTGTTAACAATTAATCAGTTAGCAACTTTTACCATGCTGTGACGTACTACAAAATCCTTATAGGTGTAACCTTTCTGGAATTCTTCCACCACAATATTCTCGCCAACCTCTTCATCCTCGATATGCATTACTGCGTTGTGGAAATCCGGGTTAAACTCTTTACCTACTGCTTCGATCGGCTTCACACCGAGCTCATCCAGTGTTGTGGTAAGCTGCTTGTAGATCATTTTCATTCCATCTGCAAAAGCATCGCCTTCCTGTGCCTGTGCAAGACCTCTTTCGAAGTTATCCACAACCGGCAGGATCTTCTCAACGATTTCTTTCGCTCCGATGATATACATGCTGGATTTTTCTTTTTCTGTTCTTTTACGGAAATTATCAAATTCAGCCATTGTACGCTTCAGGCGATCGGTAAGCTCCTCCACCTTCTGCTCAGATTTATCTTTTTTCTTCTTTCCGAAGAAGGAAGTTTTTGATTTTTCTTCTTTTTTATCCTCTGAGGCAGCTTCTTCGCCTGGAGTATTGTTTTCTTCCTCCGGCAGATCTTCTCCCTCCGGTGTCAGGTTTTCTTCCTGATCTCCATCAGTTACGGGGATCTCTGTCTCCGCTTCCTGCTCTTCGGATTTCTTCTTTGTTTCCTCCGACACTTCTTTTCTACCGCCTTTCTAAGTTTTCTTCTTTTTCAGAACGTCATCCAGATGATTCTTCAGTTCCTTCAGACTGTCCACAACATTCTCATAATCCATTCGCTTCGGACCGATGATTCCGATGGTTCCGTACATTCCGTCACCCAGTTCATATCTGGCTGTCACAATGCTGCAGTCCTTCATGGTCTGTATCGGCATCTCATCACCGATGTAAACCTGAATTCCTGTATTCTCCTCGTCGGCCATCTGACCCTTCACAAGATCAGCAAGCTCATGTTTCTCCTCGAATGCGGAGATCAGCTCGGTTGCCTTATCCTTGTCGGCAAGCTCCGGATACTTGAAGATGTTGGTCGCGCCTGAAGTATAAATCTCCATGTCTTCTTCATCCACATGAATGGTTGCTGCCACTGCATCCAGAACAGTTGCTACCACACCACTGTGGCTGCCTGCCTGTTCCTTCAGTCTGGCGATCATTCCGAGGTTGATATCCTGGATGGGAATGCCATTCAGATTGGTATTCAGAAGAAGATTCAGTTTCAGGATCGTCTGGTCATCCATCTCCTCATCCAGATTGATAATCTGGTTCCGCACGGTGTTGTTATCACTGACAACCACCGCTACAAGCTGAAGCTCGCTCATTCTGGACAGCTGGATGAATTTGATCTTGTTGCCGCTGTACTGCGGTACGGAAACCATTGTTGCATAATTGGTATTGGAGGCAAGCACCTTCGCCACCTTCTTAAGCACCTTATCCATCTTATCTGTCTTCTCAATGATCAGATCTCTCAGCTCTGCGACCTCTGCTTCCTTCTCCTTCATCAGCTCATCTACATATAATCGATAGCCCTTATCTGAAGGAATTCTTCCTGCGGAGGTATGAGGCTGGACGATATAGCCATATCAGTCAGGTCTGACATTTCATTTCGGATCGTTGCGGAACTTACATTGAGATCCGCATACTTGGAAATGGTCCTGGAGCCAACCGGTTCTCCGGTCTCCATGTAGGTCTTGATGATTGCTTTTAAAATTTTCTGCTTGCGCTCATTCAACACCTCTTCCATGAAGCCATCTCCTTTCCTTTTTATCCTTCCTGACGGATGTTGATTCTTTTTTATATCTGTTAGCACTCATTTTAGTGGAGTGCTAACATCTACAGTCTTTAAGATATCACCATGTAAAATATTTGTCAATATGTTTTGAAAAAAAGTTCTTATTTTTTCGCAACAAAAAAGCATCAGTACGATGCTTTTTTGTAATACTGGTCTATGCAGTTCTGTGCCCCGGCAAAAAATTCCGCTTCTGTTTTCTGTCCCAGCACATATTTCTGAAATTCCGTTCCCATGGACGAAACAGCTTCTATGGAATCGGCACACAGTGGTCTTGCCTTCAGCTTATAATCTTTCAGATATTGCCGGATCATTTCAATTCCCTCCAGCTCAAGACTCTTATCCTCGATCACATCCAGTCTTGCCGGACACATTTTTGTCAGCTGTCCGTAATTTTTACTGGCCTCATATCCGGACACATACTGAAGGAACTTCAGAGCTGCTTCTTTATGCGCAGAATTTTTATTCAGTACATACTGCCAGGTTGCGATATTGGTCACCTTCTCGTCAAATTCCGGAAATGGTGCCATATGGAGCTTATCTTTTCCATACACGCCTGCATTCTGAAAGGTACTCAACGCACCAGTATACATGAACATACATCCATACTGGCCGTTTATAAATTTTTCATTCAGCTGGTCATGCTGGTCGATCAGATTCTCCTCTGATATCATCCTGTATCCAGCATTCGCTTCATATATTCTGCCGCTTCTCTTGTTTCGGATCCGTCCAGTCTGTATAATCTCCTCCGAAAAATCGACATACTCGCTGATACTATTATATATGTAAGAAATCTCCCATGCATCCCCGTATGCATATTTTCCCGTATTCTGAAGCTTTTTCTGAAGGATCTCAAGATCACTGAGACAGGAGAGTCTGTCCAGACCAGCCTGATCCAGCAATTCCTGGTTCACCCAGAATGCCATGATATCCATTTTGAACGGTACCGAAAAAATATGTCCGTCTGACATGCATATTTCTTTCAGGTATTCCTGTGGAAAATTCGCCGCTGTCTCCTCTGTCATAACGGTATCTTCCAGCGGAAAAAGAAATCCCTTATTTTTAAATTCGGATATCATCTCATCATTTACTGTGATCAGATCCACCGAATCATCTCCCGATGTCAGAAGAGTTGCTATTTTGGCCTGACGATTGTCCGCATTAGCCGGACATTTTTCGATATGAATCTCTATTCCAAGATCTTTTTCCGCCTGGCTGATAAAAGAATCAAAGCCCTCTGTGCTTGCATCCACATGAAGGATCGTCAGTTCCTGTCTGTTCTCCGGTACAATATCAGATGCAGCCTCCTTCTTCCGGACTCCACATCCTGTCACTGCCAGAGCCAGGGCAAACGCCACGCAAAATACCTGTTTTTTCAATCTCTACCACCCTTTTTATCTGGGCCATCTGTCCTCTTTTGACATCAACGGCTGGAACGGTGCATGAGGAAGTGTCTGATACCAGTATGCTACACTTGCCACATCATCCTGTCGTTCAAACAGGCCACGATATCCGACACCTATCTGCTGAATTGTAACGCGGAGATTCTCTTCAAAACAGATCGGATCCTGTAAATGCCATCTGTAAAATCCTCGCATTGGCGGGCAGTCATCATTGTGATAAAAATTATGGATCAGTTCGTCATGGGCAGAATAATACGGATATCCCAGATATGGCGTATTATAATTCTGTTCCACGGTTTTCCCATCTACCTGCTTCGCAAAGCTCCAGGAACCTCCAAAGTAATCTTCCGTTCCTGTTCCGCAGATAGTCGGATACTCCTCATCTCCGTCAATATAAAATTTCACTTCTCCTTCGCCCCACCAGTAACGTTCCAGTGTGGTAAGTGCCATGTAGGTTCCTATATAATGGCCTTTTCCTTTTACTCCATCCAAAATTGTATAATCTTTTGTTTTTTCTGTCAACCGTTCCCGTCTCCACTGTGCATGGAAATAAGCAATATCGTCCGGAAGCTCATCATAGAGACAGTAATCTACCTGATAAAAGAAAGCCGGTATTTTATTTGCATGCTGGTTTTCCAGTGTGATCTTTGCTTTCTTCTTAAACGGCATCGGGAAATAGCAGTTAAATCCCCTGCTTGGAACAACAGCCACAGGAACAGAATTTACAAAACATTCCCTTCCGAATCCGCAGCAGAAGAAATCACCCAGAGGACTTTCCACGGAAGGAGTTTCCTCGTCATCCCAGTACATACGGATCACAAGATCCCTCAGTACAAAGCAATCCGCCTCTGTAGTTTTATTATCGACTGTGATCCAGATATGATTGATCTGTCCCGGTCCTTCCATTTCTGCCAGAGTTACCACAGTTCCCGGCTCAATATCCTTAAGACACGGGCTTCCTTTTCTGGATGGTCCCAGATGACTTGCAGCCATACCGCCTCTGCCTTTTTCTCCATGAGGATTTTCCGCGTTGATCGCACGGCTTTTTCCGTGCTTTGCAAGTGCGATTCCTCCAAGTCCGCCTGTAAATGCCTGATACATATCTGCATTCTCCTTTCCTTTGGAAATTTAAAAATATTTACGCTTTTACTCCACCTGCCATGATACCATCCATGATCTGTTTCTCAAAAACAGCTACAAAGATAATGATCGGAAGAAGGATGATCCATCCCATGGAGCTGACCAGATCCCACGGAACTCCATACATGTTATCACGTAACGGAAGCTGTACGATGGAAACTGAAAGTACCTGAATACCATTTGAATAAAACAAAGGGGTAAAAAAGTTATTCAGACATGTAATAAAATTAATGATACATACAGTAGCAATCGCCGGCTTCATCAGCGGCAGCACGATCGTAAACAGTCTCTGTGAAAAAGATGCTCCGTCAATAGCTGCTGCCTCCTCCAGTGAAATCGGGATCTCACCGACAAAGTTTCTGAGGATCAGAACTGTAAACGGTATAACAGTACTGATATAAAGAAGGATAAGTCCCGGATATGTATCATACAGCTTTACCTTCTGCATAAATTCATACAGTGGGCGAGCTGTAACAACCTCAGGAATCAGCATGGTAGCCAGAACAAATGCAAATGCAACAGAAACTCCCTTTGAGTTAAATCTTGAAAAGCCATAAGCTGCCATTGCACACAGCACAGTACTGATCACAAGTGTAAGACCGACGATCAGTACGGTGTTTCCAATCTTTGAAAGCAGTCCGACATTCTGTAGCAGAAATGTGTAGCTTTCCAGTGTGGGATGATCCGGAAGATAATCAATCGGTGTTTTAAACAGTTCTCCTGCCGGTGTGATCGAAGAAATAAAGATCCAGTAAACCGGGAACAGGATCAGAAAAGCCACGATTGCAAACAGAACCCATCTTCCAACGGATACCACTTTATGATAAACATTATATTTTCCTGTATTCTTCACGATAATTCCCCCTAACTGTCAAACTTATTCATAACACGTATGTTCAGCCAGCTGAAGATTGCCATTACAACAAACAGCAGCATGGCCAGCGCCGAAGCATATCCTACGTTCAGATTTGTAAATGCTTCTGTTGTGATTCTGTATGCGATCAGCGCAGTATCCTCGCCAGGGCCTCCGGATGTCATGGAATAAACCAGATCGAAGGTTGTCAGTCTCCAGAGTGTGAACGGAATACATAACGTCAGGACATTTTTTGCGATCAGCGGAAGTGTGATCCGGAAAAAGCTCTGAATCCCGTTTGCACCGTCTACCTTTGCTGCCTCATAGATATCGCCGGAAATAAACTGAAGTCCGGAAAGTACAAGAATTGCAAAGAACGGAAGATCCTTCCACAGGTCCATTGCAATTACCGCTGCTCTTGCAGTACCTGTATTGATCAGCCAGCTGTTCTGGTATCCCGGTACAAACCAGCGGATAAAATCATTGATCAGACCATAATCATTGTTAAATGCCCATTTTGCAGCCATACCGGCTACTACTGCTGGCATAGCCCATGGGATCAGCACAATAGTCCTCAGAAAACGGCGGCCTTTGAATTTCATATTCAGGATCAGTGCCAGGATAACTCCGAGGATCACATGCAGGATCATGGAAACAACCACAAATATTGCCGTAAAGCTGATCGATGTAAGCACTTTAGGATCAGAAAATACCTTCAGGTAATTCTTGAAGCCTATAAATTCATTGATACCTGCAAGGATACTGATATTAAAGAAGCTGTTTTTCACAGTCATCAGAATGGGATATACTGTTGTAAAGCCTCTGATCAGTACAACCGGCAGGATCAAAAGCCATGGTATCCACTTCATAGTTTTTTTACTTATTGTCATGGAACTTTCCTCCCTGTTCATCAAGCAATGTAAAGCAGACTTTTACCTCTGCTTTACATTGCTGTTTTTATATCTTTTACTTATACATATCTACCACATCCTGAGCCTTCTTGCAGACTCATCAACTGTAATCTCGTCTTTCATACAGGACTGGAAGATCGTTCCCATATCGCTGATAAATTCCATTGTCTGTGCCGCCAGTGGACGTCCCTGTACATTGCATTCATTTGCATATCTGCTGTACATTTCTTTTGCCGGGTCAGAATCCGGAACTACCTTCTCTGCAACATCCTTTCTTGCAGGATATCTGTCAAATGCTTTATAGGAAGCTTCCATTCCGCCTTCATCAGCCATATACTGAAGGAATTTCACAGCTGCATCTTTATTCTTGGATGCTTTGTTAAGAACATAGTTCCAAGAATCTGTAAAGATCGCACGCTCTCCCTTACCGCTGAAATCCGGTACCATTTCCATGTGGATCTTATCTGCGCCAAGCATATCTGCCTTTGCATAATCTGTTCCAAGGCCCCACATAAACCAGCATCCGTATTTTCCGTCATTGATCTTCGGATTCATCTGATCATATTTATCAGCAATCTGCTCAATGGAGGTTTCTTTATCAGCAACCAGATCATGGAGGAACTGAACCGCTTCCTTGTTTTCCTCTTTGGTCCAGTCAAAATAATCGCCGCCGAACATGTTTACAAACTGTGCAAGCTCGTTAAATGCATAAGTTTTCTCCCAGGAACCGCCGTAACCGAATCTTCCATCCTTGGAAACAGCCTTCATATACTTCATGAAGTCCTCTTTTGTATCAATGGACTTGATTCCGACCTCATCCATGATCTCCTGATTTACCCAGAATGCAAGATATCCTGCATAGCCTGGAACACCGACGATGTTTCCGTCCTTATCTGTGATCATATCCTTTACATATCCCTGAGCAAACTGATCAATGATATCATCTGTCATTACTGTATCATTCAGTCCTTCCAGCCATCCGGAATTTTTAAATGCCGCGCTCATCTCATCGTTGATCTCAATGACATCCACGGAAGTATCTCCTGTGGAAAGCATTGTGGTGATCTTCTGCTGACGGGTATCTGTATCTGTAGGTGCCGCAATTACATTAATGTTCAGGCCCGTGGCATCTTCCACATTTGCAAGCCAGTCCTCAAAATCCGGGTCTGTGGTGTTGACGCTGTATAAGGTAAGATCATATTTTTCCTTTGCGGAAACAGTAACCACGTTACCTGCCATACCCACAACCATCGCTGCTGCCAAAACTGCACTCATTACTTTTTTCTTCATATCTTTCTTCCTTTCTGGACATTTTCGTGTTTGTCCACACCTGTTTTTGATGGTTTAAGGATACCAGAGAGCCCCCTCATTCTAAATACAATATTTTATGATTTATTTATATTATTTTTCGTTCTCTTGTATTTTTGTTGTTAATTTTTTATAATCCTTTTATATAATCTATATTTGTAACGGCTTTTTTCACAGCTGAATTCGGTTTCATTAATTTGTTTTTGACATAAAGGAGAATATGTACTATGAAATTCCACAAATGTATCCACCAGTTTCCTCA
>ENA-OQCN01000942-OQCN01000942.1-human-gut-metagenome-genome-assembly--contig:-NODE-942-length-15236-cov-3.022371_pt1 | contig 15236 bp, 14 predicted proteins | sample MGYA00242497_ERZ504576 | MGnify/ENA primary metagenome ERZ504576 (study PRJEB26092, sample SAMD00036296) | human gut metagenome | host: Homo sapiens | study: EMG produced TPA metagenomics assembly of... | reverse complement strand
TTTCTCCATAACGCAAAAAGAGGACATCTTCTAAATTTCTTTAGAAAATGTCCTCTTAGTAGTTCATATTTGATTGAATCTTTTTCTTTTCAGATTGTGTACTCTTTCATACTGATGTAAATGACTATGTCAAAATGCGTCTTTTAATGCGTCCTTTGACGTACTCAAATGCCTCAACCCCGCATAAATACTGGGTTTATTTCTCCAAGCTCTTCATCGTCGGGAACAACAATACATCTCTGATTGCAGGTGAATCTGTGAGGAGCATAACAAGTCTGTCAATGCCGTATCCGATACCGCCTGTCGGTGGCATACCGATAGAAAGCGCATTGAGGAAGTCCTCGTCTGTGTGGTTTGCCTCTTCGTCACCGTTTGCAAAAGCCTCTTCCTGCTTAGCAAATCTTTCTCTCTGGTCGATAGGGTCGTTAAGCTCAGAGTAAGCGTTGCACATTTCCCAAGTATTGATAAAGAGCTCAAATCTCTCTACCTTTTCAGGGTCATCAGGCTTTTTCTTTGTAAGAGGAGAAATAGCAAGCGGATGATCCATAACAAATGTAGGCTGGATAAGATTCTTTTCGCAGAACTCTTCAAAGAAAAGGTTTACGATATCGCCCTTTGTATGGCGCTCTTCAAATTCAATGTTCTTCTCTCTTGCAAGAGCCTTAGCCTCTTCGTCTGTCTTTACTTCATCAAAGTCAATTCCCGCATATTTTTTAATGCAGTCAACCATTGTAATTCTCTCAAAAGGCTTACCGAAATCAATTTCAATGCCGTTATATGTTATTACAGAACTGCCGCATACCTTTTCTGCGAGATATTTAAACATACTCTCTGTAAGGTCCATCATACCGTAGTAATCGGTGTATGCCTGATAAAGTTCCATAAGTGTAAATTCAGGGTTGTGTCTTGTGTCTACACCCTCATTACGAAATACTCGTCCGATTTCGTAAACTTTCTCAAGACCGCCGACAATAAGTCTTTTAAGGTAAAGTTCAAGAGAAATACGAAGTTTTACATCTTCGTCAAGTGCATTGTAATGAGTTTCAAACGGTCTTGCTGCCGCACCGCCTGCATTTGCAACAAGCATAGGGGTTTCAACTTCCATAAATCCTCTTTCATCAAGGAAGTTGCGGATTTCTTTGATTATTTTTGAACGCTTTACAAATGTATCCTTAACCTCTTCGTTCATAATGAGGTCAACATAACGCTGTCTGTAACGGGTATCTGTATTTGTAAGGCCGTGGTATTTTTCGGGGAGAATCTGGAGGCTCTTTGAAAGAAGTGTTACAGAAGTTGCGTGAATTGAAATCTCGCCCGTCTTTGTCTTAAATACTTCGCCGCTGATGCCAACGATGTCGCCTATATCGTATTTCTTAAAATCTTTGTAGCTGTCTTCGCCGATATTATCTCTTGCCACATAAACCTGAATTGTGCCCTTTAAGTCCTGAATATGGCAGAAAGAAGCCTTACCCATAACACGCTTTGACATAATTCTGCCTGCCAAAGAAACCGACTTGCCCTCAAGCTCGTCAAAGTTTTCTTTAACATCTGAACTGTGGTGTGTAACATCGTACTTTGTTATTTCAAACGGATTTTTGCCTGCCTCCTGTAAAGCCGCAAGCTTTTCACGGCGAATCTTTAAAAGCTCACCGAGATTTTCAGTATTCTGTGACTGATTCTTCTCACTCATTATTTATATTTCCTTTCAACACTGCTTACTTTGAAATCTCTAAAATCTTAAGTCCCTGAACGCCGGCAGGAGTTTCAACCTCAACTACATCGCCTACGCTTCTCTCCATAAGAGCTTTACCGATTGGTGATTCATCAGAAATAACACCCTCTCTCGGGTTAATTCCGTTTGAACCTGAACCTAAGATTTTGAAAGATACCTGTCTGCCGTTTGAAACATACTCAACCTTTACAACAGAAGTAAGGTGAACATGCTCGTTTGAAGTGTTGCTCTCATCAATGATAACGGCATTTTTAAGAGTAACCTCAACAGTAGCAATACGAGCCTCAAGCATAGCCTGCTCGTTTTTGGCGTCATCATATTCACTGTTCTCCGAAAGGTCACCGTATGAACGGGCAACCTTGATTTTTTCCGCAATTTCTTTTCGTTTTTCGGTTTTTAAGAATTCGAGTTCTTCCTCGTATTTTTTAACGTCTTCTGCTGTAAGCATAATTTGTTTTGCTGCCATTATACATCGTCCTTTCAATCAGAAAAATGAAATCTGTAGAATTCTTACATACTTTTTAATTATAAAATTTTTTAACGCCAATGTCAAGCAAAATGCAAAATATTGGCAGCAAAGCACATATACGGAAAAAGTGAGGCAAGCCTCCTCTATTCATCGGTTTTGTTTATTTTTTCAAACTGCGCATATAAGGATTTTACAGTTTGACTTGTTGAAAAATTACTGCACATTGTCGGCACTATAGAGCCTAAACTGTACTGTCTTCCGAGTGAATACAGTGCAGAACAAAAATACTCCGTTTCAATCTCCTGCGGCTTTATTCTGTCAAAGCCGTTAGGCATTTTAAAGTAATACTTATAGTAAATCTCGCCTAAAACCTCCGCTTTCGGTCTGCCGTTTGTCAATATCAATGTTTTGTCATTTGACGAAAAAGTATTTTCTATTGTGCGTGGAGCAATTATGAGTTGACAGAGTTCAAGCTTCTCCGTTCGTTTTGTAACAGTTGCGCAAGCTCCCATATTCTCCATTATCAGTTCGTTTTCATCGTAATATACATCGGGAGAATTTGTAACAACGGTAACATCAGAGGAATATTTCATCACATACTTTAAAAATTCACTGTCCCTGCCGTCGGGATCATATATGCCGATTTTTAATTTTTCCGCAAAATCACACATAGAAAGCAGGCATATTGCAAGATTGGTACAAAGTCTTGCCGTGAAATCCGAATTTTCAAATCTGCGAAAACCACACTCATCGTGGAAATCTATTTTAGGCGAACAGATTATTCTGTTTTTACTGTCGCCGATTATTTTTTCGAGTTTTTCAAATCTCGGTTTTCTTCCGTATGAAATGTATGTAATTTGTTTAAGGTACACACCTCTTGCTCTTTTCACCTGTACTACCGCTCTGTCACGCTTAAGTCTGTCAACTAAACCTTTCAGTCCTTTTCTTCGTTCGTGCTTTTTAACAGTCAGTGCCGTAAGCATAAAAAATCCCTCCGCATAACTTTTTATAAAGTATATGCAAAGGATTAATTTTAATTATTAATTATGATTGATATTCTGTCATTGGGTTATATTTTACACCGTTCAATCTTGTTTCAAAGTGAAGGTGGGCACCTGTTGAATGACCTGTAGAACCTACAAAGCCGATAACTTGTCCCTGATATACATGCTGACCCGTATAAACCATAGTTGTGGAGAGATGACCGTAAACAGTCATTTTACCGCCGTCATGAGCAATCATTACATAGTTGCCGTAACCGCCGCCGCAACCGCATGAACCGTCTTTACCCCAGTTGTGATAACAACCGTTGTAAGAATCAATTACTACGCCTTCTTTTGCGGCAACAACATCCGCTCCCATAATTCCTGCGTCTGCTATATCAATTGCGCCGTGGTTATAAGAGCCTCTGTCCTCGTTCCATTCGGAAGTAAGATAGTAATAGCCCGGGCACGGCCATACAAAACCTGACGGAGAAATGTCAAGGTCACCGTGATAGTAGAAGAATTACTGCCGCCGTTACCGTTGTTTGCGTTATTCAGTCTTTCCTGCTCGGCACGCTCTGCCTCAAGTCTTGCCTTTTCAGCGTAATAATTAGAAATAGCCTTTTCTATATCATCACTTTCAAGTGCGCCGTTCTGGATTTCGCTTGTCGCCTTATCGCTTGTCTTATAAAGTCCTGCCAAAAGTTCTTTATTCTCTGCAAGAATTTTGTTAAGCTCCTGCTGGTCGCTTTCAAGGCTTGCCTCTTCTGCCTCGAGTGAATCCATATCCTTTTCAAGTTCTGCCTTTTCTTTAGAAATATTCTCAAGGTCGCCCTTAATTGAATTGATAAGATTATTATCGTAATCAGAGAGTGCCTCTACAAGCTCCATTTTATCAAGAAAATCAGAAAAGCTCTTTGCTCCGAAAATAATTTCAAGGTCAGTTGTATTGCCTGCCATATAAATATTTCTGAGTCTGTTGCGGAGAGTATTCATCTGATTTTCAATGCTCTTATTGGCGTTATCAATAGCTGTCTGCTTGTCCTGAATTTTGCCGTTAAGCTCATTAATACTCTGATGGCTGAGTTCGATTTTATCATCGAGAACCTGCACCTTGCTTACAAGCGCATTAACATATTCTTCCTGATCTGCAATATTTTCTTTTGTTTTTTCAAGAATTTGCTGATATTTATCGCTCTGAGCCTGAAGTTCCTGTCTTCTGTTCTCAAGTGCGTCAATATCGTTCGGGTCAATTGTGGTTGCCTGAGTTTGCTCAGTTGATGCCTCTTGTGCAGCCTGCTCCTCAGCAAATACAGGATAAGCCGAATATGCAAAAATACACATACTGAGAATTGCACAAAGCACAGCTTTGAATTTTCTTTTAGTTATTTTCATCAAATATACTCCTTTGTTATTACCATCCGAGAATTTCGTTTCCTTCCATCTTCAGATACTTACGCATTGAAATAAAGCTGCCGAATGCACCGATAACCACACCTGCAACAATAAATATACCGCCAACCTGCAGATAAACATCCGAGAACGGAATAGTGGAAATTTTTACAAATGAATTTACTGCCGACATTACGCCTTCATATACCACATAAAGTACGCCTGTACCGATAATGGCTGAAATAAAACCGAGAACCATACCCTCGACTACAAACGGCAGTCGAACAAAAGCATTGGTTGCGCCGACAGACTTCATAATACTTATCTCAAATCGTCTTGAATACATTGTTGTTCTGATTGTATTTGCAATGATAAACAGAGAAATAATCGTAAGTGCAACAACTATCGCAAGACTTATGTAGCTTACAAGATTGCTTATATCGGTAAGTTTTCTCGCAAGCTCACTGCGGTTGTTGATAGAATCAACACCGTCAACCTTTAAAATTGCGTCAATAGTTTGGTCGTACTTTGACAAATCGTCCATTGCAATTATATATGCATCGGGCAACGGGTTGTTGTCGCCGTTTACATTTTCAAATACAGCTTCCGGAAGTGAATCTTTAAATTCGTTGATTGCATCTTCCTTCGGGTAAAATCTTACAGAGGTAATATTATCAAGTTTCTCAAGGTTTTTGCCAATGTAAACCGCCTCAAGGTCAGATGCTCCGTCCTTGATGTAAACGGTTGTTTCATTGGTTTTTCCCACAGAGTCAACTTCCTTTTCTATGTTTACCGAAATAAGTTCAGCCGCACCTGTAAGCACAAGACAGCTTACAAGAACGCATATCGAAGCAATACTCATAATTCGGTTGCTCCATATACTTCTGAAACCTTCTCTTATTAAATAGCCAAAGCCACTCATATTATGTTCCTTTCTTTTTAGTCTGGAACGACATCGTTGTCAACAAAGTTTTCTTTTGTTTCTTTGTTAAGGGCAATACCCTCAATAATTTCGTCAATATCCTCATACTGCGCATCATATGCAAGTGCAGCTTCGGGATTTTTAGTGTCGCTCTTTACTCTGCCGTGGTCAATTACAATTACACGCTTGTTAAACTGTCTTACAAGTTCGTGTTCGTGAGTAACAACAAGTACAGTTGTACCCATATCGTTAATTTCACTCAAAAGTTGAATAATATCATGTGACATTTCAGGGTCAACATTACCTGTCGGCTCATCGGCAATGATAATTTCAGGATTATTTACCAATGCTCTTGCAAGGCTGACACGCTGCTGCTCACCGCCCGAAAGCTCACTTGGCTTGTTTTTCATTTTATTTTTTAGTCCGACAAGCTCAAGAATGTACGGAACTCGTTTTTTAATTGATGACGCGCTCGCACCGATTGCTCTCATTGCAAAAGCTACATTGTCAAAGACATTCATCTTATCTATCAGTCTGAAGTCCTGAAATACAATACCCATATGACGACGAAGATACGGAACTTTTCTGCGACGCATTTTTGTTATATTAAGATTATTCACGATTATTTCGCCCGACGACGGACTTTCCTCGTGCATAATCAGTTTTAAAAACGTACTTTTACCTGCTCCGGACGCACCTACTATAAAAGCAAACTCGCCCTTGTCTATATGTATAGAAACATCATAAAGCGCATGAGTGCCATTCGGATAGGTTTTAGATACATTGTTAAAATCTATCATAAATTTCACCTTTATTACAAAATACACACTTATTCTGTATATTTTGCGTTATATAATACAATATTTTGTAATATTTTGACAAGTTAATTCTAAAAAGTCAAAATGGCCTGCACTACCGAAAAATCGGCAGTGCAGAGCCATATTAAATTCACTCAATCAATACTTTGCAGGACTTGCGTTAAGGTATTTTTTAACCATAAGAGCTACCTTAAATACGATAGCGTCCTCAAATTCACGAAGGTCAAGACCTGTAAGTTTCTTAATTTTTTCAAGTCTGTAAACAAGTGTATTTCTGTGAACAAAAAGTTTTCTTGATGTTTCAGAAACATTGAGGTTGTTTTCAAAGAAACGCTGAATTGTAAAGAGTGTTTCCTGGTCGAGGCTCTCGATTGAACCACGCTTGAAAACTTCCTTTAAGAACATTTCACAAAGAGTTGTGGGAAGCTGATAAATAAGACGGGCAATACCGAGGTTATCATAGCTTACTATTGTACGCTCTGTATCAAATACCTTTGCAACCTCAAGTGCGCTCTGTGCTTCTTTAAATGAACGGGCAAGGTCCTTAATACCTGTTACCGTTGTACCTATACCTACAACGCAGTGGGTGTAGAATTCACTTGAAAGTGTGTCTGAAATAGAGCTTGCAAGCTTTTCAAGGTCACGGCTCTCTGTATCCGCCTTAATCTCTTTTACAAGTGCAATTTCGTACTCATTAATATTGATAACAAAGTCCTTTGACTTGTCCGGGAAAAGATTCTGAATAATATCGTATGCAGAAACATCTGTTTTTGAAACGATTTTGATAAGAAGACAAACTCTTGAAACTTCGCTGTTAAAGTGAAGTTCTCTTGCCTTAAGATAGATATCGCCCGGAAGAATGTTGTCGAGAATTACATTCTTAATAAAGTTAGAACGGTCATATTTCTCGTCATAATACTGCTTAATGCTTGCAAAAGAAACAGAAAGTAGCTGTGCGTACTTCTGAGCATACTCATCTGTACCCTGTACAAATACAGCGTAATCATACTTAGCGTTGCTGCCAAATGACTTATATGTATAGCCGTTGATTACAAAAGGAGCTGTTGAACTTAAGGTTTCTGAATTTACGCTTTCGTTTACCTCACCGATTTTGCCAAGCTCTGAACAAGCTATAACAACAGAAGTTTCGTCAATAACGCCTATTGTTCTGTCAATTGCATCTTTCATCTGGTGAACAATACCCTGGAATAATCTGTTTGACATTTTATTTACCTCTTTTTCTAAGCAAATATTCATATAATTGTAAGCATATTATTCAGGCTGTATTTTGCTTTGACCTTAGCTGCAAACATATACAAAATGCATAACACCTGTAATTTTTGCAAAACAAGCCTTTGTAGCAATTCTTATAATAAGAGCCTAATGAATTAATATATTTAAAATACAATATATCTCTTATATACATATTACACAAAAACGAGAAAAAATCAACCTCTATTTTCAAATTTCTTTATTTTTTTTATAGATTTTGCATAATTGGCAAAAGGTTACAAAATTGATAACAACATTAAACAAATTTAACCTTTACTTTTTAGTAATTTGCCATAAAAAACTGTTTTTCATCAGAAGTCGTGAAAATTATAGTTTAGCAAATTGATTTGCCAATTAATTATAAAAGTTGGTCGACCTTTTCAAAGGTCGTGGGTGTGGGCAAAGCCCACAAATACTTTCAGCTTACGCAATCTGACGATAGCCAAACAGAAAGCTGTTTGGCGGCTTGAACGCAACGGCGAATGCCCTTAAATGCGATAGCAACAAAAAAGCCATTCATTAAACAATAAATAAGCAAATTCTTTTCTAAAAGGCTACCGCCTGTTTTTTCAAACTCGGTGCAAGCACGCAAACAGCGTGGCTGTTTGCGCCTGATAAATTGTTATATTGTTATATCGGAAGATTTATGGGCGCTGCCCAAACCCGCAATTTTTGAAAAAAATTGAGTAAACTTTTTTTGCTTTTGGGAGGATAATTTAGCGTTAGCTAATTTCAATGTCCGACGACACTCCGCTAAACCATAATTTTTGCTAAAACAGCCGTACTCCGAACAAACTCAAAATCCAGAGAACAAATCCGTAAATTATTGATGCAGAAACTCCGTATACTATTACCGGACCTGCAATTATAAATAATTTAGCACCGAGTCCCGCTATATATCCCTCTGACTTAAATTCAATTGCAGGTGAAGATACTGCATTGGCAAAACCTGTTATCGGTACAAGAGTTCCTGCTCCTCCGTGTTTTGCTATTTTGTCATACACGCCAATTGCCGTCAGTAAAATGCCTATGAATATCAGCGTTACGGAACACAATGTTTTACTGTCTTTTTCTGCCGCACCGAGCATTGCGTATAAATCCGTAAATCCCTGCCGATTGTGCATATTGCTCCGCCTATTAAAAAGGCTTTTATGCAGTTCACAAAAAGTTTACTTTTCGGTGAATTTTTCGTCACAATTTTATTGTATTCTTTTGGTGAAATCATATATACATTAACTCCGTTTCGTTTATAACTTGCTGATTAAATGTACTAATATTATGTGTTAAAAATTTGTTCTTATGTAAGATTAGTTTATGTAAAATAACAGTTTATTTTTGATGAAATATGATGTATAATGTTAAATGTATATTTATGTATTGTGAGGTGGAGTATCGTGGAGCATTATCTTGATAACAGCGCAACAACCGTTGCATCGCTTGCGGCGGCTAAAAAAGCGTTTGAGATGATGACGGAAAATTATGCAAACCCATCTTCACTTCATTACAGAGGAATGCTTGCGGAACAGGAGCTTGAAAAGGCGAGAAAGGCGGTTGCTAAGCAGCTTTTTGCCCAAACCGAAGAAATCATCTTTACAAGCGGCGGTACGGAGGCTAATAACCTTGCTCTTTTCGGCACTGCATATGCAAAAAAACGCAGAGGTACTAAGATTGTTACGACTTCCGTTGAGCACAGCAGTATTATGGAGTCTTGCAAAAGACTTGAGCAAGAGGGCTTTGAGATTGCATATGTAAGCCCAAGACAAGACGGAGTTGTGCATACTGAGGATATTCTTGCGGAAGTAAACGACAATACAGTTCTTGTTTCTGTTATGTATGTAAATAACGAAACGGGTGCTATTATGCCTGTTGCAGAGATTTTTGATGCGGTAAAGGGAAAAAAATCGGATATTATCTGCCATACAGACGCAGTTCAGGCTTTCGGCAAAATAGCCGTTAATCCTAAAAAACTCGGTGCAGACCTTGTAAGCGTGTCGGCTCACAAAGTACATTCTCCAAAGGGATGCGGCGCAATATATATAAAAAAAGGTGTGCGACTTGTACCGAGGACTTACGGCGGCGAACAGGAAAAGAAAATCCGCCCGGGTACAGAACCGTTGCCGTTGATTGCGGCATTCGGAGTTGCCTGTAATGAATTTGCAATAGAAAAGAATTACGAAAAAGTTGCCGAACTTTGCGAATACGCAAAAAATCAGCTTACAAAAATAGACGGAGTGGTTATAAATTCACCGCAGAGCGCTTTGCCGTATGTTCTGAATTTTTCGGCGGGCAAGGTAGAAGTGAAACTATGCTCCATTTCCTTGAGGAATACGAAATTTATGTTTCCTCGGGCAGTGCTTGTGCAAAGGGCGCACCGAGTTATGTGTTACGCTCAATGGGATACGGAAGTTACAGAGCAGACAGCGCATTGCGTGTAAGCTTTTCAAAGCTGAATACAAAAGAAGATGTTGACGCACTGTGCACAACGCTTGCGCAGGGATTAAAAGTTCTTGTTCACAGATAAACTGAAAGGTAAAGAATTAATGAAAGAAATCATACTTTTAAAAGACGGCGAAATTGTACTTAAGGGTCTTAACCGTCGTACATTTGAGGATGTTCTCAAAAAGAATATCAGACACGCAATTTCACATTTGGGCAGTTTTGAAATAAAATCCGCTCAATCAATTATATATGTAAAACCGCTTTCGGACGATATTGACCTTGACGAGGCTTGTCTGAAAATTTCAAGAGTATTCGGCATTGTGTCATATTCGAGAGCGGTAATCTGCGAAGAAAAAACACTTGAATCAATTATTGCTACCGCACCTGTTTATCTTGAAAAAGAGTTAAAGGCTGTGAAAACCTTTAAGGTTGAGGCAAGAAGAAGTGACAAACGCTTTCCGTATAAGTCGCCCGAAATATGCGCAGAACTCGGCGGAGTTATTCTTGATAAATTCCCGCATCTTAGCGTTGATGTTCATAATCCGGATCTTATCGTAAATGTAGAGGTTCGTGATTTTGGCGCTTATGTTCACGGTGCGGCGCATAAAGGTGCGGGCGGTATTCCTGTAGGTACAAGCGGAAATGCTGCTATTCTTATAAGCGGCGGTATTGATTCTCCTGTTGCCGCATATATGATGGCAAAAAGAGGTTTGAAACTTACAGCCGTTCACTTTGCAAGTCCGCCTTACACAAGCAAAAGAGCAGAAGATAAGGTAGTAAGACTTTTAAGACGAGTAAGCCGTTATGCAGGCAAAATGACAATGTACACAGTTCCTTTTACAAAGATTCAGGAAACTATAAAAAATGAATGTCCGGAAGAATTGTTTACAATCATTATGCGCAGACTTATGATGCAGATTTCTTCAAGAATTGCAGCGGATAACGATTGCACGGCGCTTATTACAGGCGAGAGCTTGGGTCAGGTTGCAAGTCAGACTATAGGTGCTTTAAGCTGTACAGATGATGCGGCAGACTTGCTTGTGTTCAGACCTCTTATCGGTATGGATAAGCAGGAGATTATTGATATTTCATATAAAATCGACACTTATGATATTTCAATCGAGCCTTACGAGGATTGCTGTACGGTATTTACTCCAAAGCACCCGAGAACAAGACCTATTTTGAAGTATGTAAAAGAGGCACAGGAAAAAGCAAATTTTGAACCGATGATTGAAGAGGCTCTTGCAAATCTCAAGGTAACAGAGATTTCAGCAAAAGACGAATAACATATATACCAAAACAAAAATTACTGTGACACGAAAGGATGGACTTGCGTGGATATTGAAATTTTATTGGTAAACCAAAACGATACCCCTGCATTAGACAGCGGAGAACTTTCTGACAAACTTGCCGAAAACGGTTTTACGCTTACCTATATAACACCTGTCGACTTTAAAAGCAAAAAAATTATTTCCGCTCTTGACAAATGTGCGGATAATAATGAAAAGCCTTCTGTTGTAATTTTGGCAAACGCACTTTCGGATAAAGGTGCGGACAGCTTTAAAAAACATTTTTCAGAGGTAGTTGCACAGGCGGAAAAAGCCGAAAAACCCAAAGCTCCGAAAGACTATTGGAAAAAGCGCACAAAAGCGCTGAAAAATGCTGAAAAATTGAAATTATCAGACGAAAGAGTGCAGGAGATAAAAGACAGTTTTAAGCTGTACAGAAAGAAATCCAAGATATTTAATCTCGGCGATTTAGGAAACGGCTGCAAAGGCTTTTGCTTTATGTACAAGGGTATGAAAGTCACAGCATTGCCACAGAAAAAATATTCGCTGAACAATATCGACGATATGATTTTGGCGGCGGCTCAAAAAACTGTTGAAGTGTTTGAAAATAACGAGGCGGAGTATCCCGGCGGATTCAGTAAGGTTGAGTATGTTCCTCCCAAAAAAGGACTGAAATACCGATTTATTCCGATGCGTGGCGACAGCGGTAAGGAAATTGCGCGAAAATCCGTTGCAATTGTTTCACTTGTTGTGTTTGTCGGTGCTCTTTCAATGTTGTTTTACAATATGGTTTACCTGAGTTATCAGAATAAAGAAAAATGAATGATATTCAGATGATTTACCATAATACAACTGATGATAATACTTCGCAGGGCGGAGATAAAAAACCGTCAGAAGAAGAAAAAGTGGATTGGGCAAAACTCAAAGATATTAATAAGGAAATTGTCGGTTGGATACAGATTAACGATACCGGAATCGATTATCCTGTGCTGTATCACGAGGGTGACAGCCGTTCTTCTCAGTATTATCTTTACCGAGATTACAGAGGCAATCCTGATGATTGGGGCAGTGTGTTCATAGACTATCGAAGTACCGAGAGCACAAAGAGCAAAAATGTTATTATGCACGGTCATCATATGAATGACGGTACAATGTTTGCGGGTATGCTCAAATACGGCAGATACTCCATAGATATGGATTTCTACAAAAAAGCTCCGACAATTACATTTAACACTCCCGAAGAAAATGCGACATACAAGATAATTTCCGTGTTCAAGACAAACACATTGTCAAGTCACGGCGAATTCTTTAACTATATGATAGGTTCATTCCAAAACGATAAGGATTTTATGAACTATGTTTATAATGTCAGAGTTCGTTCAATGGTGAATTGCCCTGTTGATGTAAACGAAGACGACAGCCTTATCACACTTTCAACCTGTTCATATGAATATACGGATTTCAGAACAGTAATTGTTGCAAGAAAGGTAAGGAACGGCGAATCGGCAAAGGTTGATGTTTCACAGGCATCTGCAAATAATAATGCAGTATGGCCGCAGGTTTACTATGACAGAAACGGCGGTACACGTCCAAAGGTAACAGATTTCTGTACTGCATATGAAGCAGGTCAGATTGACTGGTACAGCGGCGATTATGACTTAAGGATCAGAAAGTGGTTGAGGCAACTACCGCACCTGCTACAACAGATGCACAAGGCAATACAGTAAAACCGACACAACAGCCAACAACCGCTCAACCTACAACGAAGGCTAAGGTTTATGTAACAGTCAAGTTTATTAACTATGACGGAACACAAATCAGCGAACAGAAGTTGAAGTAGGAAAGTCGGCAAAAGCACCGGCTGATCCCGTAAAGCCGAGCGATGATTATTACGACTATGTATTTAAAGGCTGGCAGCTTGATTTCAGCAAGGTTTACAGCGATATGACAATCGCACCTAACTTTGAGCCTGTATTAAAACAGCAGGCTACCGATGCTCCTGCAGAGGAGGTAGCGGCAGAATGACAGGTGAACTGATTTTTTACGCCGCTCGCAAAACATCACTTTGCGAAAGGTCGTTAAGAAAGAGCTTTTCGGAGCTTGATTTAATTGCAGATGAGGCAAAATTTGCTGCAAACTGCAAAACTCTCGGAGAGCTCGTTGTAAGTTCACTCAAAACAAACGACATAGTTTTTGTTACGGGTGGCTTAGATATAGGCGGAGAAAGCGACAGCCCAAGTGTTTTTGCAAGGGCTTTTGCGGATAATCCGCCGTTGGAAATGAAAAGGTTAAAAAATTCCTCCGGCAGTGACGGTTATGTATTTGCTTCGGATTCGCAGGCAATAATTCTTTTGCCCGATGATCCGCAGCAGATAGAAAACATAATGAACGGCGCTTTAAGAGGATTTCTAAAAAGGTATAGGGAAAACAAATTGATTGCTTAAATGCAGCAAAGAGGAAAGGAACAGCATTTTATGAAAACAGAAGCATTTGAAAAATACGAGTCATCAGTACGCTCTTACTGCCGACACTTCCCGACAGTTTTTACAACTGCAAAGGGTTCAATCATCAAAGATGAAGAGGGCAACGAATATATAGACTTTTTCTGCGGTGCAGGTGCGGTAAACTACGGTCATAACAATGAATACATCAAAGCAAAGACTCTTGAGTATTTTTCAACAGACGGAATTATTCACGCACTTGATATGTACACAGTTCCAAAGCGTGAATTTATTGAAACACTTGAAACAAAGATTCTTGAGCCAAGAGGATTTGACTACAGAATTCAGTTCCCGGGCCCGACAGGTACAAACGCTGTTGAGGCTGCATTAAAGCTTGCAAGAAAGTATACAGGCAGAAGAAACATCTTTGCATTTATGGGTTGTTTCCATGGTATGACACTCGGTGCACTTTCCGCAACATCAGAAATGTTTGCGAGAAACGGCGCTATTGCAGCTCTTACAGATTGTACACACATTCCTGCTCCTTATATGGTAGAGGGTCTTGATGTAGTTAAGTATATGCAGATGCTCATTGATGACGACCATTCTGCAACAGATAAGCCTGCGGCTGTTATTATGGAAACCGTACAGGCAGAGGGTGGCATCAGAGTATTTGATGTTGAGTTCTTAAAGGCTGTAAGGGAGTTCTGCACAAAGAACGATATTCTTATGATTGTTGATGATATTCAGATCGGTTGCTGCCGCAGCGGCTCATTCTTCTCGTTTGAGCGTGCAGGTATTCAGCCTGACATTGTTGTAATGTCAAAATCAATCGGCGGTATCGGTATGCCAATGTCAATTGTACTTCATAAGCCTGAAATTGATGTATGGAAGCCGGGAGAGCATAACGGCACATTCAGAGGCAATCAGCTTTCATTTGTTGCAGGTAAGGCTGCTATTGAGTATCTTCTCGAAAACAATGTAGAGGCTGAAACAAAGCGTAAGGGTGATATTGTAAAGAACTTTGTTGAAAAGGAAATTCTTCCGCTTAACGATAAACTTGAGCTTAGAGGTATCGGACTTATGTGGGGTATTGACTGCTCAAAGATTGATTCTGCTCTTGCATCTAAACTTTCTGACCTTTGCTTTACAAAGAATCTTATTTGCGAGGTAGCCGGCAGAAATGGCAGCGTATTGAAAATTATGCCTGCTCTTGTAATTGAGGACGAACTTCTCTTAAAGGGACTTAACATTGTTAAGGAAGCATTTAAGGAACTTCTTGCTGATTATTAATATTTAATAGATGTAAATTAAGCCTGTTCGGTTTTCACTGAACAGGCTTTTGCTTAGAGAGTTTTATTAAATTTTGAGGTGAATTAGGTTTAGCTGATTGCTTTATCAAGCAATTATAAAAGTTGGTCGATCTTTTCAAAGGTCGTGGGTGTGGGCAAAGCCCACAAATACTTTCCGTTTATGCAT
>ENA-OQCN01000940-OQCN01000940.1-human-gut-metagenome-genome-assembly--contig:-NODE-940-length-15243-cov-3.510320_pt1 | contig 15243 bp, 17 predicted proteins | sample MGYA00242497_ERZ504576 | MGnify/ENA primary metagenome ERZ504576 (study PRJEB26092, sample SAMD00036296) | human gut metagenome | host: Homo sapiens | study: EMG produced TPA metagenomics assembly of... | reverse complement strand
TAGCAGTTTCTTATGATGGATTTGATTCAAACGAGAAAACAGAATTTTATTCGATGGAAGATGAATGTGAAAAAATTGAGCAGGAAATCAGAACAAAGTATGGTGGGAGAATTAAAGCAGCGTATGGGTGTTCCCTTGGAGGAAGTTTTGTATCCCTTTTGATTCAGCGGAAAAGAATTCATATAGATCATGGCATCATTGGGAGTAGTGATATGGACGAAGCGGGTTCATTTATGGCAAGAATCCAGTCATCGATAGTTGTGCCGATTATGTATAGAATGGTTCACACAGGTAAATTACCTAAATTTATGCAAAAGAAAATAAATGAAGCAGATAAATCAAAGAAAGAACTGGTTGCTGGATTTTTAAATATGTTCGGTATTGACCAGGGAGGAAGTCCGTGGATTACAAAACAGAGTATTTATAATCAGTTCTATTCTGATCTGGTTACGAAAGTCCAACATGGAATTGATGTGCCGGGAACAACAATCCACGTGTTTTACGCGACAAAGATGGGTAAAAAATACGAAAAGAGATATTGTACTTATTTCAAAAATCCGGACATCCGAAGACATAACATGCAGCATGAAGAACTGTTTTGCTGTCATAGTGCAGAGTGGGTGGAAGAAGTGAAAAAAGCAGTGGAAGGCGACAGACAATGAAAGAAAAAAGTGAATGTGACAGGTGTGCCGGAAACAATGGTACAGACTTTGTATGCAAGAGCAAAAGAAACAAGAAAAGAAAAATGCCAAATATGACAGTATCAGTCTGTTTATTTATGATATGGAAAAGGGGGAACTTTCAGAAACGTATGATTATCTTTCGGAGAGAGAAACAAAAGATATATCCAAGATTAAACAGATCAGCAAAATAGTTTTTTCAGAAAGCGGAAATTATCTGGCAATATCAAAATCATGGAATACCCTAAATGTTGAGGACGAACAAAGTAAAATGATTTCTATTTATGATATGAAAAATGGAGAAATTATTCAGAAGTTTGGAACGAAAAGTGTTTTAGATCTTTGTTTTATAGATGAAGATGCAGTTGCTTCGGTAGAATATAGCTTAAATTTATCGCTAGGTTATAATAGCTGGGAAATGCAGGAAAATATTTATAGCCTAAAAGATGGAAAGAGCTTGTGGCAAAGCCAAAAGACGAGAATAACAGATACAATAGCAGTAGATAACCCAGCAGCTTTTTGTAAATATATTAGTAAGGTTAATACAGATACGAATGGAGAAAAGGCAGAAGTAATTGGATTTAGCTGTGAAGGAAATTTGACATTGGTAAGAAAAGGCGATTGGGATATTCTATTTCAGAGAGAGTTTGAATATGATATTGTGGAAATTCAAAAGATAGATGACAATAATATTTTGGTTGGACTTAATAATGGAACTGTTTATCGTGTTATGGATTGTGGTCTTTGGAGTAAGATGTTGGTTGTAGATGCTGATATTAGTGAAGAATATTACAATGCAAAGAAAGATAAAATTGTTCAGCTAAAGTCACATGACTTAGTGTTCTCAAAAAAGATATTTGATGAATCTATGAAAAAAGAGGGAACAAAACGACCGAAATTCGGAAATGATGTAACCAATAATGAAGGAGAAAAAGTAGTTGGAACAAAGTACAGGGCAGAAGTTGAAGGTGATTCAATCATTATAACGGACAGAAAAACGAAAGAAACCGTTTTGACAATTCCCATGTATCAGGCAGAAGAGATGGTTTACGGATTTTTTAATAATGATGAACAATTTTTGGTATATAATGAACAGTATGAGGAAATTGTAGTCTGGGATATGGAAACAGGAAGTATTTTAAAACAGCAAGAACTGGATTTGGAATCCCAGGATAAAACACAAATCATTATAGACGAAGATTTGCATCTTTTTGCATTAAATCTTGAATATGGAAACATATCGTTTACGGCTGAAGAAACACCACATAATACATTAGATCTTTTTTATTACGATGATGAGTTTAATATTTATCGGTATGCAAGTATTCCTTATGGGGATATTGATTTCAAAAATAAGAAACTATATGTAAGAGATGGGCAGGATTATTATTCGACATGGATTTACAGTTATGATGAACTGATTGAAAGGGCAGAAAAAATTTTAAAAGAAAAATAGAATTAATAGTGGCGAAAAGTGATAGTGACGGAGTTTTCTGGTTTGGCAGAAAACTCCGTTTTTGTGGTGCAGAATTTCAGCAAGGAGTTTCAAAATTTGAAAAAGATGGGAGAGCTGAAATTGGGAGAAGATGGTTTAATAAAGATAGAAAGTGAAGAGAAAAATCAAAAGAAAACGAGGGAGAATTATCATGAAAAAAAGAATTTTAACATTAGCAGTTTTAGCAATGGTATTTACAAGTGGATGTTCAAGTAACAGCGACATGAAAGCTCTTGAAGGAACCTGGATGGGAGAAGAAGGTGGTATTGTTTTTTATGAACCAATGGAAAAAAATGGGTTTTCTGGTTCAGCTACGATTATTGATGATGGAGATTCTAAAGATGGTGAATATGAGATAGATGATAAAGCGAAAAGATTAAATCTTAGTTATAGTGATGGATGGGGCACTCCGGTAACTGCGATGTATACTTACGATTTAAGTGGTAAAGAATTAGAACTTACATTGGTAAAATATAAAGATGTTACAGGTGAGTACAATGTGGATGATGGAGATACGCAGGTTTTTGAGAAAGAATAATATTAAATGAGACGCAAAATTGTTGCGTCTCATTTTGAATAAAATCTGACTACAAAAAAAGACACGTATTGTGAGAAAATATCTAAAAAGGTAAAATGGAAAGCAAGAATAATAGTTTAAAGGGGGACATCACTTATGAAAAAAGAAAAAAGTCCGGGTGCAATGAAAAAATTCATCAAGAAAATGGCAATTGCAGTTCTTACAGGAGCAATTGCATTTTCAGTTGTACCCGCAACAGTTCAGGCAGCAGGATGGAAACAAAACAAGAACGGATACTGGTGGCAGGAAAATGATTACAGTTATCCGAAAAATCAGTGGAAAACCATTTATGGAAAACAGTATCATTTTAATTCAAAGGGATATATGGATACCGACTGGACGAAGGTAGATGGAAAATGGTATTATTTTGGTGGAAAAAATGATGGTGCAAAGAAAACTTATTGGCAGCAGATAAGAGGAAAATATTACTGGCTTGGAAGCAATGGCGTGATGAGAACAGGCTGGCAAAATGTATATGGAAAATATTATTGGCTTGGTGGTTCAAACGACGGAGCAATGAAGACAGGCTGGCAAAAAGTAGGGGGAAAATATTATTTACTTGGGAAAAATGGTGATATGAAGAGTGGCTGGCAGACTGTATATGGAAAGAAATATTATCTTGGCGGTGCAAATGATGGTTCTATGAAAACAGGTTGGCAGAAGATTGGTGGTTCGGATTATTACTTTGGAAGAACTGGAGAACCCAATGAGGGTGTTTTAAGAACAAGTACCTGGGTTGGAAATTATTATGTAGATTCATCAGGAAGATGGGATAAATATAAGAGCGTTGATATTAGTGATTATCTAAGTGTATCCAATACAAGTAAAGATATAGATAAGCAATTAGAAAAGAATTATGCAAATCTAAAAAATGCATTGGGAATGAATCAAGTAAAGGGTGGAACAATGCTGCTTACTGGAAAAACGAACTGTTATTATAATAAAGATAAAGTATATTTGGCATGGACTCCTTCTAGAGAAGAAAAAGGATACAAATATGCATATACAGTCCGAAGTGGACTTATGATATATAATCAAGGAACCAGTTATGCTAAGATATATGGAATTACTACAGGAAATTCAATCAGTTATGCAAAAAATACATTAAAATCGAGAGGTTGGACACAGGTTGCAGGATATGATGATAAAGGAAATAGTTTTCATAAAGTTATGAATAATAGAAGCTATTTGATAGAGTTTGAAGTAAATTCAGCAAAAAATATAACACGTTGGAGCATAATTGATTATCCACAGGGAGATGCGTGGGATATACCTGTAAATTACAGTCTAGAAGATTCAGCGGAACAAGGCGTTGTAATGGAATCCCCACAACAGGAATCTGATACAACAGAAGCTGAAATTCCAGATACCGAGGCAAATAGCGAAGAACCTGCACTCCCAGAAACAACAGAGCAGGAAACTTCCGATGCGACTCAGAACGAGAATAATACAACAGAAATAGGAGAAGAACAGGCAACTCAGGAAGAACAAGTTTCTGAAGAAGAGTCAACCGAAGAGACTCAGCAAGTAGAAGAAAATAAAGAAGAAAACCAGTCATCGGAGATAATAAACGAATAATAAAATACCGTCCGAGTTAAAGGGGGAAAGCTAATGTACTGCAATAATTGTGGCACACAAATGGCAGATGGCGCAAAATTCTGCCTAAATGTGGAATAAAGATGGATGTTCAAAATCCGACAAATCAAAGTCCAGTAAATCAAAGTATGGGAAACCAGAATATAGGAAATCAAATTCCGAATAATAATTATCAACCAATCCTGCGCCTGTTTATTATGCGGCTGATTCAGGTGAACTTCCAATGCGATGGTATAAATTTGTGATATGGGTTCAATTATTTCTTAATGCATTGTTAAACATAGTTTCTGGAATAATGACTATGACAGGAGCACATTATCAAGAACAGGCAACAGTGGTCTATATGGTTTATGGGAGCTTGAAAGGATTAGATATTGTAATAGGGATTATGATGCTTGTATTAGCAGGAGGAGCAATCTGGGTAAGACAGATGCTGAGTAAATTCCAGAAGATGGGACCAACTGCTTATGTAATTCTTTTAGCTTCAAATGGTATAGTAAATTTGATATATGCGATTATGGTATCCGCTATTACAAGATTGAATGCGTTTAGTGCCACTGTAATTTCTCAAATTGTAGCAAGTATTGCACTGTGTATTTGCAATTACATTTATTTTAATAAGAGAAAATCTATGTTTGTAAATTAATCAAAGGAGCATGTAGAGAGTAAAATCTTTGCATGCTCTTTTTGCGTTCAAAATTTCAAAAAATAATTTCAAAATTAAAAAAATATACAGTCAATGAAATCCCAGGAAAATGTTTTAATAAAGACAGAAACAAAGTGCAATGCGTCAAAAGATAATAAAGATTGACGACAAAAATGGACGCATATTGTGAAAATGCACTAAAAAAGTTAGAATTACATTGATTTAACAGAAAAAAACACGAAAAGGAGAAAAGTATGAAAAAACAAGGGATTTTGAAAATTTTTGCAGGAATGATGTTGATTGTAACTACAACAGCGTGTGGTTCAAGTTCAGCAGGAGTAAAAAACGTTGATTTAAAAGACCCAGATGGAGATTATCATGTTCAGGTTGATTTTAAAACAAATGAAGTAACTCTTTCCTGTGATGTGGAAAATGATGATACGGGAACAGGCGAAGGCTGGTCTGAAATTTTAAAAGCCTGCAATAGAGAGCAGGATTCAGCAATCAATTTTGAAACAATGTCTTTTAATACAACTTATAAAATGTCAGACGATTTTAAGAAAGTATTCAAAGATTTTTGGGAAAATGATTTTCAAAATGAATACTCAGGGGTTGAAATTAATGAGGATGGAACGACAGCAGATATAGTGGACCTTTGCAGATTTTTAGCATTGGGAGAACAGTGGGAAGAAAATCCGAATTTACTTGTTACAGAACGTCCGGTTGTTGAAGATGGAGCAGAGGGAGCAGTAGAAGTATTTGTAACGTATGATGGAAAGGAAGAAAAATTTCAGAAAGCAGATACAGATAAAGATGGATACATTTCAGTACAGGAATATATTAAATGATGGTTTCAAATTATGAAGAAACCATAAAAGAATTTGAGGCGATATAAAAATAGCAGAATGGGAGTTGGTTTAAATGAAAAAATCAAATAAAGCGTTAAGTATCATAATTTCAATTATTTATGCAGCTGTTGCTGTTGAATGGATTATTTCGATTGTATTACAATATCTGAAGATAAAAAGTGGTTTTTCACCTGCGGCAGAAATCTTATATTTTGTTCCGGCAGTGTTAATGTTAATTATTGCAGATCTGGAAATTTATCGTTTGGTGAAAGGAAAATATAAAGTTCTTGATTCGGTATTATTTTTAATTTTACCATTTGTAATGTGTATCTCTGCATTTGTGCTTGCACCAGGTATTGTGGATAGCAATGGCGCATATCATGTCAGCATCATAAGCTCTGTGAGTCTGATGTATTTTGTAAAAGATTTAGTTGCAATTGTAGCAGGGCTTGTGGCTCTTGTACTGGCAGTGATTAAGAGGAAAACAGAAAAATAAAATAACTGTAAATACAGTAAATGCAATATGAAAAGGAGGAACACAATAGATGAAGAAAGCAAAAAAAACTGAAACGATGAAAATGCTTATCAAAAAAATAGCAGTTGTAGCTTGTGTTGCAACGCTTGCATTTTCTATGGTACCTGCAACGGTTCAGGCAGCAGGTTGGAAGCAGAACAAAAACGGCTACTGGTGGCAGGAAAATGATTATAGTTATCCAAGAAATCAGTGGAAAACTATTTATGGAAAACAGTATCACTTTAATTCCGGTGGATATATGGATACTGGCTGGACAAAAGTGGATGGCAGATGGTATTATCTGGGGGCAAGAAATGATGGGGCAAAGAAAACTTACTGGCAGAAAGTGTACGGAAAATACTATTGGCTTGGAAGTAATGGTGTGATGAGAACTGGATGGCAACAAGTATATGGAAAATATTACTGGCTTGGCGGTTCGAATGATGGAGCAATGAAGACTGGCTGGCAGAAAGTAGGAAAATATTACTATTGGCTCGGTCATTCCAATGATGGAGCAATGAAAACTGGTTGGCAAACTGTCTATGGAAAGAAATACTATCTGGGCGGAGCAAATGATGGAGCGATGAAAACCGGATGGCAGCAGATTGGTGGATATTGGTACTATTTTGGTGGAGTAAATGATGGTTCACTCAAGACAAATACTTGGATTGGAATTTATCATGTGGATGCGAATGGTAGATGGGATAAGACGAAAAGGGTAGATATAGGGGAGTATTTAACAGATAAGAAAGATGTGCAATTAGTAAATGTTCTGGGTTTAATTCAGACAAAGTCAGAATATGGAAGAAAAGAGTATGCACGAGATCAAATAACTTATTATTATCATGATAGTGGTTCTGGTACTTATTTCTCACACATTTTGGAATTACGAATGAAGGAAATAAAATATATAAAATATTTTATGGGGATTGTTCCAGGAAACTCTTTGTATGATGCAAGAAGCATATTGAAAGCAAAACAATGGAAAGAGGCACAAGAGAACTATAGTGGTGATAAATATGATTATTTGTTCCTTAAGACTATAGGAAAACGGTCATATATGATTGAAATTCATACTGATTCTTCTGAAATAATAACTAGTTGGTACGTTATGAATTGGCCACAGGGTGATTTTACAAGCCCTGATAATTTGAAAGAGATTTCATTGGATGCTTCTTTCGATAATTCTTCACCAGTAGTATTTCAGAATTCAGAAGAAAATAAAGCTAGTGTTCAGGAGGTAGAAGAAAGTGAAAATCAGAATGAATCATCAGTTGTAATTCCAGAAGAAACACAGGGGGATGAACAGAATGGCGAGCAGAACTTAGAGCAGGATGAAAATAAAGAAGTAGAACAAGATACAAAAGTAGAACAGGATGCAGAAATTCAGGAAGATGAAGAAATTTCAGAACAACCTTCAGAAGAATCTCAATCAGCAGAAACTCAGAAAACCGAAGAACAAGTAGATGAATAAACTTAAGAACCTGTGGAGAGAAATCTCTGCAGGTTTTTTGACTGTTATTAAAGTATGATAGTGTGGTATAATAAAAATAAATCAAAAGAGAATAACATGATACTAAAAGGAGTTAGAAATGATAAAAAAGCAAGAACTTACGTTGGAAGAAAAAGAAGAAAAAGTTCGAGACTTTCGTCCAATAGATGATGCTTTTTTGAAACACTGGCAGATGATAGAGCATTTTGCCAAGAGATACTACGAGTTATATTAAGTGATAAAAAATTAGTTGTAGAATAGGGAGGTCTGGACGCAGTGTGTGATGTAATGGAAAGATATGAAGAGATTGCAGCAGAAAAAGCAGAAGAAAAAGCAAATATTAAGGCAGTGAAAAACATGATAAAAGTATTTCAAGCAACAAAGCAGCAGATTTTACAGATATATTCAGAAACAGAATATGAGCAGGCTGTGAAAGAACTCGAAGAGGAAGAAGCTGAATAAAAAATAAGAGACAAAGAAATGATAAAGAAACTAAAAGAAGTTTAAAGGAAATCTATAAATAAGAACGAGCTAAATAAAAATTATAACGTGGTGTAAAACAGTATGTGGAGAAAAAAGTCTTTGCATGCTGTTTTTATATTTAAAATTTCAAAAAATCATTCAAAATTTGAAAAATATGAAGATACTGAAACTCAAAGAAAATGTTTTAATAAAGACAGAAACAAAAAGAAATGCGACAAAGATTGACTACAAAATATGACACGCATTGTGAAAATGCACAAAAAAGCTAAAATTATAGCAATATATCAGAAAAAATGCGAAAAAGGAGAAGAATTATGAAAAGACAAATCAATTTTAGGGGGGAGGTAAGCAAAATAACTCCATAAAAGTCATAGTGTAGTCAGTTTGATTTCAAAAAGAAAAGGAGTTGTTTTATTTAAATGAAAAAAACAGGAAAAGCATCAAATAATATAATTAAGATTGTGTACATACTTTTGGCAATTATATGGGTTACAGTTAGTTTGCTATTCTTTTTGGTAGGCAGTAATTTGGGTTCAGTTGGCAAAGTACTTTATTTTCTTCCAACGGTTGTAATGCTGATTGTAATTGTAGTGGGAATTATACATTTATCAAAAGATAATTACAAAACCAGAGATGCTGTAGTACTTGCGGTATTGCCGTGGATTTTTATAGTTGTTGAATTTGCCGTGTCAGTGAGTCAGGATGCCAGTAGAGCAAGCATTGAAGTGTTCATGGGTTCTTTCTTTCAGGGCGTTATAACTGGAATCGTAGGAATTTTGATTTTTATTGTGAAATACACAAAACAGGATATCCAGGAGAATGAAAAATTAAGCAAGATATTAGATAACATGATGAAGGCAGTATATGCAATTGCAGCAGTTATCTGGGTTATTTTAAGCATCTTTTTATTCACGAGACTTAGAGAGCCTGTTACAGACGCAAAGATAATTATCTACTTTATTCCATTATTAGTAGTTCTGGCAATTATCGGAAGTCAAATTTATTTCCTTATGAAAGAAAAGCATACAATGATAAATGCTTTAATTGTTACAGTATTAGGATGGGTTTTGGCAATTATTGGATTCATGAATTTATCAAGCAGAGACTTTGATTCATTGGGAGTTGCAATGTTCGTAGGATATATGTTTCCGGCACTGGCAGTGGGAATACTTGGAATAGTAGTTGTAGTGCTGACTGCAATGAGAAGAAAATACAGTAAATAAGAAGTGCGGATGAACCTGTGGAGAGGAGTCTTCGCAGGTTTTTTGGCAAAATAAAAAGTGAAGCTCTTCCTGTGAAGATTTCTTGTTTGAATGGCAAAATGGAAAATATGAATATACCTTACGAGGTGGTCGTTTAGTAGCGATGTTTACAGTAAAATTTACGCCTACCGCAGCAGGTATGAGAATTCAGGTTACACAGCAGGATGGACAAAGATACTCTTGAATAGGGGGATATACAGGAAATAATAACGTAAAAGGACAAGATATTGAATATAGAGAGCGGAGTTTTGTAGATTTACAGAACTTCGCTTTTTTAAAGATAATACAGAACTGATTAAGAGTTTCAATTTATACAGAAAACAGTTTCAAAAAGTGGATAAATAAAGAAAAATGAAATTAATAGAATATGGTTTAATTAAATCAGGGAAAAGAAGACAAGTTGTTATTTTCTTATTATAAAATTTTTGCGTCTGAAAACAAATAAATATTGCCGACGAAAATGGACACATATTGTAAGAATATAGTGAGAAAAGGTAAAATTAAAACAATAAAATCGAAAAATGAAAGAGGAGGAAAAGAAGATGTATTGTGGAAATTGTGGAACACAGAATGATGACCGTGCAATGTTTTGCCAGAGTTGTGGAGCAAAACTAAATGGAGGAGGAAGTCAGAAGCAGCAGCAATATGTTGGATTTGGACCGGGTGGTCAAAGTACAGGATATCAAAGTATGGTATATGAATCAAAAGGAATCGGAAAAACAGCAATGGTCTCTAAAATCGTTTCGGTTGTTCTGTTTGCTATTATAGCGTTATTTTTCTTTCATGCGGCGGATGAAGCAAAGTATTCAATACGGGCGTGGTCTTATGCTTTACAGACAGGGAATTCATTGTCAAGTAACTATTCAATAATGGGAACATTTTTTATGATAGGGGCAATTGGAGAATTGATTGTACTTGTATTGTATTGCATTTCCTGGACTAAGATTGACAGCGTTGGTATCACAGCCAGTTGTATGGGGTTAAGGCAAAATTATCAGATATCAGACATCACAAGTGTCAGGACATTATTTGGAATTTTTGTATTTATTCATGGAAATTCAGGAACGAGAAGAATAATTGTAGATGATCCTAAGAGAGTACAGGGGATTTTAGAGAGTATGATATATAGAGTTTGATTAAAGAGAAAAAGATTATTGCAGTAACGGAGTTTTGTAAATTTGCAGAGCTCCGTTCTTATTATCAGAAGAGGAGAAAAAAACATGGATGAATTATATGTAGTTGTTTTAGAAATTAGTGCTGAAAGTGATGGTTATTATGTAAAAGAAAAAATAAATGAAAAAGTAATTATGGATTCACCGGTACATAGATATGATGGATTTGAGTTTAGAATATTATCTGCTGACGATGAATTTGTACAAGCGTTAATCTATGCTGATAATCCTTATACAACAAGAGTACTGGGCTTAAATGTTGATAATGCAGGGAAAAAAGTTGGAGTGTTGTTTGATAGTCCGGTATTGATTGAAACAGATGGTGGGTTTGCAGGGGTATTGTGTTCCTATGTTTTTCAGGTTAGCAGACATTATATAGACGTGAATAAAATGTATACTTTATTAGGAGCAGATATTAAAAGTAGAAACTGATGATAGAAAGTTATGCTGGATTAAGAGACAAATTGCTGGAGCAAAAGAGAAGAATGGAATTTTCTGAAATGATGCATTACATGGAACGGAATAAAGATTTGCAGAGCCATACTTTGAGAATGGTTGAACATACAAAATTGTATCAGGAAAATTTTGTGAGTAAATATGAACCAATGAAAGCTGGAAGAGTAAGCTGCGAAGAAAGTATGATGTTAATAGTGGCAAAAGCCTATGCAGAAGAAGGTAAACACGTTGCAGTACTGAACTCTGGAAATCCAATTGAACCGAATGGTCAGATATTTAAGGGGTCAGATACAGAAGAAGAGAAAATTTGTCGTGTAAGTAATTTGTATGAGGCGCTGATATCAGAAAATACGAGTGAGTATTATATTTTAAATAAAGAGATATTTGAAAAAAATCAGTTCAATAGTATGTTTTTAGGCACAGATCGAGTACTATATTCGCCCGCCGTAATGGTTATGAAAGATTATGTTGGATATCGACCATCTTGGGGAATGGCTACGGAAGAATATAGAGAAACCCCTTATTTTGTTGATGTATTAACCTGTTCGGCACCTTTCTTCAGTGGCTTGGGATATATTCTTCCAGATGGAGATTTAGAATATTTGTTAAAAAGAAGAATCAGAAATATTTTTGAAGTTGCAATCGAAAATGGTGTCGAGACGTTTATTATAGGGGCATTTGGATGTGGAGATTTTCATAACCCTGCCAGTACAGTTGCAAGAGCATTTAAAGGTGTTCTTTCGGAAAAAAGGTATGAGAGAGCATTTGAAGATGTAATTTTTGTAATTGAAAGCAAGGGAGAAAATCGTTCGGATATAAAGGCTTTTAAGGCAATATAAAGGAGCAAAATTTGACAGGGCAGTTTTTAAATTGCAAAAATTTTTGCGTCTAAAAACGAATAAAAACTGCGACGAAATCTGACACATATTGTAAAAATATACTAAAAAAAGGTACAATTAAAGCAATAAAATGGAAAAATAAAACAAAGAAGGAGGAAAAGAGGATGTATTGTGGAAATTGCGGAACACAGAATGATGACCGTGCAATGTTTTGCCAGAATTGTGGAGCAAAGTTAGAAGGAAGAGCAGGAGGTAATCAAAATCAGCAGTGGCAGCAAAATATTGATTATAGTTATCAGAATGAAATTCCTGGGCAGGTTTCAATTCAGGGAAAGAAAAAAGGAAAATTGAAAATTCTGATACCGGCTATAGCAGTAGTAGCTGTTGTGTTGATTTTGATATTTAGTTTAACTGGAAGAAGAGGGTATAAAAAAACAGTAGAAAATTATGTGCAGGGGGCGCTAGATGGAGATATAGAGAAAGTAGTCAGTGTAATACCAGAGGGCTATATGGAGTATTACGGTGTGGACAGATCAACAGTAATTGATATGGTTGAGGAAGCACTTGATGATAGTGGGCTCTATGATTTATTAGATGAAGACTGGGAATTCAACTATGAAATTGGAGATGCAGAAGATATTAAAGGAGCGGAATTACAGGAAATAAAAGATGATTGCAGTGACAGTGGAGTTAAGGTATCTGCTGCAAAATCGGTAGATTTAAAACTTACTGTTACAACAGAAGATGGACCAGAATCTGAAACGGTTTCCATTCCACTTATAAAGGTAGGGCGTAAGTGGTATATCAATATTGAAGAATTTATGGGATTATTTTATTAAAACCTCATAGCAAAAGCGAATCATACGAAAGTAAAATTGAGAAAAGAGGATGAGTTTATGCAAAGAACAAAAATTGGAATTTCAGCAGGATTGTTAGGTGCAGGAATTTATTTTACAGGATTATTCAGTGGTTATTTGATACCGATAATTTTGACGTTCTATGTACTTTGGTTTGAAGAGAATGGATGGTTGAGAAGAACAGCAGTAAAAGCCGTTTCAGTCATGATATTCTTTTCTATGATTACATTATTTGTAAATTTGTTTCCGGATTTCTTAGGAATTATCAGTAGTTTTGTTGGAACTTTTGGTGTTGAATTTTATTATTCTTCAGTAAATAGTTTATTTGATTCCATAGTTAAATTGATTGATTTAATGAGAAATATTTTGATTTTAATATTGGGATTCAAAGCATTTGGACAGAGTACAATTTATATTCCGGTTATTGATAATTTACTGAGTAAATATATGCAATAAAAGAGAAGGGACAGCAGAAGAAGCAATTGTAGTAGATATTCTGGGAACATTTACAATTAGATTAGAGTTATCGGATGGTAAAGGAAAAAAGCTTTATAGTGCAAAATTTCTCTGTGAAGTGCCATGATTCCATACTATTTTATCTGTTTTCAGAGTTTCAAAGAATGATTTCAATTTATCATTAAGCCTATAATGTTGAAACTTTATCAGCATGGTTTAATAAAGACAGAAAAACAAAGGAGGACAAATGATATGAAGAAATCAGAAAAGGCAATGGGTGTATTAATTGGTTTTATATATGTGGTACTGGCAGGGGGTTGGATTGCTTCAGGGATTCATTATAAAAGTTTTGCATTAATGTTGATGCAGACTTCAAAGATTGGAATTGTGTATTATGTGCTTCCTCCGGTTGCAATTGTATTTCTTGCAGGAAGCAGTTTATGTGAGCTGGCAAAAAATAAAAGTATTGCCTTAAATGCTATTATGAGTATCATATTATCGCTTGCAATCTTTGGAGCAGGGATGTATAGTTATTCCAGATTAGAATATGGAACGAGAGATTATGTTTTGTATACAGCAAGTGCATACTTAATTATTTCAGCAGTCACAATTAGTGTATCGTTTATTTTAATGATGTTGAATTCGGCAAAGAAAAAAATGAAAACGAATTAGAAAAGCAGAAAATGAAAAAGACGTATGAGAAAATATTTCAAGTGCGTCTTTTTTAAAGAAAATCATAAAAAATAGAGTAAATGAATATACAGATGAAGGAATTTGTTTTAAAATAGATAATAAGAAAAAACGAACAGGAGTGATTAACGATGGCATTTTGGGATGATTTGGAAAAAAAAGCAACCGACGCAACTACGAATGTAATGTCTCGGGTAAAGGGCGTGTCGGATACTACAAGATTAAATTCAATGGTAGCAGAAGAAGAAAAGCGAATCAAAGACATCTATTTTAAAATTGGACAGACTTATGTAGCGTTACATGGTCAGGAAAATGATGCTGCATTTGTAAACCTGCTTAATGCGTTAAAGGCATCACAGTTAAAAGTAGAACAGTATAAGCAGGAAATTATGGATATCAAAGGCGTACGCAGATGTGAAAAATGTGGTGCAGAAGTTCAGAATGGAGCCGCTTTTTGTATGTCTTGCGGAACTCCTCTTCCAAGGATTCAGCCACAACCGGTGAATGTTGGAAGAACATGTAAGAAGTGTGGGGCAAATTTAGCACCGGGAGCTCGTTTCTGTACAAATTGTGGAACACCTTATGCGGAAGAAGCATCAGGAAGTCCAAGCGGAAATTCTACAGGAAATTCTACAGGAAGCGCTATGGGTAATTCATTTGGAAGTTCAAAGCCTGTAGAACAGCCAAATTATGAACCACAGCAAAGGGAAGAATCGGATTCTTATCAAGAGCCAATACAGAAAGAAGAACAGCTTCAAAAACAATGGGAAAATCCTGCAAAAAAAGTATGCCAGGCATGTGGAGCGGAACTTGGTGAAAATACCAGATTTTGTATTGTGTGTGGGGCACCAGCTGGACAAGCACCAAATAACGCAGAACAACCACAAAATATAACCGTAACAGTGTCTCCGGTTACACTTAGTAAACCAGAGACACAGGCAGTACAAAGTGAACCGGCAAGAACGAAGTTCTGTACAGGATGTGGTGCACCACTTGAAGATGATTCCCTTTTCTGTACCGAATGTGGAAAAAAGGTAGACTAAAAAAGAGATAAAGTGATAACCTGCAGGAAGAAATTTCTGTGGGTTATTTTTATGTAATGAAGCTGCAAAAATACTGCCGACAAAATCTGACACACATTGTAGAAGAAAATGAAAAAAGTTAAAATTGTAACAGAAAA
>ENA-OQCN01000939-OQCN01000939.1-human-gut-metagenome-genome-assembly--contig:-NODE-939-length-15244-cov-4.121519_pt1 | contig 15244 bp, 23 predicted proteins | sample MGYA00242497_ERZ504576 | MGnify/ENA primary metagenome ERZ504576 (study PRJEB26092, sample SAMD00036296) | human gut metagenome | host: Homo sapiens | study: EMG produced TPA metagenomics assembly of... | reverse complement strand
TGGAGATCTGTTTCAGGAAGGATGCCTGTGGCTCTGCAAGGCCGCTTTTACCTACAATGCCGGACAGGCGCAGTTTCAACCTACGCCAAAAAGGTTGTGAAAAATGGACTCCTCTCCTACTGCCGAAAAATCTGTAGTCAGGGGCGGCACGTCAGTCGGCTGATCATCGGAGAACAGGCGAGCTGGCCGCAGATGGAGAGCAGGTAGACCAGCCGGATGACCATTTTGACTCCCACCTTTCTCGTCTGGAGACCCTTGATCTGCTGGAAGCCAGCAAACAGAACTATCAGGGCGTTGCCAGACTTGGCATCGAAGCACTGGCGCTGAAGGTTCAGGGAATGCGCATTACAGACATCGCCGCCCTCTATCAAGTCCCTCCTTCCCATGTGGGCGCCTGGATCTCCCGCTCCCTGGAAAAACTTCGCAATGACCCTGACTTTTTAACCTGCCTGCTTTGATCTGTTGAAAATCAGCATCAATAACAGTAAGGGATATGTATAAAAAGGAGGTATCGAAATATGGCAATCAAAACCCTATACACTGCGGTCGGCCGGTTTGAACGAAGGACAAACGGCTGCAACCGCAGTTGTCCAATCATCCTGTTAGGCGGTCAGGAGTACATGGCCGATATGCAGGAAATGGTGATTTGGAGCATGCTCAACTGGAGAATCCTGCGCTGGGATGACATCGCACAAGAATACGAAAAGCTAGCCACCGCATCCGGTTACTGTACCGAGCGTTCTTGGGAAGACTGTACAAACCGACTGCTTACCCGCGGTCTTCTGGTATCCGGCAGCGGTGAAACAGAATACGATGCTCTGTATGACCTGCTTGGTTCGCTCAGCATTATCCCAACCAGCGGACCGTTCTTCCTCCGGCTCGCCTCTTTTGTCAAGCTGACGCTGCTGGCACATGTTCCGGTATCCGCTGCGCGGAAACTGTTCCAGAAAGATAAACGCACCAAATACGAAGTTCTGGTCATGCGCCTTGCCGGCCAAGCCCTGCTCTCCACTGCAGAGATCATCAAGTGCATAGATAAAAATATTTCCCGCCTCCCCAATGAATGTGCGCTTTTGGATTCCCTCTACGGAGATGAAACGACCACCAGTGACAACATTGCCAGCATGGTCAAAATCAGCCAGAGCAGCAAGCCAGTGACATTAGCCGTTGCCAATCTTTATCTGCGGCAGCAGATTATCTTTGAGAGGGTATGAGCATGATGAAACAATGGACTCTTTTTCCCACCGTATTGCAGCGAAAGTTTCTGCTCACTCTGCTGGCCGGAATCGCCAGTGCGGGAATCAGCGTCATCATCTGCGTGGCGACTAAAGATCATATCCTGCTGGCATTGGGGATTGTCGTACTCTGCGCCTGTCTTATATCCTGTCGATGGATCTGGGCGACTGCAGCACATAAGAACTACGAGGTAGTGGAAGGCATCTGCGCCGGTATCAGTACACCTATGCTCCGCCACTACCGCAAAGTACATCTGATAGACAGCCATGGTATAGAGATCACACTGCTTCTCAGTAAATCGGCCCGGCTTAAAATAGGCGCACCCTACCGATTTACTTTCAGAAAGGGGCGCGGCCTGCCGTGGGAAATGACTATCTGGACGCAGCCCTTTCAACGAACAGCTTTTTGGGCTATGAAGCAATCAGCGAGCCGGAGTAACATCCCGATCCGTCCTCTGAATCCTAAAAATGCGAGGTGGTTTTGAGCCACCTCGCTTTCTTAAAGGGCATTTTGCAAATCACAATGACCAACGCCTGATTTCCTTATATTTTGCAGAATACATTCCTTCTGTCCCTATTTATTGGGTAGATCAAGGAAAGGAGGGTTTCCTATGTATAAGCCCCATACCATCGAACAATATAAAGTCTATCGCTTTCTGGAAGAAAACTTTGCGCTGGAGCATTTCCTGCTCGCTCCTTTGTCGCGCTTCGGACTGATGCTGGAGGACAAAACCGGTGAAAAAATCGCGTTTGCCTTTCTCAATGACTGTGTACAGGAAATACCTATACCAGCTCCAGCTGCTCCAGAAACAGTAATCGCTTTTCTAAAGCAATTCCGCAGCCTTACGCCCCGCCCAGTCGTCCATGACTTTGAAGCGCTGACCCGCTGGTGGCTGGACAATCCCAACCCGCTTACCTACCAGCAGGCACTTGGTATGTCCGATGATCTCTACCACCATTTTCTGTCCCATCCTTTGATCAGTGAAGATGACGCCCTTCGGCTGGCACGCAAAGGACTCGTTACCGAATCGGAATATAATGACCTGCAGCTATGGTATTTCAACGGCCATACAATGTCCTGCTGGTTTGGTCCTCTGGGAGTAGATGGCACCGGAAGCCTATACGCCTGACCTTTGACTATCAAACGGCATCCCCAACAAAGACTCAGTTCTACCTATTGGATGACTACTACCGCGTTATGAACCATCTTACAGAGTAAAACCTTTTCAACTACTACATATCGTACTTGTCGCTGGCTATAAATCTATATATAGTGTTTTACATCTTGACAGGCACAAGATGCAGTGCTATACTGTATCTGTAATTGATTTTTGTGCGTATCCCATTTGGGAATACAGGTCTTTTTGATCTGTACCGTAGGCCAAAAGCCTGCATTGCACACGCTGTTAAGTTTGTATGCAAGTGTCAGTGATTTTTTGCGCCTTTTAGGGTCGAAAAACTGCTGGCACTTTTTTATATAGATAATAATGCCAATGGCAGAAAGGAGTGTTATGGCACAGATTTTGTGTTCGGGCGCGTCATGAACGACCTCGTACCCAAAGAAAGCCAGTCCAAACAAAGCTATGTATGCTTTGATCTGATGGAACGCACCAAAAACTGGACGCAGTTCTATCAGGTGTGGGCCTGGGATGCAGATGTCACCCGGCTCATGCAATTCAAGGTCAAAAAAGGCAGTATGATCTGGCTTGCCGGCTCACAGCGCTGGTAGATGTTCGCATGAAGGACGGCAAATTGGAAAAGAAACTGAAGGTCAGTCTAAATGACTTTGGTTTCCTCCCCAAACAGCCCGCCGCGGCGAACAGACAAGAGAATGACCCGGACATTACGGCGGAACCCGCACTGCCTCCCGCGGAGGTATTGGACGGTGACCGTGAATCCCTGCCGGAGTAGTTTACTTCGGCTCCTAAGAGGGACCGTATCAAGTTTTTCAGAATGAAACTGAAAGCTTGGTGCGGTCCCTCTTTTTTGTTTTCCAACAAATTCAGAAAAAAGGATGGTATCAAACATGAATAATGACAGAGGACTTTTGAGTGGCAGCATCACGATCCTGATTGGTGCGGTCATCGCAATTATGGCTCTCGTGCGCAGGCCCTGGCAGATCTGGCTGCTGCTGGGCGTTTTCACTCTCTGGGGACTGTGGGTAGTTTTGATCCTGCTTCTCCCCTATATGCAGCAGGCCCAACGGCGTCGCCAGCGTCAACAGCGCACCAGACAGCTCCATGCAGAAGGCATCCAAACACGAAGTTTTGAGATTCCTGACTTGGGCGGCACCAACTCCGATGACCTTCTGGTGCGCCACACCAACCATCGTATTCTGGCATATCTGCGCTCCGCTTATCCGCAAGCCACCTTCGAGTGGTGTGAAAAGCAGCCGGAGCAGCTGATCCGCAATGGCGGTACCGGCCGAATCCGTGTGTTTGGCATTGACGAGTTTGATCACGCCGATGTGACACTGGATCAGAACGCCAATATCAAATGCGATATGGTCAAAATCGTTCCGCTGTCCAAGGTCGGCGGAGAAACTAACGAGGATGATGCAACACCTCCGAACAGGCAGCCTGTTGATCCCCGTATCTGGTATGAAACGCAAGGACGCTCTGTACTGGAAGCACTGATCTCCGACCTTAATTCCCGTGGGCACAGCAAACTGACGCTTCGGGAAGACGGTGATATCTGCATTGAGCAGGGCGAAGATGCTGTTTCTCAGGAGCATCTGAACAACTTTCCCCAGAAGGTCTACTGGCCCCGTCTGGCAGAGGTTCTGGAAAGCAATGGTCTGGCCGCTGAAGTCACTGCCCAGGGCATTCAGGTGTCCTGGTAATGCTTCTGCTGCCAAGGAACACAGAGAAAGGAGTGAACTTGACGAATGAAATCAGGACTTACCATCGTGGAAATGGCACAGCAGATTGAACGCCAATCCAAACTCAAGCAAGACTATTTGCTTGATACCCGTCGCTTCAAGTAGAACCTTTTGGTTCTCAACTTTATCTCCACACCTTTGATGACCACGATGACCCACTGGTGGAGCCACTGGAGATCAACCAGATCGCCCATCGGCAGATCGGCACACATCTGAAGATTCCGGCTGCTTACTATGACCGTATGCTTTCCGATTATCCGGAACTGCTGGCGGAGAATGTGAATTCCTGGTTCCAGCGGGAACGACCCAGCGTATGGTCCGCACCCTGGATGGCACTGTACGGGCGTTTTTGAGCAACCGCTATCGCCGCATTGACAACCTGGACATTGCAGAAATCGTCCTTCCTGTCATTCAGCAAATGGAGGACGCCTATTTTGAAAGCTGCCAGATCACGGACAGCCGTATGTACATCAAGGTAGTCAACAAGCGGCTTGAAGCCGAAGTTGTACCCGGTGACATCGTGCAGTCCGGCGTTATCATCAGCAATAGTGAGGTTGGACTGGGTTCCGTCAACATCCAGCCTTTGGTCTATCGGCTGGTATGCAGTAACGGCATGGTTGTCAACGATGCCCAGACTCGCCGTACTCACATCGGACGGGTCAATGAGGCAGACGAAAACTTCCAACTGTTCTCACAGGAGACATTGGCCGCTGATGACCACGCATTTGCCATGAAGATCAAGGATACCGTGATGGCCGCCGTGGATGAAACACGGTTTACACGGGTAGTCGGCATGATGCGTGAAGCCACAACCGTCCAGATGAATACCACTGATATTCCAGTGTTGTCCGTCTGGCAAGCAAGGATTTCAATATCACCGAGGAAGAAAGCACCGGCGTTCTGCAGCGTCTGATTGAAGGCAAGGATCTGACCCTCTATGGGCTATCCAATGCCGTAACACGCTTTAGTCAGGATGTGGACAGCTATGACCGCGCCACTGCCCTGGAGGGGATCGGATACAATATCCTGTCCATGCCCCGGCAGCAGTGGAACCGTATCAATCAGATGGCCGCCTGACCATCTGCAACCATCACATTTTTAAGGAGGAACCACTATGTATAATCAGAACAGCGATTTGATGAAACAGGAAAAATTCATGCTCCCCACTATGATCGAAAGCGATTTCAGCGCCGAGGAACTGGCCGAGGACGCCGATGGTCTGCAGATGAGCTTTCCGCGTGTCAAGATTCCCGCCGGCGGCACACTCCAGTTCGAGATGCCGTCCGATGATCCGGACAATCCTGACTATGAAAAGACTCTGGTAGGCGTCATTCTGCATAGCCACGCCACCTGCGCCTACTGGCCGGCCGGCAGCGAGTACGATGACGATACCACGCCGCTTTGTTCTTCTGCGGATGGCAAGATCGGCATCGGTACACCCGGCGGTGCCTGCGCCACCTGCGCAATGAACCGCTTTGGTTCTGCACCTGATGGCAGCAAGGGAAAAGCCTGCAAAAATATGCGTATACTCTACCTGCTCCGCAGTGGAGAGTACATGCCTCTGCAGATAAATCTGCCCCCCACCAGCATCAAACCTTTCAAAGACTTTTTGAATCGAGCTTTTATGTTCCGCTGCCGCGCCACCTGCGGAAGCATCGTGCAGATTGGTCTCAAGCGTGAGAACAACGGCACCAATGACTACAGTGTTGCTACCTTCAAACTGCTGCAGGATTTCCAGGGCGAGGAACTGGCTCAGATCCGGGCTTACGCCAACAGTTTTAAGGAGCAGATCAAACTCCTGCTCCAACAGCGTACCGAAATCACTGAGGAGCAGCGCGACACCGGCTGCGATTATGTAATCGAGCCTGGCGCCATGACCAACGAGCCGGCAGACGGTCACTATACTGTCAGCCAGATCAATGGTGACTGCGAGCAGCTGCCCGCATAAGTATCTTGATGTGACCTGCGCCACATGACACATGAACAAAGGGGATGCCTTCGGTTGAACACACCGGAGGTATCCCTCTTTTTTTATTTAAGGAGGAAAATACAATGTTATGTGAAGTACCATTAACCAAAGAACAACAGGCATTTGCCACCGCCCATCATAGCCTGGTCTATAAGTTTCTGAACGAAAACCGGTTGCCAGAAGATGAATTTTACGATGTAGTCATTTTCGGCTATCTGAAAGCCGTTCGGGATTACTTTTCTGATCTCACCGCACAACAGTTCACTTTTTCCACCATCGCTAATCGGAGAATGAAATTCTGCTTATTCGATTACTTCCGTACCCAGGAGCGCCGCAAGCGCAATATGGAGGTTCTCAGTATTCATGTCGGATTATATCCTGATGGTGCACCTTTAGAAGATACCATTCCTGCCCATGACCCAATCATGCAGCAGTTGGAAATGGATCTTCTGCTCCACGAACTGGCCGGCAGAGTATCCAAGCAGCAAATGGATATTGTTCATCTGAAACAGGGCGGCTATGGTCTCCGTGAGATTGCCCGCACCCAGAAGGTTCCCATGCGGCGCATTAAAGAGTTGCTGGCTGAAGTCCACGATGTACTGCTGGACATTTGCTATGGATGAACCCATTACAGATAAGAAATACCCTTACATCCACATTTTCAAAAAGATTGGAGGTCAAACCGAATGAAGAAAGAAAAGAAACAGATCGTTTTGAATGGCTCTCTGCTGCGTCCGCTGTCTGTTGGGCGTGGTGCGCTTCTGCACGCCGGAGGAAACATCTACCATACTTCGCGTGTGGTGACGATTCTGGAGGAGTCGGAGGATTGCGTCCGTTTTGAAACGCAGAACTCCCACTACCATCTGTCCATGTCCCCTTTTCCGCTGGCGGCTGTCAGTCCGCTCCCTGTGAGATTGGCCGCATGTGCGTGAAGGGACTGTAAATGGTTTGGAACAGCCGGCTCCCGCTGACTATTCCACAAGTTCTGGCCGTGGCGGATACCATTCCGTCACGGCTCTTTTATGGAGGAACAAAATGAATGAAGAAATCATGAATGAGATCCAACCAGTCCGCCCCAAAGACCAGTTTCCCTTTTCCTGCCGTCAATGCGGGGCATGCTGCCGCAATATTGAAGGCTGTGTAATGGTGGAAAGTCTGGATGCCTACCGTCTGGCTCGCTATCTCCGAACAAAAGGTGAGCTCATCGAAGGAATAGAGGATTTCCTGTTCCGCTACTGCGATCCGGAACCTCTGACCGAAGAAGGCTTCCCTATCTATATGCTCAAGACAAAAGCCCCAAACGGCTCCTGTATCTTCCTTATGGATGGGCGCTGTTCCGTCTACCCTGCCCGTACCCGTACCTGCCGTATCTATCCTCTTACCGTAGGTCCAGGGGAGCGTGGCCGTGATTTTGAATACTGCCTGTGTCTGGACCGGCACCGGAGCCACTTTACCGGCAGCCGGGTATCCGTCAAGGACTGGTTGTATCAGAATTTTAAGAGGGAAGACAAAGAATATGTAAAGCGGGAATATGAGATTGCCACCGAACTGGGCAAACTGATGCGCGCCATTGACCCTGCCATGCGGCAAGGCATTGTATTCAAGGTACTCTACTACCGCTATTACAATTTTGATTTAGACCAGCCTTTTCAGCCTCAGTATGAGCAGAATAACCGACACCTGTTAGCAGACCTGCACCGGATTGCCGGGGAACAGTAAAAGGCAAATGGCTTTTAGAAAGGGGGCCTTATTTTATGAATTTACACGAAACAGCAATGGGGCAAAGATTTTTTAATGTTCAGCTCCCCGCACTGATTAACACACTCAAAGACATTGCGGCGGCGCTTTCCCGCCCTGCACCATCTGCTATATCCTTTCCGGCAGACCCACGCTTTCTCACTTCGCTCTATTACGGCGAATATGAAGCAGATGTGTTCAAGCCCGATAAACGCTTCACACCTTTTAACCAGACAGTACAACAGAAAGAAAAAGCTCTGCTTCCGCTGCTCTCCAGCGAGGCGTCCATCGCTTTTGAACAGTATCAGACTGCGGTACAATGCCGCAATTCTGCTGTATTGGAGCAGGCATACGCCTCTGGTTACCGTACCGCTGTGCAGATGTTTGCGGCAGGCTTAGGCCCACAGCCGCCAATACCGGAACATGAGGAGGATAGCAATGGATGAGAACAGACTGCTCGAACTGCCCCAGGAATCTTTTCGGCCAATGATCGCACAATCAGTCCAACTGGAACAGTTTTTGGGGGAAGAACTGATTTTTGCTTTCGGGATCTTGATGGCGTCCATACCTTTACTACCTGCTATGGCGATATCTACAAAACAGTCAACGCACTGCGGGACTATGTCCGGCTTTTGGAATCGGTGTGCGATCAGTGGGAGCTGACTGGATTCCATCGTGCTACCTATGAGTACCATGCCGAAAAGCTTCGTAAAATTGCGGATAAGCTGCAAGCTGGTATCGGCTACGACTATGACAAAGCCGTGGAAAGATGCAAAAAGAAACGAGCCAAAAAGTCCCACAGCAGCGATGTCGGGGAAGATGCCCTTCTGCTGACGGTACGGGCTGCCAACAAGTCCGCTGACAATAAAAAGGAGGCTGAGCCTTATGAGGAAGATACCCCTTGGGAACCTGAACTCGAATAACCCTATAAAAACATCTGTTAAAAAGTATCATGCAAGCGTTGCCCGGCAATCTTCCAGAGAACGGAACCGATTGCTGGCCTGCAAAAGCTTTGCGTTTACCCACGCCAATGTGCATAAGCACTGCCGCCACTTCCGGCGCGGATAACCGCCCGGAAGCTACCCACGGAGGATGCCTATGGAACGAGATGAACTACGCACCACTTTAGTGAACCATCTGGAAACCCTGCGGCGCAATCTGCAGGTCGTATCCATGGAGGTGCTGAAAACCAAGTACAAAAAACCATTTGATGCCCTGCGGCAAGACATCTGTAAAGCCGCTACCGCCTATACCCGCTTTCTGGTATTTGACGGTATGCGGATCAAACACAAATACTTTGATGAGGCTGTACCCTATATCGATACAGCTGTGAAGCAAACCAAGCGGCTCAAACAGATTTCAGATGCTGCCTTTCAGCGTCAGGATATTGACGAGATCGAATCCATCGCCCTTGCCTTGCGCAAAGAGATAGAAGCAGCTCTGCAGCCCTTCTATATGAGACATATGTGCCTTTATGTGACGCCGGAATGCTTTGACGACCCGCCCAAGACGCCGGAAGTCTACAACGATGCAACCGCCTGCGTCTGGCGGGATGGTACATGGCAGCTTCTGGAGGATACCAGCGAAGGGTTCCTACTCTTTGTTCAATCCAAATCCAAGGAGGAAGCTGCCGCATGAAAAATACATCCCAGCAATATCTAAACAGCGAAGCACACGGTTATCTCATGGAGGCCAAAGCCTGCAAGCTTTTGCTCAAAGACTTGGAGCGCATCCGCGCCAAGCTCAAGCGGCACATCGAAAAGGAAGCCGCAGACCGCGAGGCAGAATTTGAAGCAGCTATGCAATACCATAGCGAAAGCGACATCCAGGAAGCCTACGGCTGGGAATTTATCAGCGAACAGCAATATGAACGCTATCTGGAATTGTTCCGTCAAGGCCGCAAGGCACTTGATGAACACAGCCCCACTGTTACAGAGCTGGCTCTCTCCATCCTGAACCGCATCTTTCAGGATATTGATAGGGACTGCAGCCAATGCGAGTTTGAAGCCCTGTCGCCAGAAGAACAGCTTGCCGAGTTGAAGTGTGCTGAAGAATCCAGGCAGGCATGGAAGCAGTATATCGCCAGTCTGAAAGAAATGGTCGGCTCTATGACTGGAAAGACCAATGACCACACTGCGTCAAAAAATGCAGCAACTATACACAAGGAGGATACAAAATGAAAATTCACGAAGATCGTTCTCATATGAATATTGATACCAGATGGTTTGAAAAAGGCTATGCCAAAGAAGACGTCCACTCCCTACGCCTGCAGTCTCTATGCACCGAAGCAGAGGCAGCAGCAAACAAACAGTTTTATGACAGCCACACCCGCGAAGAATGGGAGCAGTATATCCGTCAGGCAAGTTTGGAGAGCAGCGCAGCAATGAAACCCGTCATGGAAGCCATCGCACAGGACTTTGTCTGCTACCAGTATGACGAAAATATCCCTGTGTCCTATGGCAGCGACCGATGGGATCTGTACTTCTGGTGTAATCCCTTTAACGGCGCCGCAAACGCATCCGAACGGGATTTCTCGTATTTCACGCTGACCTTTAACGAGCGTCAGACGCTGGAGAAACGAAGAAAAGTCTGTCAACAGGTGCTGGAGCTCCTATGCTCACTCTTTCAGGAGCATCCCCATCTCCATGTAGCCGTACAGTATTCCATATGGTTTGACCATCCAAAGATCCACGATGCGGTGGAGCGCGCAAAGCCCCGTCTGCATGGCCTGCGCTGTATTCAGGACCAAAAAGAAGGAAAACTGCTCCTGCAGGACGGTGCCCTGCTCTTCAAACCAAAATACGCAAAGAAATATACCCGCACGCTGAGCCAGAGCCAGATTTTGTCCCTTAGTTGGGAACTGGGCGTAGAGGACGGAGAGCCTGATACCGATGCTGCACCTGTTACCTTGCCTTACAAGAAATTTGGTGCCACGCACCCCATCCAGCTGCAGGTGACTTCCTACCTGAATGGAAACCTTGCCATACAAATGGTGACATGGGAAAGCGGTGACCCGGAACCCTGGGCGACTCTCACCGTCAACCTGCCCGGCCAACGGCAAAAAGACCATGCCTTTATCGACACCAATGCCGATTCGGAATTTCCCACCTGGCTCATACGACATGGTCTGGCTATCCCAACCGGTCGCACCATGCAGAGTGGGTTCTGCACCTATCCTGAATATCGTTTTCGTGCCAACCGGCTGCAGGAGCTGGACCCGGAAGGTATGCAGGCTACCTGAAAAACTTTGAAAGGCGGTGCAGCGCATGAAATATAAGGCAGTTTATGATGTACTGAATGAAAGGCGGCAGACTACCCCCGGTTTCTGTTACCATGACCGTAGCGGCTGGCGTGCTTACCCCCAGACCTACATGACCATGCAGTGCCCTTTATGGATTATTGCTGAAGATGCTGCCACGGGCAGGCGTCTGTGGATTACCCAGGAGGGCACCCGTTTTAGCATTTCCATTCGAAGGATGGATGAACAGGGGCGTAACTATGGCCCTACCTATCGCATTACTTGTGAAAACAGGACAAAGCTGGCTCAGGTTCTGCGCTATCAGTTCGAGTCAAAGACTTTGGCTGTGTAGCTGACGATGACCAGAGAGGAACTGCATTCCTCTCCCTGCTCCGGTTTCCTTGTCCGGAACACACACTAAGAAGCACCGGCAATCTGTATTTTTGCAGGCGTCCGGTGCTTCTTTGGAGGAAAACGCTTATGAATACTCTCGCATTTACGCTGGGCGAACACCGAGCCCAGCTGACTTTGAAAATCAGTACATATCCCAACGGCAATCTCGCCATCAAACTTTATGAAAAGGATCACAGCATCCTGATTTTTTGGGAAACCCTTACCACCAACTTAACCGGAATCCGCCCCGACCACTGCGCTTTCATCAATATAAAATCCGCAGACGGACTTTTTCCAGTCTGGCTGTCAGACAATCACCTTGCGGAACCTACCGGGCAAATTCTTGAATCGAATGGCTGTCTTTACCCTGAATACCTGTTTTATGGCAAAGAACTGGACGCCCTGGACCATGAGGGGCACACCCTCTACATCCGGCATCAGAAAGGCGAGCTGGGGCGCCGCTTTGAGCGGCTATATCTTGCCCTGCGCCGGCTGGCACGAGAAATCAATGGGTTCAGCTACACTGATTACAGCGGCTGGCGGCGTCCAGATGGGGTTTCCACCACCCTGCCCCTCTGGATCGAGCGTCTGACCCTTCTCATGGCCGCAAATTCATCTTCACACAGAAAGGACCCGCACTCCAGACTACCATCCGCTATGCCGATGGTACGGAGAAGCAGCACATCTATCGGCGTAAAGAGGACATGGCAACCGAGCTGATGGCCATGTTTCAAGAGGAACTTCGTGTCTACCCTCCTGGTCTGAAGACCGGAGGAAACAGTACGAATATTAAAGACAATAAAATAGGAGGACATCATCATGAAGATCCGTATCTATCCCAAATCCCTATTGGAAACTGTATGGCAGCAGGACAAACTGCTGTTTACCCCAGAGGCGGAGCAACCACCCCTGTGTCTCCGATGTGGTCAGCCGCTGGACCGCAGGCTGGTCATCAACGCCCTGAGCCGCTATGCAGATGTCCATATCTGCGAGGCGTGCGGTATAGATGAAGCCCTGCGTGATGCCAACCGTTGCCCACTCCCTCTAACAGAATGGGCAGCTGTCAAAAACGGTTTGAGCCAGCAGCAGACCGATTTTGAAGATCCGCTGCTGACTACTTCCTGCACCTTTGAAGATCTGTTTCAGCAAGGCTCCCGTCCTGCCAGCGAGATAGCCTATTCCCGTTCTGATTATGATGGATGGAAATGGTGGACCACCTGGCATCAGTGCCAAAAGGATACGCCTGTTCTGGAAGTTGCCCGTGAAATTGATGCTTTCCAGAATGCGCTGTTCCAACTGCCGGAGTTTCGGAATTTGGACACCTTGACACGGTTCTGCCGAGGGTACGCCCAGCCCACCAGCGAGCCCTCCGAATTCAATTTGTATTCGGAAACCGCCCACTTTTATATCTGGCTGCGACTGATTACTCGGCATCGAGATTATAATGCCTATGTGCATTACTATCTGAAAGGTTAAAAAGTTTGCAACGCACCGGATACAGTATGGCTCTGTATCTGGTGCGTTTTTCTATGTACTCCCAAGTATATACGCATAAAAATATTACCTTTGTAAACTCATTTTGACCTCTATGATATAAAAGCCACTACAAACTTGACAGTGTAAAGATAACGAAGTACAATATAGACAGTGTAAAGATTGGAGGATTTAGCATGGCACAGCAACGACAAACTTATCATCACAAAGACTTGCGAAATGCTTTGATTGAAACAGGTATTCAGCTTGTAAGTACAGAGGGAGTAAATGCTTTTTCTCTGAGGAAGGTAGCTGCGGCGTGTGGTGTCAGCCACGCTGCCCCTTATAGCCATTTTCAAAATAAAGAAGATTTGCTTGAAGCAATGCAACTATTTATCACAGATAGATTTTCTAAACAATTAGAAAGTACCGTTCAAAAGAATAATAATGTTGTAGAAATATTGAAAGATATGGGGATAGCCTATGTGTCTTTCTTTGTAGATAACCCTGCTTATTTTCAATTTTTATATTCGCAATCCAACATAAAAATTGACTTATCGTTATCGATACCAGACGATCAAAACTATAAACCCTATATCATCTATAAAAATATTGTAAGTAAACTACTAGAGCAGTCGCACTATCCAGAAGAAAAGCAAAATGATATTATCATAACCATTTGGGCTTTTATACATGGTGTTACCTCATTAGCCACCATGAATAATGTAAATTATGATAATGACTGGAGGGAGAAAGTCATTGATTTTATGGATGTTTTTCAGCTTCCTTTTATAGATAATACAGGAGAAAAAATATGATTGGGATTTATTTTAGTGGGACGGGAAATACAAAATATTGTTTAGAAAAGTTTGTTGCTCTATATGATAGGAACATTGAAATAACTCCTTTAGAGGATGAAGGTACAATAGAAAAAGTTGCACATCATAAAGACATCATTTTTGCCTATCCAATCTATTACAGCAACCTGCCTAAAATAGTACAGGATTTTATCTGTGGAAATTCTGATGTATGGAAGGGAAAACACATTTTTATTATTGCAACAATGGGACTGTTTAGCGGCGATGGTGCGGGTGTATCTGCAAGATTGTTTAAGCGATACGGAGCACACATATGGGGTGGACTTCATTTGAAAATGCCAGATTGCATTTGTGATGTAAAAGCCTTAAAGCGTACTCCAGATCAAAATAAGCAAATTGTCATACAAGCAGAAGAATGTATAAAATCAGCAGTGTACAATTTGAAAAATGGCACTCCAACTAAAAATGGTTTAGGCTTTTGGTGTCATATTGCAGGTCTGTTAGGACAGCGGCTTTGGTTTTACCGTAAAACACAAGCGTATTCAGACAAAATACAGATAAATTCCGACACTTGTATAAAGTGCGGCAAATGTGCATTGGTATGTCCTATGAATAATTTGTCATTATCCAAAGGTAAGATTGTAGCAAATGGACGGTGTACCTTATGTTATCGGTGCGTAAATCAGTGCAGCAAGAAAGCAATTACTATTTTAGGAAAAAAAGTAATATCCCAGAGTTCTATCTATGATTTTGGGGATTAGCACTTTACATTTTACGAGGAGGTGAGCAATATGGGAAAACTTCTGGTTCTATCACTTTCCGACTGCGAAGAACATATTTTTAATAGGGTCATGGCAGCAATCATAGACGAACCAGAGCTTGACCGTATTGCTCTCCCGCTCTCTGCTGCCTGTCTCTCCTTCCCCGATCTTGAAATTCGACTAAAGGAGCAGACAGTATCCTGCAGAGGTCAACTTGTTACTCTGACTCACCATGAATTTGCAGTTCTTGTATATCTGGCTCGTCACCCTGGCTGGGTATTCTCAGCCAGCCAGATTTACGAGGCTGTATGGGATAGAGACGGTGAACGCTGCGGCACCGCCGTTGCCAATGTCATCAGTCAGATCCGGCGCAAGTTGACGCCGGATACACCAAAGGGTGGCTATATCCGAACTGTACTGGGCAGTGGATATAAATTTGAATCCGTGATATAGGAAACGCCGGACATATGCCGATTGGCTCTGTCCGGCGCTTCGTTTTATATAAAACAAGGCTACAAGTATTACTTCCTTGCGTTGATTGAGCCAAGAAATTATAATTGAGTAATCATATGAATCCACATAACTTATATTCCATGAAAAAGCAGCAGAAAATGGGGTGTTACCCCAAGTCAGATCAATTATTTGTATGCCGGTGGGCGTATCCCCGGTGCTGTGAAGATGGCTACTATTTGGCTGATTCCCAAGGATGCGGAGAAACCGGCAGACCATCGTTTCAAAA
>ENA-OQCN01000938-OQCN01000938.1-human-gut-metagenome-genome-assembly--contig:-NODE-938-length-15246-cov-1.991005_pt1 | contig 15246 bp, 12 predicted proteins | sample MGYA00242497_ERZ504576 | MGnify/ENA primary metagenome ERZ504576 (study PRJEB26092, sample SAMD00036296) | human gut metagenome | host: Homo sapiens | study: EMG produced TPA metagenomics assembly of... | reverse complement strand
TCTTCTTCAAGCTCTGTATTTGTACGCAGTTCGCGCTTTCCCTGTGAGCCTTGTTCCTTTAACAGCTCACGATTCAATGCTTCCTGCCTTTTACTTTCTTCCAGCTGAATATTTACAAATTCACGATTGATATTTTTCTTTTCGAGAATTTCCTGTCTTTGCTTTTGTAAATTTTCCAGACGCATCCGCTGCATCTTGAGCTGCTCATTTTCTTCCTGCTCTCTGTGCAAACGCTTTTCCTGTGCACGAATCTTACGTCTTCCCTGCTGAAGCTTATGATGGGAAGAAACTGCACGATAAGCATTTTTCGAGTTTTGCTGCAGCTGTGTAACTACAGAATGGCCGAAAAACAATACTACACTGATAAAAAGGCATGCAATCATAATGACAAATGAGCCAATGATTCCAAATGCACTATATAAAACGCCAAACAAAGTGTGGCCAACAAGACCTCCTCCTACTGTAAAGATGTTTGATGTTTCATAGACAATTGATAAAATTGTTTCAATTGACAAAAACAACAAGATACTCGCTATTACCTTCTGAATCAATCCGCTGTTATGCCAGTTACTTATTATAAAACATGGCAAAAGAAATAAAATAAGCGGCATACAATAAGCCATTACGCCAAACCATCTAAAATTATATGTATGCAGAAGCTGCATCAGACCTCCGCCTGTAAAAAAACAGCTCAACTGCAAAATTACACAAAACACAAATACTGCAATAACTGCAATATCTTTTAAAATTGTGTAATCTACCTGAACCTGATTCTTTGAATGGTTCTTTTTTCGCTTCGCGGAAGATGAATACCCCTTTGCCGCTGTAGTTTTTTATTTGTCTTTACTGCCGTCGTTGTTCGCGATGACCTTGCTGCGGCTGGCTTTGATGACGATGCTTCTTTGTATTCGATGCCCTGCCTGCTGCGGCTGATTGTGTTTTCTTTGCCGCTGTGCTGGTTCTTGGAGCTGTCGTTTTCGCTGTGCCTGCCGGTTTTTTTTGTGCTGCAGCCATGATTCCCCTTCCTTTCATTTTTCTATAACCGTTTTAGTATAACACACGTGTTTGTTTTTTTCAATCAGTTCGTGAAGTTTTGCAATCGCTTCTTTTATTGTACCAACTTCATGAATCAAACCTTCCTTTACGGCTTCCTCTCCCACGAGAATTGAACCCACATCTCTCGTCAATGTTTTTGTATCCATCATAAGCTCCAAAAGCCTCTTTTCTGAAATTTTACAATGGTTCGTCACAAATCCAGTAATCCTATCCTGTATGCGCTTAAAATAATCATAGCTCTGACGCACACCTATAATCATTCCATTTAATCTGACCGGATGAATCATCATCGTGCTGTCGGCACAATAAATAGAATAATCAGACGATACTGCTAACGGCACACCGATTGAATGACTTCCGCCAAGCACAAGTGTTACACTTGGAATTGACATACCTGCAATCATCTCTGCTATTGCCAGACCTGCCTCCACATCACCGCCTACTGTATGAATTAAAATCAAAAGTCCATCCACCTTACAGCTGTCCTCAATCTGAGCAAGCTGCGGCAGCACATGCTCATACTTTGTCGTTTTTAAGTTTGATGCCAGACATTCATGACCTTCAATTTCTCCGATAATATTTAGCAGAAAAATTTTATGTTTCTCTTTATTTTCATCTAGTATCAATTCTCCACTCTCACGAATTTGCTCCTGCTGCTTTGTCAGTTTGTCCTGCATGCTTTCACCTCCTGCTTTGATATAGAAAGTATCTTACAAAAAGACGAATTTATACAAAATTCAAGCCGTAAAAATCTGCTTGACAAACACCCCTTTTTTATTGTAAACTAACAGATAGTGCAGACGCTAATCTGCTAGTTGGAGCGATATCGAAGTGGTCATAACGAGCCGCACTCGAAATGCGGTTGTCCGTTTCCGGGCACGTGGGTTCAAATCCCACTCGCTCCGCTTTTTGTTAATATCTGCATAATTACTGGAATGTTCGAGAAAGTTCAAGAATCCGCTTAATATAACGGTTCTTGAGCTTTTTTATTATATTCTATTTTTTCATTTTAGTCATCTATATGACACGAAATATGACACGACATGACACAGATTTAGATGAATATAAAAATACCCCCGGTGCTTGCAGCACCAGGGGCACGTAAAAACATCTTTGTCAGAATTAATCCTGCTCTTCTTCTACATTTTCAACACCGCTAAGGCAAAGTCTCTCGCCATCCTGACCGTCTATTGAAACATTATGAAGTATCAGATTTTTAACATTTCCAATCACAAGTCCAAGTCTGCTTGCCGGCTCGCATCCCATCATCATGGCTGCAACGCCTGTCTGTGCCTCTTTTGCATATGTGATAGAAACATTATCAAATGCAAGACGCTCTATCTTCTGCTCTGGAAGACCATAGATGTACGCACCACAATAATGTGCATTATGGCAGACAATATTGCGAAACTCAATAGATTCAATCTTTGGTGTACGTTCATCAACCGGAAGCGCCTCTTTTGTTCCGACATATTCTGTACGGCCGTCTGGGTCGCAGAAATAAAAGCTATTTACTACAAATGGTGCCTTTACACCTTCTAACTCAAGATCTTCAAATACAATGCCTTTTAATACAGAATCTTTTCCGCGTCCGCGTCTTGTTTTTACACGAAGACCTCTGTCTGTGTTTGAGAAACGACACTTTGAAATATGAATATCATCAACACCTGCTGCAATCTCACTTCCTACCGTGACTGCGCCATGACCATCCTGCATCCAGGACTGACGAATATGGATATGCTTTGACGGAACCTTAAATTTCTTGCCCATATAAATCTTTCCTGATTTAATTGCAATACAATCATCACCTACAGAGAAATGAACGCCTGCAATCTCAACATTTGTACAGGACTCTGGATCACAGCCATCTGTATTATGAGAATTTGCCGGTCCCTTTACTTCCATATCTAAGAATCGAATCTGATTTGAAAAATATGGATGCAGATTCCATGCCGGTGAATTTTGTACTGTAACACCTACAACAGTAATATTTTCACAATGATTTAGAAAAATCATTCTTGGTCTCCAGGCACGAATCTTGTCCTTTGGACGGCTCCACCAATTCTCAAAATCAGCGCGGCCATCAAGAACACCCTTACCGCAGATAGTAACATTTTTTACATGGATTCCTGTAATCATTGATGCAAAGCTGTCAATAGGATTTCCCTCCCAGCTTCCAAGATTATAGTATCCATCCTCGTTGTCATACTCAATCTGTCCTGGAAGAATCGGTGTTCGCGCACGGTCATAAATACCTGCTAACACTGCATTTTCCTGCAGTTCCAGAATCATATCACTCTTTAAAAACAGCGCTGTTACAGGATAAGTGCCCTTTGGAATCAAAACTCTTGCATTCTTAGGGCAACAAAGAATAGCTGCCTGAATTGCGCTTGTATCGTCATGAACGCCATCACCAAATGCGCCAAAATCTCTGACGTTTAATGTGATTGGTTCCGGCTCGGTATGAAATGTAACTGTTTCAGAGGCTTCATTTGCACGCACCAGCATAATCTCATAATCAGTATCTGGAAGCAGCCCATCGATTGTCTGAATCATTCTGTGGAAAACACCCTTTAAGCGACCATTTACCCAAATTTCGTAGCTCGCAGTTTCGTAAATTGCATCCTCATCTAACTCAATTGTTACATGTCGGGATGAGCAAATAATATATGAAAATTCATGATATACTCCTTTAAATGTAATTACAGTTTCGTTATGCCTCTAATTTCTGCTTTGCCATCTCCATCAGCACCATTGCAGCCTCAAGCTGATCATTATTGCGCTCATGACGGCAAATCACACGATACCATTCTAAAAGTAACTCCTGATATTTATAAGGAAGTAAAATTTTCTGACTGCATGCCTCATAAGAGGCTGCCACAATCAAAATTCTCTGCAGTGCATCAAGTGTGGCAAAATTTTCTCTAAGCACAGAAAATGTCTCTTTGAAAAGATCGGTGATCTGAGCCTGATACTCAAAAACACCCTCTTTCATTGCCTTTTTAATCTGTGTCAAACCATACAGATACCAGCCATCACGCTGCGTTTTCTCTACCTGACACAGTTGGCGATAAATATTCTCGTAATACTGGAGTGTACCATATTTAGTCTCATACTCTGTAAAGAAACTAAGTTCGTAGACACCTGCTGACCTGTCAAGTGAACATCTTTACTATTTTCGCTGCAATATTTCGCAGTCAGCTCTTCGCGAATTTTATTTAATGATTCGCGTCTTTCCGGATTTCGATCAACAGCCCACAACCAAACACTGGCATATTCTACATTTGTCTGCTCGCTGCTTATTGCGCCAAGACGATCTGCAGCTGCACTTAAGCCAAGCTGCTCGTAAACACGCAGAAGTGCCTTTGCACTGAGCGCATCCACCTCCTTTATTTCGTAGATCCAATTCTGGATTTCTTCCTGTATCATGGTAAATCCCCTTTCTTACTGGACATCAATTCCTGTTTATGTTATTATTATAAAATAAGCATTTATGCAAGCAGCCAATTTGCAAGTGCATCCGGTACATAAAGATTTCCCAGTCCTCCCAAGCTGAATATCTGGCTTAGGAGTTCCATGGTAATCTGAACCTCCGGTCATGTGAAGCTCATTTTTTACGGCAAGTGTACGAAGTTCACGCTCCTGCGCATCTGTATAGGTAGAGTAGACAACCTCGATTCCTTCTAATCCACATGCCTTTAAGTCCTTTATGACCTTATCTAATACGGTCAGACTAAGACGATACTGCGGTGGATGTGCCAAAACTGGATGTCCTCCTGCCTCACGAATACAGGTAATTGCCTCTTTTGCAGTTACCCCTTCTTTCGGAATGTAGCACGGCTTTCCATCTCCAAGGTAGCGGTCAAATGCCTCTTTTACAGATGATACGATACCCTTTTCGTAAAGATATTGTGCAAAATGAGCTCTCGTGATTACAGATCGGTCAAAACGAGCATAAAATTCGTCCTTGTCAATATTGCAAACGTTTTCGCTGATTAGACGCAGCATTTTCTCGTTTCTTTCTTGACGAAGCGCACCATATTGCTCCAACTTTTTTAAAAATTGTACATCTGTCTCATCAACACCAAGACCAAGAATGTGAAATTCCTTCACAACATTTCCAAGATCATATAGACTGGAAATCTCAATTCCTGGAATTAATGTAATAGACAGATCTTCTGCTGCCTTCTTTGCCTCCTTGATACCACTTACAGTATCATGATCTGTCAATGCAATTGCCGAAAGCTTTTTCTCATATGCAAGTTCCATCAGCTCAGACGGTGTAAGAGAGCCATCTGAACAGCAGGAATGCGTGTGTAGGTCAACTGCCATAGTTCCTCCTTCGTTTTAAGTGAGTTGGATGTTCTTATTATAGCATTAAATGCTTCCATCATGCAATAGAAAGGTCAGGTTTCCATGTTAAAGCATACGACAAAATTTACCTCTTTACTTCTTGCAGCCGGAACTTGTTTTTCCGGCACAATCTGTACATTTGCTGAAAGCATAAGTTCTGCTGACGCTGCAAATGCTACAGAAGTTTTTTCTACACCACTGTATACATCCGGTCTGTATAGTACAGATGAACAACCAGAGGGCGTCAAGGTGACACACAATATCTGTCTGGATTACGACAATAATCTGATGAAAGACAACTATCTGATTCAAAATGAATCCGATACCGATGTTTCGTTTGACATTCTGATTCCACAGATTGCATCATTGGCATCAGAACCAGAAAAGCTGTATAACTTCTATGCACATGCATACGATACAACAGACAGCGATGCACTTAAATTGCTTGATCTGTTTGCAGATACTGATACTGCTTCCTTTGAGGAATCGTCATACTATTCTCCTTTATTTTCAGCAAACGGACTTGGTGAAAGTACTCTGACACTTGACGAACTATATCAGGGTCAGATTTACAATACTGCAATCCCAGAGGATAAGGGTGTCCTCTATCACCTGTCAAGACCTCTCACTGATTCTGTACTTGATGAAAAAGTATGTCTGTCTATCTCAGGGCTCAGTGACAGCTGCCATATTTATCCGCTCGGCTGCAGCTATTCCACAACAGACAATGGCTATGAGCTTTCTATTAGTGAAAATTTCTTTGACTGCTATGTTTTCCTGACTGGAAAAGAAAATACTGATTTCACTGTTTCACTAATTGAGAATGAAAATGCTAAGACCGATGCCGAGAAATTCTCAATGGACGATGAATCCTCTGATCTGAAATCCTACCTTGAATTTTGCTGTGACTGGTATCTGAATCAAAATAAAGACAACACACAGGCAACACCAGAGCTTCTTCTTTCCAATCTGGCTGACTACTTTGGTCGAAGCTCAGTAACAGTTTCTATCGATCTGCTTCCGACAATTGACTGGCTGACCCAACAGAAGCGTTTCCTCGTTCATCAGTATACTGTCACCGTTCCGGCCGGATCTTCTGCATTTGCATGGACCGAGCGTGAAACTGAACTTTCCAAAAAAGAAGTCACATTAAGCGCACAGCTTTCAAAAGATACTGCATCATATGCAAAAGTTTTGGATACTGTAACTGTATCTCTTCCAGATGGCTATTCATCATTGATTGTCAGAAATGCAGAGAGCAAAAAACTCTCTGATGCAGGATCATCAAGCGGCGATAACAATTTGGTCACGTATTCCATTAAATCATATAAGGGTGACACCTACAGCGTTGCCCTGTTTAAGACTCCGATGTGGAATGCCACCCTTAAATATATGCCTATTTTTATTGTTATTATGGCAGTATTTATGTTACTTTGCCTTATTAGCTACCTCTCCCGTAGAAAGAAGAGCTAACAGCTCATCCTTAGACATCGACGCAATAGCTCCGAAGTCCATGGAAAGAATATCGTCTGATAATGCTTTCTTGGACTCCTGGAGCTTTATTATTCCCTCCTCGAGAGAGTCCTTTGCGATCAAACGGTACACCGTTACTGTGTTTTTCTGTCCAATTCTGTGTGCACGGTCAGTTGCCTGATTCTGTGCTGCCACATTCCACCACGGATCGTAGTGAATTACAATATCTGCCGCCGTTAAGTTTAATCCCGTGCCGCCAGCTTTTAGTGAAATCAAAAATACAGGTGTATCGTCATTCTGGAACGCATCAACAAGGCGCTGACGCTCCTGCTTATCTGTATTTCCTGTCAAACAATAATACTTTGTATTCTGCTCAGCTAAGCGCTCACGAATCAGATCTAACATTGATGTAAACTGAGAGAACAATAATACCTTATGTTTTCCCTTTACAGCACGCTGCACAAGCTCCATACATGCCTCAAGCTTAGCAGAGCTTCCCTGATAATCATCGTAGCAAAGCGCTGGATGACAACAAATTTGACGAAGCTTTGTCAGCTGACTCAAGATAAATATCTTGTTCTTCTCATAATATGCACTGTCAATACCCTGCAGCTGATCAACAAGCTGCTTATGGGCAGCAAGATACAGCTTTCTTTGCTCATCTTCCATTCCAGAATAAATAGTCTTTTCATCCTTTTCAGGAAGGTCTGAAAGCACCTGAGACTTTGATCTTCGAAGCAAAAATGGTGCTGTCATTTTTCGCAGGCGATTTCTCGCCGCTGCATCCTCATTTTTCATGATCGGCATCTCAAATTGTTTTCTAAAACGTGTATAGCTGTACAGATAACCTGGCATCAGATAGTCGAAAATACTCCACAGCTCACTTAAACTATTTTCAATCGGAGTTCCCGTAAGAGCAAGACGATATGCTGCATTTATCTGCTTAACAGCCTTTGCATTCATAGTCATATGGTTTTTGATATACTGTGCCTCATCAAGAATCTGATAGAAAAATTTACAGCCTTCATAGATCTCAAGATCTCGGCGAAGAAGGTCGTATGACGTAATCAAAACATCATACGATGTATATTGCTCAATTAGTTCTTTTCTCTCTTTTGCATTTCCAGCCACAACCTGAATGCGCAAGTTTGATGCAAATAATTCCAGCTCATGCTGCCAGTTATAAATAAGCGATGCCGGACAGACAATAATTGAGCTTCCCTTTCCCTGATCAGATACTAGCAGTGTAATCGTCTGCAAAGTTTTTTCCAAGACCCATATCATCTGCCAATATTCCATTAAAATGGTAATCCTGCAGCATTTTAAGCCAACGATATCCATAGATCTGATACTCACGAAGCGTTGCTCCAATAGTTTCTGGAACTGGATACATTTCCAGCTCAGTGCGTTTCATGCGCTCTGCCATGTCGCGAATTTCCTTGCCTGGCTGATAATCAATGCCCTGCATAGACGCAAGCATCTCATCTGCAAATAAGAAGCGATACCCTGGAAGACTCACTGGCCTGTCAACTGCTTCACGGGCATCAATATCCATCACATCCTCAAACTCTGCCAGCTTATCAGCAAACTCATCACTTAGCTTTAAGATTCTGCCATCCTCAAGGCGATGATAATGCTGTTTTTCATGGTAAGCCCTAAGCACATCCTTTAACTGCTTTTCACTTAACTCATCACTCTCAAAGCCAAGCTCCAAAAAATGATCCATAAAGCGCATACCGGCCTTGATCTGAGGTGCCTCATCAAAATGAAGATCAGCCAGACCATCTTCTAGCACAACACTTCCAAATGAATATAGCTGCGGCAGGCAAAACTCCAAAAAGCGTCCAATAGCATCTCCATTTTCGATAATATAGCGCTCGCAATCTTCCTGACCATTTTCTTCATCTTTTTCCATGCTTGGAAGATATCTTTCAAGAAGATCCTTTAATGCCTGCTCCTTTTCCACATCACGCACAAGGTTCGTATCTGACTTTTCACCAAGATGAACTATTCTTTTGCCATAGCGTGTCTCCATCTTCAGCTCAAGAATATCCCACAAATTTATGGTAAATTTCACCTGAAGCATTGGCGGAACAAATTCCTCCAGCGACAAGTCGCGGCATTCCAAATTAATATTTTCCTGAATCTCCGGAAGCACATAATGAATAAATGACGGAAAATCACTATTGTTAATATCCATATATCCACTTCCCGGATAAGCAACCTGCAGCAGATTTCTGTAGAAAATCCTAAGAGCGCGGCTGTAATACTCATCACAAATATAAACTGTATCTTCTCCAAAAAGATAGATATGGCGATTTCCCTCTGCTAACTTCCACTTATCTGGAAGCCACAGTCTTGCGCCATCCTTTCCCTTTTTCTCTAATATCAGTTTTACCTGCGGATTTTCCTTTACAACATGAACCATACGGCTCTTGCCATCCTCGATTAGTTCAAGCTCTCTGCCGCAAAATGCTTTCATATACAAATCGGCAAAGCCTTCCTCAAGCTCAACATTTGAAATTTTCCTATCAAATGTATATTTTTCTTGCTGAGACCAATGATTCAAATAGGAATCAATCTGCAGACAAATGACCTGAATCAATGCTGCCGAATCAGAATCATAGGAATATTCACAGTTTGGATACGAAAGCTGCTTACCAAAAGAAATGTCCTCACCTTTTTGATAGCTCTGTTTGAAGGCAGTCAGATCGCGAATAGGATAAAGATGACGTGTTCCGGCAAAAATTCCAGCCCGATTTTCTTTCCCTCTGTCACAAACTTTGGTACTACTTTTACATCTGAAATATTGGATTTTTGATACTGCAGCGTATAACGCTTCTCGTATGCCTGAATCATACTTATGCAGGCAGCTGAGGTATGAACACTTGATACAAGCTCTCCCTCACAAAAATATTGCAAAACTGCCGCAATCTCATGACGGCAAAGTTTTCCCGGTGTATGATACTCGCCGCAGGAACATGAAGACTCCTCTATATCAAAGTCTCCCCAATTTCCATCAGCTGCAAGACCTGTTGATTGTATTGTCACCTCTACATCATAGCGTCTGCTTAAATCTCTAACCGTTGCCTGTATCTGTGTTCTTCCATGTGCCTCCTCAGCGCTTGACAAAGCTGCCTGTCCGCGCTGATGAAGGGCACGTCCTTTCTGATATTCCAAAGAGTTTACCGCATACTGCTGCAGCATTTCGTAGGTTTTCTCCATACTTCTCCCCATATACACTAAAGGTTTTTATTTTATAAAACAGTTTCTTTCGTTCAGCCACTTCAAAAATCCTCATGCAAGCATGGGATTTTTCGAATTTGTCTGAACGCGTGAACTGTTGCATCACATCTTCTCTGGTGCACTAAATCCTAACAGTTCAATGCAGGTCTCCAGAATATCTTTGCAATAAGAAATCAGAGCAATGTAACCATTCTTCTTATCCTGATCTTCTTCTGCCAAAATCTTTGTCTCATGATAGAAACGATTGAAATCATTTGCTAAATCATAGATATATGCACACAGCTTATGTGGTGCATACTCAGCACTTGCCTGTGCAAATACATCTGAAAATCTTGTCATATCAAGCATAAGTGCCTTCTGTGCGGCACCGTCCGGCACAGTAATTGCAGTTGGAATCTCCTGACCAAACTTCTTTAAGATAGATTTGATTCTTACGATGGTATACAGAATGTACGGACCTGTATTTCCCTCGAAAGAAGTGAAACGATCTACATCAAAGACATAATCCTTTGATGCCTGATTAGACAAATCACCATACTTAATTGCAGAAAGACCAATGATCTTTGCATTCTCGCGTGCTGTCTCTTCATCCTCATCGCGGCTTGCCATGATTTTATCATAAACTGCATCGTTAATATCACGAATCAGGTGCTCAAGACGCATAACACCGCCCTGTCTTGTCTTAAACGGCTTTCCATCCTTTCCGTTCATAGTTCCAAAGCCCAAAAACTGAAGCTTTGTATCTTCCGGAACAAGCTCTGCCAATCTGGATACGCGGAATACCTGTGTAAAATGCATCTCTTGACGCTTATCAACAACATAAATAATGCGGTTTGGCTTAAACAGCTTTTCTCTTTCTACGATAGTAGCAAGATCTGTTGTCTGGTAAAGGCTTGCACCATCTGACTTTAAGATAATACACGGCGGAACTTCCTTTGTATCCTCCGGCTTTGCAACGTCAACAACGAGTGCACCATTTGAAATATAAGCCAGTCCCTTATCCTTTAACATCTGAACCATGTCCGGAATATACGGCTGCGCATCACTCTCTTTCTTCCACAGATCAAAATGAACGTCCAGCTTGCTGTAGTTCTTCTGAAGATCTTCGATAGAAACCTTCAAAATGTGATTCCAAATCGCAGTGTAGCCGCGATCCTTATTCTGCAGCATAACAGTTGCATCATGTGCACGCTTTGCAAACTCCTCATCTACCTTTGCCTTACCGCTTGCGCACGGATAGATTTCCTCTAACTCAGAGATTGTAAATGGCGCTTCCTCAGGATATTCACCAGTATATTCATGATCAAAATAAACAAGATCTGGCTTTCTCTCCTTTAACTCAGTAATGATCAGACCCATCTGAAGGCCCCAGTCACCAAGATGCGCATCACCAATAACTTCATTTCCTGCATAACGAAGGATTCTCTTTACGCTCTCTCCGATAATTGCAGAACGCAGATGGCCAACATGAAGCGGCTTTGCTACATTTGGTCCGCCGTAGTCAATTACAATCTTCTCTGGTGCTGACAGCTCAATTCCATGCTTCTTACTTGTCTTCATCTGATTAATATAAGATGCCAAGTATTCATTATCAAGATTGAAATTTAAAAATCCTGGCTTTACAGATGCTACATCCTTTACTACCTTTGAAGACTGCAGCTTCTCTGCCACCTCATCTGCTATCATAAAAGGAGCTTTGTGATATTTCTTTGCACCAGCCATTGCGCCATTACACTGATATTCACACAGATCCGGACGATTAGATACGGTAACGCGTCCAAGCTCGCGCTCATAACCGCAAGCTTCAAATGCGTCTCCAATCTCTCTGGAAATAATGCTAAGTAACTTTTCCATATAAAAACCATACCTTTCTCAAATTGTTTGTAAGATCAAAAGTGGAAAAAGATGCTGCCGAAATTCAACAACATCTTTTTCTTAAAATTTTATTTTACGTCCTTCATGCTGAAGCTGAATCTGCCCATCTTATCCTTACCAAGGCATACAACCTTTACAACCTGTCCTAAGGAAAGAACATCTTCAACCTTCTCTACACGCTTATCAGACATCTTGGAGATATGAACCATACCCTCTTTGCCTGGTGCGAACTCAAGGAATGCACCGAAGTCCTTGATACTGATAACAGTACCCTCAAGAACCTGTCCCTCTTCGAAATCGCTAGTGATGATTTCAATGGTCTTCATTGCCTTTGCAATCATATCGGCATCTGTACCACAGATAGAAACATTTCCATCATCTGTGATATCAATCTTTACGCCAGTTTCAGCGATGATACGATTGATTACCTTACCCTGCTTTCCAACAACATCACCGATTGTAGCTGGATCAATAGTCATCATCTCGATCTTCGGTGCATACTTTCCAACTGTCTGTCTCGGCTCTGCGATTGCCTTGGACATAACCTCATCCATGATATAGAATCTTGCTTCTCTTGTTCTTGCAATTGCCTCCTCAATGATGGCTCTTGTCAGACCATGAATCTTAATATCCATCTGGATTGCAGTGATACCCTTATGAGTACCTGCTACCTTAAAGTCCATATCGCCAAAGAAGTCCTCAAGACCCTGAATATCAGTCAAAACGATGTAATCATCATCGGTATCGCCAGTAACAAGACCACAGGAAATACCTGCAACCATAGCCTTAAGCGGAACACCTGCTGCCATAAGTGCCATACAGGATGCACAAATGGAAGCCTGAGATGTAGAACCATTAGACTCGAATGTCTCAGATACGGCACGAATTGCATATGGGAACTCTTCTGCTGATGGAAGAACCGGAACAAGTGCTCTCTCAGCCAGTGCGCCATGACCGATCTCACGTCTTCCCGGACCTCTGGAAACCTTTGTTTCTCCTACAGAATAAGCAGGGAAATTATACTGATGCATGTAGCGCTTGCTTGTCTCGTTCTCATCAAGACCATCAATCTTTTGTGCCTCTGAAAGCGGTGCCAGTGTAACAACATCACAAATCTGAGTCTGTCCTCTGGTGAACATAGCGGAACCATGTGCTCTCGGAATCATGTCAATCTCTGCTGCAAGCGGACGAATCTGAGTGATTGCTCTGCCGTCTGGTCTCTTGTGATCCTTTAAGATCATCTTGCGGACAGTCTTTTTCTGATACTTATAGAGAGCCTCACCGAGCATTGGAATCCACTCTGGATGTGTCTCCTCATAACGCTCCTTTAATCTCTCCTTTAATACACGGATATTCTCCTCACGAACCTGCTTCTCATCTGTGAATACAGCCTCTTCCATCTCTGGTCCCGGAATAAAGGAAGTCATATCCTCCCAAAGCTCTGCATCTACATCATATGACTGATAAGAATGCTTCGGCTTTCCACAATCTGCAACGATTGTATCGATAAAAGCAATAATCTTCTGATTGATTTCATGTGCAGCAAAAATAGCTTCGATCATCTTTGCTTCCGGAATCTCATTTGCACCGGCCTCGATCATGATAACCTTATCTCTTGTGGATGCAACAGTAAGCTCAAGATCAGATACTGCTCTCTGTGCGCTGGTTGGATTAAATACAAGCTCTCCGTCAACCATACCAACTCTTGTGCTGGCAGTCGGGCCATCAAATGGAATGTCAGAAATACAAGTTGCAATAGCAGAACCAAGCATTGCAGTGATCTCTGGGCTGCAGTCTGGATCAACACTCATAACCATGTTGTTTAATGTTACATCGTTACGGTAATCCTTCGGAAACAGCGGACGCATAGGACGGTCAATAACACGTGAGGTTAAAATTGCATGCTCGCTTGCCTTTCCCTCTCTTTTATTGAAGCCGCCTGGAATCTTTCCAACAGCGTACATCTTCTCCTCATACTCTACGCTAAGCGGGAAGAAATCAATGCCGTCTCTTGGCTCTTCTGATGCTGTTGCAGTAGATAATACAACAGTGTCGCCATAATGCATAAATGCAGCGCCATTCGCCTGAGCTGCTACTCTGCCTACATCTACCGTAAGGGTACGGCCGCAGAGTTCCATAGAATAACTCTTATACATATTGTCCTCATTCCTGTGCATCTTTTTTGCACAACGTTTATCTTTTTTGCAGAAGGTGCCGAAACTACTAAACAGCAGATAAACAGCGCTTATCTGTTCTTGAGCGGTCTCGGAGCACTTCTGCCTTCAAATACGACCATGACAGCGACACTATTTTGTCATCATTTTCCATCGCTGTCTTGATACAAATATAGGGTGGATTTCTCCACCCTAATCGCTAAACTATTCAGAGCCCCTCGATTTTTTCTTTGAATCTGCCTGGCTCTTAATAGTTACAAATTACTTTCTAATACCTAACTTCTCGATTAAGGTACGGTAAGCCTCGATATCCTTGCTCTTTAAGTAGTCCAGCATACCTCTTCTCTGTCCTACCATCATCAGCAGACCTCTTCTGGAATGATGATCCTTCGGGTTCTCCTGAAGATGAGCGGTAAGCTCAGCGATACGTGCTGTTAAGATAGCGATCTGAACCTCCGGTGATCCGGTATCCTCTGGTGTTCTGCCGTAAGCAGCGATAATTTCAGCTTTCTTTTCCTTGGAAATCATTGTTAATTCCTCCTAATATTTTTATTCTGACCTTTGCCCAGGCAATGGTTGGAGTATCCTGTTGCTGGGGCATGGCGCACACATGTGATATACTATCACAGAAATTGCTCTTTGTCAAAGGTTTTTTCTTAATTCTCCCATCACATTTTCATGATGACAGGCGGACCATATTTCCAACTGCTGACACAAATACCCTTTGACTCAGATGCTGCATGAATGATCTTGCCATTTCCAATATAAATTGCGACATGACCAATCACACCAGGGTAACGGCCGACATAGAATATCAAATCGCCAGGGCGAATCGTATCTTCATCAACAGTCATACCTACCTCTGCCTGCGCACCAGAAAACTCTGGAAGTGCACGCCAAAGAGTTTATACAGACACATTGTGTAACCTGAACAGTCCACGCCACCCTCTGCTGTGAGCTGCTTGCCTCCCCAGACGTAAGTGCCGCCATAATATTCAAATGCTTTTCGAATAAGATCCTGTCGAGTTTCTGATACACCATCAAGTGAGAAGTAAATTGCTTCATCAAG
>ENA-OQCN01000936-OQCN01000936.1-human-gut-metagenome-genome-assembly--contig:-NODE-936-length-15268-cov-2.018889_pt1 | contig 15268 bp, 15 predicted proteins | sample MGYA00242497_ERZ504576 | MGnify/ENA primary metagenome ERZ504576 (study PRJEB26092, sample SAMD00036296) | human gut metagenome | host: Homo sapiens | study: EMG produced TPA metagenomics assembly of... | reverse complement strand
ATCTAAGTTTATAAAGATCATTACAATTCGAAGGCTTTTGAAAACTTTTGAAGGTTTTTGCAGGTTATGGAAAGGCATAGTTAATAAAAATGGCAGATGAAAATAATAGCATAATCCGCGTCGAAAATGTGTCTATGCGTTTTCGCATGGCAAACGACAGGGTTACGAGTATTAAGGAGATGGTGACAAAGATGCTTAAGCGTCAGGTGGAATATAAAGATTTTTGGGCGCTTAAGAATGTGTCATTTGATGTAAAAAGAGGCGAGGTAATCGGTCTGATAGGCCGAAACGGCGCCGGAAAAAGTACAATTTTAAAGATTATTTCCGGAATTTTAAAGCCAACAGAGGGAAGCGTTTATCGCGGAGGCGGTATTGTTCCGATGCTTGAGCTTGGCTCCGGCTTTGACTACGATTTGACCGGAAAGGAAAATATTTATTTAAACGGCGCGGCTTTAGGATATTCAAAGGAATTTCTTGAATCACGTTATAACGACATATTGGAATTTTCAGAACTCGGTGAGTTTATCAATACACCGATTCGAAACTATTCATCCGGTATGCTGATGCGTCTGGCTTTTTCAATCGCAACGGTTGTCAACCCTGAAATTTTGATCGTTGATGAAATCCTTTCTGTTGGCGATGAATTTTCAGAAAAAGAGCCACGCACGCATGATGGAATTGATGGCGGGAGGAACTACAGTTTTATATGTATCACACAATCTGGATCAGATTCGTGAAATGTGCAACCGTGTTGTATGGCTTGAAAACCATACGGTGAAGATGTTTGGCGATGTTAAGGAAGTGTGTGACGCCTATAGACTGTAACAAAAACAGATGCAAAGCTTCGGGCAGAAAGGATTGGTATGAGAAGTTCGTTAGATTCAGTGGTATATCTGAATGGAAAAGTGACTTGTGCCGGATGGGCGGCACCAGAAACGGCAGGAGATGAGGTGTGTCTTACCATTCGCAAGGAGGATGGAAGCATCCTTGATGCTCAGGTAAGCCGCGTAAAACGTGCCGATGTAGGACAGGTCATTTATCAGGATGCGTCTTTTGACAAATATGGTCTTACATTTTCATTTGAGCCGGGTGAAATGACAAATTGCTACGCGGTATTTACAAGTAAGGAGCATCCAGAGGATGTATTAGAGCAGCTAATTGACTGTCCAGGTCTTTTGGCCGCTTATCGCTATCAGCATGGCATTAAGGGTCGTATTCGCCGACTGCAGCGCGCCAAAAGCATTAAAGATTTCTGCCTTGAGGAAAATATATGGATCTTGAACCAGAGGAAAAAAAATACGCAAATCTGGTACGAGAAGCAGTATCCAGGGGTTGCTAAGCGTCTGAAAGAAAAGACTACGCATTTTGCACTTCATCCGAAGTTTTCAATTATTGTTCCGCTGTATCATACACCGCTAGATTTTTAGATGATATGATTCAAAGTGTACAAAAGCAGACTTACGAAAATTGGGAGCTGTGCCTTGCAAATGGAAGCCCAGAGGATGAAGAACTTGATGCGCAGGTGCGTAAATATATGAGCAAGGAGTCACGAATCAAGTACCGTAAATTGGAAAAAAATTTGGGAATTGCAGGAAATACGAATGAGGCACTGGCGCTTGCGACAGGCAGCTATACAGCACTTCTTGATCATGATGATTTTCTGTCACCGAATGCTTTATTTGAATTTGTAAAAGCAATAAACGAAAATGGTGATGCTGATTGTATATACAGTGATGAGGATAAGGTAGATCAGGAAGGAAAGCTTCATTATTTTCCTCATTTTAAGTCAGATTATAATCCAGATCTTCTTCACACAAACAATTATATCTGTCACTTTTTTGCAGTGAAGACATCTATTATAAAAAAAGGTCGGTGGTTTCCGCCCGAATTTTGATGGTGCGCAGGATTTTGATCTGGTGCTTCGCTGTATTGATGAGAGTAAGAGTGTTGTTCATGTTCCAAAGATTCTCTATAGCTGGCGCTGCCATAAGGGTTCCACTTCTGCTAATACAGACAGCAAATCATATGCATTTGAGGCTGGAAAGCGTGCACTGCAGGAATATTATGATCGTCATGGAATTGAGGCGAAGGTTGACAATACATTTTTACCAGGGTATTATAAGACAACGTATCTGTATACAGAGCGTCCTCTTGTGACAATTGTGATTCCTAATAAAGACCATACAGAGGATCTTGATCGCTGTGTGAGATCGCTTCTTGCCACAAAAGAATATACAAATTTTGAGATTCTTATTATCGAAAATAATAGTGAGGATCAGGCAACTTTTGACTATTATGAAAAGTTAAAGAAACAGGATGAGCGCATACGTGTAGAGACCTGGAAGATGGATGATGCACGTCATTCTGAGAAGCATGGCTTTAATTATGCAGCAATTCAAAATTTTGCAGCTAAAAAAGCAAATGGAGAATATCTTCTTTTATTAAATAACGATACACAGGTAATTGATCCAGATTTTCTTGTGAGCATGGTTGGCTATGCAAGAAGATCAGATGTAGGTGCTGTAGGTGCAAAGCTGTTATATGAGGATGATACAGTCCAGCATGCTGGTGTTATAGTTGGTGTTGAGGGAGTGGCATTCCATCAGTTTTTGGAATACCCAGAGCATGATCCAGGCTATATGGGACGAGCTTCATTTTCACAGGATCTTTCTGCAGTAACCGGAGCATGTCTTCTTATTCGTAAGAAGGTGTATGAAGAAGTTGGTGGTATGGACGAGCATCTTGCAGTATCATACAATGATGTTGATCTGTGTCTGAAGCTTCGCGAGGCAGGATATCTTGTTGTGTATGATGCATTTGCACATCTGTATCATTATGAGTCACGTTCAAGAGGCTATGAGGATTCACCGCAGAAGCAGGCAAGACTGGCAAGAGAAGCAGAATATATGAAAAATAAGTGGAAACATGTAATGGGCACTGATCCTTATTACAATAGAAATCTTTCACTGAAAAACGGTTATTACAAGCTGCCATAAGGCAGGATGGTATCAAACGCGAAAGGAAAAGCAATGGAATATTGTTTTGATTCGATATTTGTAAAAAACGGAAAAATATTTGCAACTGGTTGGGCTGTGTCATCTGTTGCGGAGAATGAGATAGAAATTACAGTTACCGATGAGAAAAAGACACCAGTTGATGCAATCGTTACATGGGCAGCAAGACCAGATGTAGGTCTTGCTAAATATGGCGATCCAAAGGCAGGCCATGTTGGAATCTTTCTTGAGATTCCATTTCACGGTCAGCATCTGGTAACAGTTCATTTTAAGGAAAAGAATGCACAGGGAAATGTTATTTCTGAGCAAAGTCTTCCGTTAAATCCAGCATTGATTGCAACGAGAAAGTTTTTAAAGGAAAGCAAGGCACAGTACGTAAGTACAAAGAAAAGTCTGATTTGGCTAAAAAAGAAGCTGACAGGAAATGAGTATGCTGATTACGATACATGGCTTCGTATTATGCGTGTCAGCAGACAGGAGCTTTTTGCACAGCGTAAAACAAAATTTTCGTATGCACCGAAGTTCTCTGTTGTTGTTCCGCTTTATCATACTCCGGCAAAATTTTTAAAGGATTTGGTGCGCTCTATGATGTACCAAAGCTATGCAAACTGGGAGCTGTGTCTTGTAAATGCATCTCCAGAGGATGTACATCTGACATCACTATTAGAAAACTGGGCAATGAGAGATAAGCGTATCAGGGTGATTCGTCTTGAAAAAAATCTTGGAATTGCACAAAACACAAATGCTGGTATTGCCGCATCAACAGGTGAGTTTATAGCTTTCTTAGATCATGATGATTTTCTGGAGCCAGATGCACTCTTTTGTTATGTAGATGCACTAAATAAAGACAAGACAATTGATGTATTCTACAGTGATGAGGATAAGACAGATGAGTATGCAGCTCATTATTTTTATCCGTCATTTCAAGTTCTGATTTTAATATTAATTTGCTCCATGCAAATAATTATATGTGCCATTTCTTGCAGTGAGAAACACTTGTAGACACTGTAGGAGGACTGAACGAGAAATTTGACGGTGCACAGGATTATGATTTTGTGCTTCGTCTGACGGAGCATACTAAAAAAATCTATCATTGTCCGCGTATTTTGTATCACTGGCGCTGCTCAAATCAGTCAACTGCAGCAAGTCAGGGAAACAAGATGTATGCAATTCATGCAGGAAAGGCAGCCTTAAATGCACATTATAAGCGTCTTGGCTGGAATGCACGTGCACAGGAAGGTGCGGTTGATGGTTGGTATCAGACAAAGTTTACATTAAAAGAAGAGCCGCTTGTATCTATCCTGATTCCTAATAAGGACCACACAGACGACTTAGATGTATGCCTAAATTCATTTTTTGAGCGCGCTGACTATCAAAATTATGAGTTTATTATCATTGAAAATAATAGTGTATTGCCGGAGACTTTTGCTTACTATGAAAAGATTGAAAAGGAGCATGACAACGTAAAGGTTGTGTATTGGGAAGCTGGCTTTAATTACTCTGCAATCAACAACTTTGGTTTTAAGTTTGCAAAGGGTGATTATATCATGCTGCTGAATAATGATGTTGAGCTTATAACACCAGATATTTTCCAGAGTATGTTAGGCTTTTGCATGCGTCCTGAGGTTGGTATTGTTGGTGCAAAACTGTTATACAATGATCATACCGTTCAGCATGCCGGTGTTTTGGTAGGCGCTGGCGGACTGGCAGATCATGTCTTTAAGGGTATTCATGAGGATGATCCAGGTTACATGGGAAGAGCTATTTCTTCACAGGATGTGTCAGCAGTTACAGCAGCATGTCTTCTTGTAAAAAGATCAGTATATGAGGAAGTAGGCGGACTTGAAGATGAGTTCCAGGTTGCGTTTAATGATGTTGATTTTTGTCTGAAGGTAAGAAAAGCTGGTTATCTTATTGTATATGATGCCGATGTAAAACTTTTTCCACTATGAGTCAAAATCAAGAGGTATGGAAGATACGACAGAGCGTTTCATTCGTTTTGGAAACGAGATGATGCTTTTAAATTCAAAGTGGGATATTTTGTCAACTTTTGTTGATCCATATTATAACCCGAATTTGTCTTATCTGGAGTATTACAAAATTAACCATACTATAAAAGAAGCGCGTAAGCAGCAGCTGATTGCGCGAGGAGAATATTCAGCATCAAAAAATAATTGTGGAAAGGCATGGGTAGCAGAATGGAAAAGAAAGTAACGATTGTCATTCCGAACTATAATGGAAAGCGTTTTTTTAGATGATTGCCTTTCTTCATTGGAGCGTCAGACAAGCAAGGATTTTGAGACGCTTGTGATTGACAATGCATCGCAGGATGACAGTGTTTCTTATATAAGAGAACATTATCCGTGGGTAAAGATTGCAGTAATGAGACACAATCTTGGCTTTTCCGGAGGTGTCAATGTGGGAATTGGCATGTGCACGACACCATATGTACTGTTGTTAAATAACGATACACGTTCCTTCCCGAAGATGGTAGAGGAACTGATAAAGACAATGGAATCAGATGATGATATTTTTTCTGTAAGCTGCAAGATGATTCAGTTTCATGACCATGAAAGATGGATGATGCTGGTGATCTTTACACTTGTCTTGGCTGGGCATTTCAGCGAGGTGTGGGTCAGCCAGTTGGTGACTATCGTGAGCCGGCTGAAGTTTTTTCAGCTTGTGCAGGTGCTGCTATGTACCGAAGAGAACTGTTTGCAAAGGTAGGATTATTTGATGAACTGCATTTTGCGTATTTAGAGGATCTAGATCTTGGCTATAGGGCGAAGATTCAGGGATATCGAAATGTATATTGTCCGACAGCAAAGGTATACCATGTGGGCAGTGGAACAAGCGGTTCTAAATATAATAGTTTCAAGGTAAAGCTTTCTGCACGAAATTCAGTGTATGTCAACTATAAGAATATGCCGCTGCCACAGCTTATTTTAAATGCACCGGCATTGGCAGCAGGATATTTTGTAAAATGGTGTTTCTTTATGAAGATCGGCTTTGGAAAGGATTATGTCGATGGATTAAAGGAAGGAATCTCAACTAGAAAAAATGTAAAAAGGTATTTTTTAGAGGAAGAGATATACGAAATTATTGGCAGATACAAAAGGAACTGTGGGAAAATACAATTACGTATATTATAGAGCTGGCAAAGCGAAAGCTATAAGCAGAATAGTTACGTTTTTCTTACAATTTCAAAATACAGGAAATTTGGGGTTGTACTTTTGGCAATTTTCAAGTATGATAGGTACGGCTTTTGACAGTTTTTCTTTATCAAAGGCTTACATGCTGCTTAAAAAGCAGTTCCTGAAAGGGTTTTTATGAATACAGGAAAACAACAAACCTATACGGCAGTAAGTGTTGTGATTGATGCAATTGTGCTGACCGTATCTTACGTGATCAGTTATCTGATCCAGTTTGCACTTCAAAATAATCTGGCGCCATTTGACAGCCGTAATTACTGGCCGCCGCTTATGATTATTGTTATAAGCTATCTGATGCTGTATGCGTTCTTCCATATATATGGTTCGTTTCGCATGACAGGAAGAAGAAAAGAGGCAGTTTTAATCGGCAAAGTAAATATTATTGGCGCATTGATTTTATTTGCCGTATTCTTTGTGATTTCAAACACAGAGGGCTACAACTGGATTGTTGGCTTTTCGCGAATGATGATTTTATGGATGACCATTTTAAATACAATATTTATGGTTGTCTGGAGAAATATATTCCGATTCATCCTGATGAAGCTTGGAAACAGCCGCTTCAACCGAAAACCAGTATTGATTGTCGGTTACAGTCAGGCAGCAGAGGCTTATATTGAACGTGTTATGACGCATAAGCAGTGGGGATATGATATTCTAGGTATCTTAGATGATCATTTACACACAAATGAGTCAGTGAGGGGCATTTCAGTTCTTGGTCCAATAGAGTCTTTGGAGGAATATCTTTCAAAAAATATTGCAGAGAGCATCATCATTACATTGAAGCTAAAGGAATACGACCGTCTCGAGGAGATAGTTCATGTTTGTGAGAAATCAGGTGTTCACACCGAGTTTGTTCCAGATTATAACGATATCATCTCCACGAAGCCATATACGGTTGATTTTCTTGGCCTTCCGCTTATCCATATACGCCATGTACCGCTTATGGAGGCAGGAAATGCATTTATAAAGCGTGCGATGGATATTGTAGGATCGCTGCTTTGCATAGTCTTGTTTTCACCAATTATGCTGGCAGCTGCTATTGCAGTAAAGTTAAGCTCACCGGGACCGCTCATTTTTAAGCAGGAGCGTGTCGGGCTTCACAATCGTACATTCAAAATGTATAAGTTTCGTTCAATGACTGTTCAGAAGGCTTCCGAGGAGGTAAGCAAATGGACGACAAAGAACGATGTGAGAGTGACTCCGGTTGGCCGATTTATAAGGAAAACAAGTATTGATGAGCTTCCACAGCTCTTTAATGTTTTAAAGGGCGATATGAGCCTGATTGGTCCGCGTCCGGAACGACCGTTTTTTGTCGATAAGTTTAAGGAAGAGATTCCACGTTACATGATTAAGCATCAGGTTCGTCCAGGTATGACTGGATGGGCACAGGTGAATGGTCTTCGAGGAGATACATCCATTCGTAAGCGCATTGAACTTGATCTTTTCTACATTGAAAACTGGAGTGTCAGCTTTGATATCCGGATTTTATTCTTGACTGTATTTAAAGGCTTTGTCAATAAGAATGCATATTAAAAAAATAGTACCTGTATAGATGGCAGGCTACAGAAAGGCATAATAAGAAAATGGCTGAAAAACGTTCCTCAATGAAAAACAAAAGAGAGCAGCAGAGAAAAAAGGCTGCTAAGGCAAGAAGAGTCAGACGAACTCTTTTAGTAATTACAGAGTTCCTTCTTGTCTGTGCACTTTCTATTTGCTGTTATGCAGTTAGTATTCTCAACACGATGCAGCGTTCAACAATTAATCAGAAAGAAATTTACGTAGCAACGTTTGCAAATAATGGAGATAATGATCAGCAGGAGGAGGCGCAGACAGCCACGACGGAGCCGCAAAGCAAGGAACAGGAAAAAGAGTCTGAAAAATCTGGTGAGCAGGAAAGTGTGCCAGAGTCTTCATCTGCAAAGCCTGGAAGTGTGATCAATGTAAGTGAGGTTACACAGGCTACGACAGTCGATGATATTTTAAGTCATCAGGAAACAGTAAATGGTTACTGGAATATTTTATTAGTTGGTGTTGATGCAAGAGATCAGGCTAATCTTGGCGGTGGAAATGGTGTTCAGTCTGACGTTATGATGATCTGCAGCATCAATGTAAAAACAAAGGAAGTTAAGCTGGTGTCTATTTATCGTGATACACTTCTTAAGATGTATTCAAGAGATGAATTTGACCTTGCAAATTCTGAGTTTGCAAAGGGAAGCGACACTGATATGATCAGTATGATCAATATGAATCTTGATCTTCAGATTCAGGATGTTGTTGTAGTTAACTGGGCAGCACTTATTCGTGTTATTGATGCGATCGGCGGCATTTATCTTGATATCACTCCGGAAGAAGTTGAAAAGGGATATATTACAGGTTACATCACGGAGATCGAGGAGGCAACAGGTATCTGGCAGCCTCAGCTGACACAGGCAGGTTATCAGCTTTGTAATGGTGTATATGCAGTTGCATATTGTCGTAACCGTTATACGACAGGTATGGATATGGGAAGAACAAGCCGTCAGCGCGAAGTAATCGATAAGATGCTTCAGCAGGCAAAGGTAGCGTCACCATCAGCACTTCTTACAGCAGTGCGCTATGCGTGTCCAAATATCAATACAACGCTGTCGAATGATGAATTGTTTGCTCTGGCAGCAGATGTAAACAGCTATAGTATTACTGATACAGAAGGATTCCCGTATACGTATGATCTGACACTTGGAACGCTTGGTGTCTTTGGCGTAAAGGATTCATTAGTCTGCACTGATCTCGCAGGAGATGTAAAGAAGCTTCACACATATTTGTTTGGCGATGATGGATATGAACCATCCCAGACAGTAAAAGACATTAGCTATACCATTCAGAAAGCATTTGGAGTCGGACAGTAAATACAGAAACGATATAAAGTTAAAAAGCCTTGTATATCACAAATATGTGGTATATGGGGCTTTTTTTCACGAATGCTTAAAGAAAAGTACACAATTTAAACACAGATCACTGATAGTATATAGACATAACAAAGAAACAAAGCCAAGCTAAATGCAAGGCTTATTATATAGGAGGTTCTACTATGATGTATCCAGAAACCAATTTTAATTATGACAACAATAATGAAAATAAAGGAAATAGAAAGCAGAGAAGACAAAATAAGTCAAGAAGAAATCTGCACAAGGCAGCAGCAGTTCTTGCAGGTGTTGCAGTTATTGGCGGAAGCTTCTGGGGCGGATCACTTCTGACACAGAACACAGAAAATACCGTTCAGGCAGCATCCACAATGAATCTTTCAAAGGATGAGACAACACCTGATATTGTGGCATCTTCCCTTACTGATTATTCAGATCTGGCTGCACAGTGCCTGCCGCAGGTTGTTTCTGTAACAAATGTAATTGAAGTTACCAGTACATCAAACGGTGGTTCTGATCTTTTTAATTTCTTCTATGGAAATGGTCAGAATCAGAACCAGACATCAACACAGGAGTCTGAGGCATATGGTTCAGGTGTAATTATCGGAAAGACAGAGGATGAGCTTCTGATGGTTACAAATAATCATGTTGCTGTATATGACAAAACAGGCAACACAATGTATTACAGCTATACAGCTTCCACCAAGGAAAGAAAAGTTACATTTGTTGATGGAACTGAGGTAGAGGCAAACTTAAAGGGTGCCGATTCTGATGCAGATATCGCAGTTTTGGCAGTAAAGCTGTCTGACATTCCAGAGGATACCTTAAATGCAATTTCTGTTGCTACTATTGACAATTCTGATGATGTTAAGGTTGGTCAGGGTGTCATGGCAATCGGAAATGCACTTGGTCTTGGTCAGACTACCACATTTGGTCATGTAAGTGCACTTAACAAGGACGTAACTACATCTGATGATAATGTAACAAGAAGTATGATGCAGATTGATGCGGCTATCAATGCTGGTAACAGCGGCGGCGGACTGTTTGATGCAAACGGTCATCTGATTGGAATTAACTCTGCAAAGAGCTCAGGTGAAGGCGTAGAGGGCATGGGATATGCAATTCCGATTTCTTCCGTAGAGGATCTGATCAACAACATGATGAACCAGAAGACAAAGGTTCAGGTAGACGAGGATCAGAGAGGATATCTTGGCATTCAGGGTGTTGACGTACCTACTGAGTATGTACAGAGATTTGGTATGCCAGAAGGCGCAATGGTAACGAAGATCACAGAGGGAAGCCCGGCATCTGATGCGGGACTGCAGCTGAATGATATCATTACCGCAGTTGATGGACAGAAGGTATCTAGTTTTGAAACACTTAGATCTGCACTTTCTTACTACGCAGCAGGTGAGAGTGTTACAATCACAGTCCAAAGACCAAACGGCAACCAGTATACAGAGACTCAGATTACTGTAACACTGGCAGATCGTTCAACTATTACTGATACGACTGAGGCAGATACAGAGGAGGGTTCTTCCGAAGCAGAGACTCAAGAACCTCAGGTTCAGATGCAGAAGGCACAGTAAATTTGATTTTACATTGGCACATCAGCTTAGAAGGCTGGTGTGCCTTTTTGTATGTGTCCCGATATCTAGGCAAATGGTTCGAGTGCAATGCATTAGAAACTTGAATGTGACATAAAAATAGGTAAGACATAAAGAAAGAGTCTGGTATGTCCAAACAGTCAAAAATATACAAAACACAAGTAAATAAAATGCGGAGTATAGTAGTGCTCTTGTCCATAGCAGTACTTATTTCCTGTGGCTTTTATGTATTGGCAGCAGGAGAGTCTGAGCAAATCGTCTGGCAGAGGGATGAAAAAAGGTTGCTATTACATTTGATGATGGCCCGGATGCTAAGACAACAGCGTTATTGCTTGATGGGCTTAAGGCAAGAAAAGTACGTGCCACCTTTTTTGTGATTGGTGAGAAGGCAGAGCAAAATCCAGAGTTGATTTGCCGTATGAGTGAGGAAGGTCACTTAATTGGAAATCATACATATAGTCATGTTCAGCTGAATATGTTAAGCAGCAGTCAGGCATGTTCACAGGTAAAGGCAGCAAATGATGTAATTAAGGAGATTACAGGGCAGGAAGTTATTTACTTAAGACCACCGTATGGAGAATGGGATCATAAAAAAGATTGTCCGCAAAATATGATTGCAGTTTACTGGGATGTTGATCCGCTTGACTGGAAGCGCACAGATACGAAACAGATCGCAGCAGATATTTTGCGTCAGGTTAAGCCGGGGGATATTATTTTATTGCATGATATTTATAAGACAAGTGTGCAGGCTGCCTTTATTGTGATTGATGAATTGCAGCGTCAGGGATATGAATTTGTTACTGTTGAGGAATTGCTGTTTGCATAGTTGTTTTTTGCTGCTAAACGTGCTAAGATTGGATACAGTTCACAAAGAAACTTGCAAAGTGATTTGCCAGTCTCCACCGTGAATAGTAAGAGATGGACAGGACAATGAGTATGGATTTATTTGATTATATGAGAGAAACTCAGCAAAAGGAATCACCGCTTGCGTCGCGTATGCGTCCAAAAACACTTGATGAAGTTGTTGGTCAAAAGCATATCATCGGGAAGAATACGATGCTGTATCGCGCAATTAAGGCAGATAAGCTTAGCTCCGTTATTTTTTATGGTCCGCCAGGAACAGGAAAGACAACGCTTGCGATGGTGATCGCCAATACGACAAGCTCTGAGTTTACACAGCTTAATGCAACTGTAGCCGGAAAAAAAGATATGGAGGACGTAGTAAAGCGTGCAAAAGACCTTCAGGGAATGTACGGACGCAGGACTATTCTTTTTATTGATGAGATTCATCGTTTTAATAAAGGACAGCAGGATTATCTGCTGCCATTTGTAGAGGATGGAACAATCATTTTGATTGGCGCAACGACAGAAAACCCATATTTTGAGGTAAATCCAGCTCTGATTTCCAGATCCATTATTTTTGAGCTGCACAATTTGGAAAAGGAAGACATCAAAGAGCTGATTAAGCGTGCCGTGAGCGATCCTGTGCGTGGTATGGGAAGCTATCATGCTATGCTTGATGATGATGCCGCTGAATTTTTAAGTGATGCTGCAAACGGTGATGCACGCGCCGCATTAAATGGCATTGAGCTTGCTGTGCTGACGACGGACCGCTCTGACGATGGAATGATTCATATCACGCTTGATACGGCGCAGGAATGTATTCAAAAGCGTGCTGTGCGTTACGATAAGAGCGGCGATAATCATTATGATACGATCAGTGCATTTATTAAAAGTATGCGTGGCTCTGATCCTGATGCTGCAGTTTATTATCTGGCGCGTATGCTGTATGCAGGTGAAGATATCCGCTTTATAGCACGTCGTATCATGATTTGTGCATCGGAGGATGTGGGAAATGCTGATCCTCAGGCACTTGTCGTAGCAGTTGCGGCTTCTCAGGCCATTGAGCGTATTGGTATGCCAGAAGCGCAGATTATATTGTCACATGCTGCTACTTATGTGGCATGTGCACCAAAGAGCAATGCTGCGTATATGGCAATTTCAGAGGCGATGAATTATGTACAGAATCATAAGACACCGCCAGTGCCGTCACATTTGCAGGATACACACTATAAGAGTGCAGGAAAGCTTGGTCATGGAGATGGATATAAGTATGCGCACGATTATAAAAATCATTATGTGAAACAGCAGTATCTGCCTGATACCATGGAAAATGAGCATTTTTATCGCCCATCTGAGAATGGATATGAAAGAACGATTGTGCAGCATCTAACTAAGCTTAATGCAGAGGCTGAAGACAAAAATAATAAGTAAGAATCGGCTAAATTGACCGATTGTAATAATGAGAACGGACAGACGCAAAGGAAAAAGGAGAAAAAATGGACAGCAAACGAATTACCGCGTTGCGGGCAATCATGAAGAGAGATGGAATTGATTATTACTACATTCCAACAGCAGATTTTCATGAGTCTGAATATGTGGTAGAGTACTTCAAGGCAAGAAAGTTTATAACTGGCTTTACCGGCTCTGCAGGTGTAGCAGTTATTGGACAGGAAGAAGCATGGCTTTGGACAGACGGACGCTACTTTATTCAGGCGGCATCCCAGATTGAAGGATCAGGCTTTGGCCTTATGAAGATGGGACAGGAAGGTGTTCCGACTGTTATGCAGTATTTAGGTGAAAAGCTGCAGGAAGGACAGTGCATCGGTTTTGACGCAAGAGTAGTCAACACAAATGATGCAAAGGAGTTTGCAAAGATCGCAGCAAAGAAGCATGGAAGTCTTAAGACTGACAAGGATCTTTTAGATGAGGTGTGGACAGATCGCCCGGAACTTGTTCATCAGCCAGCCGATGTCTTAAAGGACGAATTTAATGGTGAAGCAACTGCTTCTAAGCTTGCACGTGTCCGTGAGCAGATGGAAAAGGAAGATGCACAGTATCATATCATCAGTACACTTGATGATATTGCATGGATTTTAAATGTCAGAGGAGATGATATTCCACACGTTCCTGTTGTGCTTTCTTTCCTTGTAATCGGAAAAGAAGATGCAATGTGGTTTGTTGAGGAGAATGCATTAAGTGATGCAGTTAAAGAGATGGCAGCAGAGTGCGGCATTACCATTCGCCCATATGAGGACGTCTATGCATATGCAGCGACTATTCCTGAGAACAGCACCGTTCTTCTTGATAAGAGAAAGGTAAATTATCGCATCACAAATGCACTGTCAGAGACTGTTCATATTGTAAGTAAGGCAAATCCATCTCAGCTGATGAAATCCATCAAGAACGAGATTGAGCTTGAAAATACAAGAAAGGCTCATCTTCTTGACGGTATTGCCGTAACTAAGTTTATGTATTGGTTAAAGAAGAATGTCGGAAAGATTCCGATGGATGAGGTTAGTGTATCAGACTATCTGCAAAGTCTTCGTGAGCAGATGGAAGGATATCGTGATATCAGCTTTGATACAATCGCAGGTTATAATGCAAATGCAGCAATGATGCATTATAAGGCAGAGCCGGATACGGCAGCAAAGCTAGAGCCACAGGGTATGCTTTTAGTTGATTCAGGCGGTCATTACGATACTGGAACAACAGATATTACAAGAACATTCGTGTTAGGACCAATTTCTGATATCCAGAAAAAGCACTTCACCATGGTAGTTAAGAGTAATCTGAATCTTGCAAATGTGAAATTCCTTTACGGCTGCAACGGCATCAGTCTTGACGTAATCTGCCGTGAGCAATTTGGAAGGAGAATCTTGACTATCAGTGTGGAACAGGTCATGGCGTAGGCTATCTGTTAAACGTTCATGAGGGACCAAACAGCTTCCGCTGGCAGTATCGTCCAGGCTTTGACAATCCATTTGAGGCAGGCATGATAACAACAGATGAGCCAGGTATCTATTTACAGGATCAGTACGGAATCCGCACTGAGAATGAGCTTATCTGCGTTAAGGGTGAGAAGAACCAGTACGGTCAGTTTATGGGCTTTGAGAACATTACATATGTTCCGATTGACCTTGACGGTATTGACAAGCAGTATTTAAATGCAGAGGATGTAAAGCAGCTCAACGACTATCATAAGATGGTTTATGAGAAGATTTCTCCATACATGACACCAGAGGAAAATGAGTGGCTGAAGGAGTATACAAGAGCGATATAATGTGTATTTGCATTTAGAAAAATAAATTTTTAGAATATAAAAAAGACTGGGTTTTGCTTTGAAGCAAGATTCGGTCTTTTTTGCAGAATCTATTTAAATTCCGTATTCATTAAATAGTTTAGCTCGAAATGTTGGATCTGCAATCGCTTTTGGAATTTCAGATCCTCTATTTTCTTGTAATAATTTCTCATAAAGCGCATTAACACGCTGTTCACCGTCTTTTCTAGCTGAATTTATGGAATCATTCCAGTCACGGATTGCTTTTTCACGATTTCGATACATAGCCATTAATGTTTCATCGCTGCTAGCTTTTTTAAACGCTCATATGCTTCCTCAAATGTTTTATTTTCTTCAATCAATTTCATACACCTCCTGTTGACCAGAGTTAATAATAGTGCCCATTGATCTCTTG
>ENA-OQCN01000935-OQCN01000935.1-human-gut-metagenome-genome-assembly--contig:-NODE-935-length-15283-cov-3.481394_pt1 | contig 15283 bp, 21 predicted proteins | sample MGYA00242497_ERZ504576 | MGnify/ENA primary metagenome ERZ504576 (study PRJEB26092, sample SAMD00036296) | human gut metagenome | host: Homo sapiens | study: EMG produced TPA metagenomics assembly of... | reverse complement strand
TGGGGCGGTTGCGGCTCATCATGTAGCTGTACTCCTCCCACTCGAAGTGGGTCAGCTCGTCGAACCCGATGAAATCGAAAGCTTTGCCCTGATAGTTCGTCCGGTCCTTGGTGTACTGCATCGAGCCGAAGTAAATTTTCGCCCCGCTGGGGAAGACCCACACATGGCTCGTGGCGTTGTACTGCGCCTCCGGAAAGGCCCGGCGGTAATAGCTTTGACTCTTGTCCACGAGGTCGGAAAGCTGCGGATAGGTCTTGCGGAGGATGAGCGCCCGGTAGTGCGGAATGTGTACCTGCCGCAGCGCCTCGATGACGAGGGCGTCGCTCTTACCGCCGCCGGCCGCGCCGCCGTAAAGTGCTTCCGGCTCCGGCCTCCGCATAAATTCCATCTGCCTCGGCTGAGGCCTCCACACGACGCCCGCATTCTTGTTTTCTGCCATCATACATCCTCCACCGGCGGCAGCAGCACCACGCCGCACTCCCGCCCTTCTGCGTCCACGCCCTGGTCGTTCAGGGTCTTCGACACGCCCGCCAGGTCTTTCAGCACAGCAGTCGCTTCTTTCAGTCCCTTCATGATTCCGGGGTCGGTGCTGTTCTCTCGGCGGGCCGTGCGCTGGCGGGCATTCAAATCTTTCACCTCCTGCGCCAGCATGGTGCTCAGGGTGTCGGTGGCTTTCCGGAGACTTTCCTGTCCCTTGGCCGCAGTCTGCTTTTCCTGCCCCATCCTGTGTTCTCACTTCCTTTCGTTCTGTCGCTGGCAAAAGGATACCACGCTTTTCTCCGCCGCAGGAGTACATACTTTTTGCCCTCAGATTTGTATTTTACTGTATATTTTATCCTGTAAGTAATATTTCAAAGTGACAAAAATCCCCTGCCTGTGTTCTTTTCCACAGACAGGGGATCTTTCACTCAATTTTCTGCGCAAAGTCTCCGGGAGACTCTCTGCGTATTTTTACAGGGTTTCCACCCGGTCAAACAGCTCCTTTGCGGCCTCCACAGCCTCCTTGCTGCCGAAGACCACCCTCACGCCCTTCTCCATCCGGGCCGACAGGTCCGCCGCCTCGGCCTTGAGGGCGGCAGCATCCACACTGCACAGGCTCTTGCGCTCGGCGGCAGTCATCTCGTCGGTGATGCCGCAAAAATATTTGCAGTCGGTAGACGCAGCCTCTTCCCGGGGCTTGCGCGGGGTGTCCAGCTTTGCTGCCGCGCCCACGATGAACTCGTTCATGTCCTTCTCGGTGTAGTCGCGGCCTGCCAGTTCTGCCGGCCCCTTTGCGAAAGTCTCATAGCTTTCTTTCAGGTGCGGGTCGCGGTAGGTGTAGAGATATTCGGTGTCGTCGTTCTGGGTCACCATGCCGGTGCCGTACGCGCCGCCCACCTCGCGGATATTGTGCCACAGATACTCGTAGCTCATCACCCGGGCCAGCACCTTCCGCTCCAACCGCCGCTCCATGGGCCAGACCAGCACATCGTAGTTCACGCCGCCGTCGATGATGAAGGCTCGTTCACCGGAGCTGTCAGCTCCTCAGTGTAGGGCTTTGCCTCGCCGCGCTTTTCTGCCGCGAAGGCACTGCCCGGCAAAAGCTTTTTCAGGGTATCCAGCGCCGCGTCGCTGCCGTGGAGGCTGACGGTCAGGGCGTTCTTTTTCAGCACGCTCTTCCACACCTCTTCCATCTTTTTGCCCAGAGCGGTCCAGTCGGCCTTTTCCAGCAGCTCACAGAGATAGTGGTAGTAGCTCACGCCGTTGCAGCGCTCACTCAGTGCGGATTCCACCGAGAAATGTGCCGCCGCCCGCATGGCGGCGAAGGCGTGGCCCTCCCGCAGGAACTTCTGCTCCATGAGCAGCTTCTGCTGGCTTGCCACCCGCTCCATAGCAGCTTCGGCCTGCGGGCCGCTGAACTTTGTCTCATACAGCCACTCACTGCCCAGCTCCACAGCCTTTTCGAGGCTGCGTTCCAGCATACTCATCCCCACGATGAGCTTTGCGTGGCAGGGCCTGCCTTCCTGCCGTCCCGTCCAGCAGTCCATCCACGCACCACTGCTTCCCAGCCAGGTGTTCCGCAGAGTGTTCAGTTCCTGGGCCGTGTGCTTTTCGGTGTCCAGCTCATCCATGACATCCGTGAGCAGATGCAGGCAGGACATATCTTCCGGTGCCATGCCGCCCAGATCATAGTAAAGGTACAGGTAGGTATTGCCTGCCGAGGGGTGGTGCAGCAGTTCTGCACCGCCAGCAGCTCCTTGCTGCCCGGTGTCTGCTTTTTGCCCTCGCCGAGGTCGGCGGCTGTCAGCGGATGGTCCAGCACCAGCTTGCCGTCGGTGCGGGCGGCGCGCCCCTCTTCCTCTTTTTTGGGCAGGGTCGGCACCTGGATGATCTCCACCGGCGCAGGCGCGAACAGCTCCCGCAGCAGCTCATTGAACCAGCCCTGTTCCAGCTTCTCCCGCAGGGAAGCGAACAGAGCGTTCGTGTGGAGCAGCAGGGCCGGGTCGCCGGTGTGGAGCCATCCGGTAGATGCATTGATGCGTCCAGCACGCCGTCCGGGATGCTGCCCGGCCGCTCAAGGGAAGCGAACTCGGTGGAGTTGAGGCTTGCCATCAGCAGCTCCTCGGGGATGCCCTTCTCGAGGATTCCGTCCACGCTTTGCGCACTGCAGCGGCAAACTTGCCCGCCGACTCTTCCGTCGCGCCCCGTAGCACAAGCTCCAAGGTCGGCTGCAGCGTGCTGTCATCGAAGCCCACGTCGATGTCCGCGCCCAGTTTTTCTTCCAGCAGAGCGGCTTTCAGAGGCGCCTGGTTCGTCCCCAGCAGGGCGTCCAGCAGGATCTCCACGCCCAGCTGGCGCTCCCGGTCGCTGAACGCACCGGTGTACCACGCCAGCGCACACTGAGCCTCGTCCGGCTCCGGCTTCTCGGTATAGTACGGAATATTCCGCTTCGCACCGGCCTGCTCGTCCTGCACCGTCAGGCGGGGGCGGCTGGCGCTCTTGGGCATACGGCTCAGATACTGCTCGTCGAGAAAAGCCAGCTTCTCGGCCATGTCCATCTTGCCGTAGAGGGTGATGCAGCAGTTGTCGGCGCTGTAGTGGCGGCGGTAGACCCGCACATACTTCTCATAGGTCAGCGCCGGAATGGACGCCGGGTCGCCGCCGGAGACGAAGCCGTAAGCCGTATCCGGGAACATTGCCCGGCTCAGAGCGTTCTGCAGCTGTGCGTCCGGCGTCGCCAGCGCCCCTGCATCTCGTTGTAGACGACGCCGCTCACCGTGCCGTCTTCGTCCCGGTGCCAGCCTCCTGCTCGAACACGCCCTTGTCCACCATGGCCAGCGGGCAGAACACCGCGTTGAGATAGACGTCCATCAGGTTCTTGAAGTCCGTCTCGTTGGGGGTAGCGAAGGGATACACCGTCTTGTCCGGGAAGGTCATGGCGTTCAGGAAGGAGGCCATGCTGCTCTTGAGCAGCTGCAAAAACGGCGACTTCACCGGGTACTTCTCGCTGCCTGCCAGCACCGAGTGCTCGAGGATGTGGAACACGCCGGTATCGTCGGAGGGAAAGGTGCCGAAGCCGATGCCGAAGGCCTTGTTGTCGTCGTCGTTTTCCACCAGCAGGACAGCCGCCCCGCTGACGTCATGGGTCAGCACAGTCAGCGTTCCGTGCTGTTCGGGGCAGTCCTCGCGCTTGACGAGGGTGTAGCCGGGATATTGTTTCATGGTCTTGCTCCTTTGTATTTTCTGGATTTTGATTCTATTGTATCATCCTGCCCGCCAAAACACAATGAATGGTTTGTGAATCATAACTCGCTGGTAAACAAAAAAACTCTGCCCTGTCCGAAGACAAAGCAGAGGTCAAAACGATTTACACTGTCTCACCCTGACGGAACGACACTCTGAACAGCACGAATCCCACGATGAACAGCACGATGAGGGAGCCGACACCCACATTGGCGCTGCCGGTGAGCTGGCTTCCCACGCTGACGATCATGGTGCCAAGGAAGGACGCGCCCTTGCCGCAGATGTCGAAGAGGCCAAAGTATTCGCCCGACTTTTCCGGCGGGATGATCTTTGCAAAGTGGGAGCGGCTGAGCGCCTGCACGCCGCCCTGGAACATGCCCACGATGACGGCCAGCACCCAGAACTGCCACTGCTGCGTCAAAAAGAACGCAAACACCGCGATGCCCGCGTAGGCCGCGATGCACACCGATGAGCTTTGCCGAGGGGTACTTGTTCGACAACCGCCCAAAGATGAGGGCCGACGGGAACGCCACGATCTGGGTCACAAGAAGTGCCAGCAAAAGGCCGGTGGTGTCCAGACCCAGCGCCGTGCCGTAGGCCGTCGCCATGTCGATAATGGTGTACACGCCGTCGATGTAGCAGAAGAACGCCAGCAAAAACCAGAACACCTGTTTATCCTCCGGCAGATGCCGCAGGGTATGGCCGATGCGGGCAAAACTCTGCCGGACAGCGTGCTTTTCCACCTCCACATAGTAGAGCTGTTTATAACTTTTCAGCAGCGGCAGGGTCGTGAGCAGCCACCACGCCGCCGTCAGCAGGAGTGCCAGGTTCAGCGCCGTCATCTGGCTGATGCCGATGCTCCCCGCCCCCAGCACAAGACCGAGGCAGACCACGAAGTACGCAGCTGCCGATGTAGCCCCACGCATAGCCCCGGCTGGACACCTCATCCATCCGCTCGGGAGTGGTCACGTCGCTGAGCATCGAATCGTAGAACACCAGGCTGCCCGAAAAGCCCACCTTCGCGATGACGAAGATGACCAGAAACGGCAGCCATGCCGACGCCGCGCCCATGGCGCAGCAGCCCACGATGCCCACGAAAACGCAGAGTATGAAGATAGGCTTCTTGAAGCCCTTCGTATCAGCACTGTCCCCAAAATCGGGCTCAAAACAGCCGTGATGACGGTCACAGCCGAGCTGGCATAGCCCCAGTAAGCCAGATACTCCACCGAGCTCAGGCCCCCGCTTCCGCCAGCGCATTGAAGAAAATGGGGATAAGGGTGGCCACCATCAGCACAAAGGCCGAGTTGCCCACGTCGTACAGGATCCAGTTCCGCTCCAAGCTCGTCAGGCGGAATTTGCCGCTCTTTTCCATCCGGTGCTCCTCTCAGTTCTCCCCAAACGTATGCTGATACTCCGCCCCAAGCGGCTTGTTCTCTGCATACTCTTCGATGAGCCTTACCGCCAGCGGCACAGCCGTTTTATACAGCTCTTCGAGCTTCTGGCTGCTCTGGACGCATTTGGGGTTCGGCTGCGGGTTTGCCACAAGGCCGTGCATGAACTCATACTTGCCCGCGACGCGCATCCCGGTCAGCACCACCCAGCGCTTGACGGGGTTCGCCGCCTGCAAAAAATGATGCACCGTTATCATCCCCTTCATCGCTGCCAGCGTCTCGTCCACCGTGACGCCTTCGTAGAAGGGCGCGATGACCTCGGCCCGCTCCCGGCTGGGTTTGATATGGCTGGCCGTGAAGAACTTTATGGGGTCGAGGCCGTCTTCCCGCATCAGAGCGTTGTCAAACTCCGTCTCGATCTCGCAGTGTCCCACACCGCTCTCCCGGACATAGGCTTCCACATAAGGGTGACAGGTGCTGTCCAGCGCGAAGTGGCAGACAAAGCCCAGCGCATAAGCCAGTGCGGCGCTTTTATCCGTTGCATTTTCCACCACGGTGCGGGCACGGGTGAAAAACACCTCGCCCTTCTGCTCGTGCATGGTGTTGCCCAGACGGTTCACCGGGTTCGACTGCAGGGCCTTGTAATAAAACATCAGGTCCGGCCCGTGGAGACCTATGTCGTAAAGCTCCCGGTGCTGTTCCAGCGTCGCGCGCAGACCGTCCGGCAGCAGGGCCAGAACATCCGCACCAAAGCGGCGGTGTGCGTAGGTAGAAGGCATGATACCGCCCCTTTTCGTTTATTTTTCGTAGCCCTGCGGCAGCTCGTTCTTCAGGCCGCGCTCCATCAGGGACTTGACAGCCTCTGCCGCACTCATGCCCTTGTTAACGATGGCGTTGACGGTCTGGACGATGGGCATTTCCACCTGATACCGCTCGGCCAGCTCCAGCGCAGCGGGCAGGGCGTTCATGCCCTCGACCACCATGCCGACTTCCTTGACGGCATTTTCCGGGGTCTCGCCCTTGCCGATGAGGATACCGGCGCGGTTGTTGCGGCTGTGCATACTGGTGGCGGTCACGATGAGGTCGCCGATACCGGCCAGACCTGCGAAAGTGTGGACATTGCAGCCCATCGCCACGCCCAGACGGGCGATCTCGGCGATGCCGCGGGTGATGAGGGCAGCGCGGGCATTATCGCCGTAGCCGAGGCCGGTGGAGATGCCGACGCCCAGCGCGATGACGTTCTTCATGGCACCGCTCAGCTCTACACCCTTGATGTCCTCGTTGGTGTAGACGCGCATGACATTATTGGTGAAGACCTCCTGCACATAGGCAGCGGCCTCCATATCCTTGCTGGCCGACACGATGGTGGTGGGCAGGTCGATGGCCACTTCCTCGGCGTGGGTGGGGCCGGACAGGGCCACAAGACGCACGCCCTTCGGGCCGCCCTCCTTGCCCAGCTCATCGGCCAGGATTTCGGTCATGGTGTACAGGGTGTCGGGCTCGATGCCCTTTGCCACGTCCACGATGATCTGCCGTCGGCCACATAGGGCCGGGCCTTTGCCGCCGTGGAGCGGACGAACACCGACGGCACTGCGAACAGCAGGATGTCCTTGTCTTTGCAGACTTCCTCGATGTTCTTGGTGAACCGCAGCTCGTCGGGGATCTTCATCTGCGACAGATTGGGGTGCTTGCGGGTGGTGGAAAGGCTGTCGATCTCCTTTTCGATGGCCGACCACACCAGCACATCATTCCCGCTCACAGTCAGCATCCGTGCAAGGGCCATGCCCCAGGTGCCAGCGCCCAGAATACCAATACGTTTCATCACGTTTGTCCTCCGTATCCGCCGCGCTCCCGTCTGGCGGGGCGTGCGGCCTGTTTGTACCTTTACAGGTCTATACAGTTCTATTGTACCCGAAAGCTTCTGCCGCGTCAACTACTCTGCCGTTCTGCACAAAGTTAGCACCTGTTTTTCATCCATTTCGTCTATACCATGCAATTTTTCGAAACCATTTGCGTTCATTTCCAAATCATGTTATAGTATTCTGGTAGGTTTTGTAGGATTTTCATTTTTTCCTCTTGACTTTGACCCTGCTTTAAGGTATATAATGTGTCCACTTACTTGCCCTGTCTGTTTATTCAAATTTTGAAAAAGGAGTATCCATGCTGGAAACACTCTTATCCAACCGCACCGTCAGCGTGCTCTGGGAGGCTCTTCCCCGCATCCTCTCGGCGGGCCTCACCATGACCATCCCCCTCACCCTCGTCTCGTTCACCTTGGCGATGGTGCTGGCGGTGGCTGTGGCGCTGGTGCAGTACGCCCGGGTGCCGGTGCTGAGCCAACTGGCCCGGTTCTACATCTGGGTCATCCGCGGCACGCCGCTGCTGGTGCAGCTTTTCATCATCTTTTACGGCCTGCCCAGCGTGGGCATCATGCTGGACGCTTTCCCGGCGGCAGTCATTGCCTTCGCCTTCAACGAGGGTGCATACTGCGCCGAGACCATGCGCGGCGCACTCGAGAGTGTGCCGCAGGGCCAGCTGGAAGCCGGCTACTGCGTCGGCATGAGCTGGTGGCAGATCATGCGCCACATCGTGCTGCCGCAGGCCCTGCGCACCGCCGTGCCTGCCCTCTCCAACTCCCTCATCGGCATGATAAAGGACACCTCTCTGGCCTCCAACATCACGGTAGCGGAGCTGTTCATGGCCGGCCAGCGCGTCGCCGCCCGCACCTACATCTTCCTGCCCATCTACTGTGAGGTGGCCGTGGTGTATCTGCTGTTCTGTACCGTCATCACCAAGCTGCAAGGCTGCTGGAGCGCCAGCTCAACGCCCACGGCTTCCAGTAAGAAAGGAGTGTGGCTGTTATGGCAATGTTAGAGATACGCGGCGTCCACAAATCCTTCCATACTTACGCAAAGCCCGGCGTCCATCTCGGCATCTTTGGCCGCGCCCCCAAGCCGACCAGCAGTCTGGACGTACTGCGCGGCGTCGATTTGACGGTGGAAAAGGGCGACGTCGTGGCCATCCTCGGCCCTTCCGGCTCAGGCAAGACCACCCTGCTGCGATGTCTCAACTTCCTCGAGACGGCGGACGCAGGCAAGCTCACCTTCGACGCGAGACATTCGACCTCGCCCACGCCGATCGCGCCAGCATCGCGCGGCTGCGCCGCAAGACGGCTTTCGTCTTCCAGAACTACAACCTCTTCCGCAACAAAACGGCCCTTCAGAACGTCACCGAGGGCCTCATCGTCGCCCGGAAGATGCCCAAAGCGGAGGCTGATGCCGTCGGCATGAAGATGCTGGAAAAGGTCGGCCTCGCCGACCGTGCCGACTACTACCCCCGTCAGCTGTCGGGCGGTCAGCAGCAGCGCGTGGCCATCGCCCGCGCTCTCGCCTCCGGCCCGGAGATCATCTATTTCGACGAACCCACCAGCGCCCTCGACCCGGAATTGACCGGCGAGGTGCTGGCCGTCATGCGGCAGCTGGCACAGGAGGGCATGACCATGCTGGTCGTCACCCATGAGATGGGCTTTGCCCGCAACGTCTCGTCCCGCACCGTCTTCATGGAAAACGGCGTCGTGGTCGAGGAAGCCCCCTCGCAGGAGTTCTTCGCCCATCCCAAAGAGGCAAGGACCCGTGAGTTCCTTCAGAAAATTTCCCATACTGAATAAGAAAGGATCATCACCTATGAAACGCAGAACCTTTATTTCTCTCATGAGCGTCATGGCCGCTGCCGGTGTTCTCTCGCTGGCTGGCTGCTCTTCCAACACTTCTGCCTCCACTGCTTCCAGCACCGCTGCTTCTGCTTCCGCTGCTGCCGCCAACAAGCTGGAGACCATCCAGTCCAACGGCAAGCTGATCATCGCGCTGGAAGGCGCATGGCAGCCCTGGAGCTTCCACGATGAGAGCGACACCCTCGTGGGCTACGACGTCGAAGTCTCCCGTGCCATTGCCGAGAAGCTGGGCGTCGAGCCCGAGTACGTCGAGAGCGACTGGGACAGCCTGTTCGCCGGTCTGGATGCTGGCCGCTACGACCTCGTCTGCAACGGCGTCGAAGTCACCGAAGAGCGCGCCAAGACCTACGACTTCACCACTCCCTACGGCTACATCCACACCGCCCTCGCCGTCCGCAAGGATAACGAGGACATCAAGAGCTTCGAGGACCTCGCCGGCAAGACCACGGCCAACAGCCTCGCTTCCACCTACATGGAGCTGGCCGAGAGCTACGGCGCGACCGTGCAGGGCATCGACACGCTGGAAGAAACCATCCAGCTGCTGACCGCTGGCCGTATCGACGCCACCCTGAACGCCAACGTCTCCTTCTACGACTACCTGAACGTCCATCCGGACGCCGACTTCAAGCTGGTCGCCCAGACCGAAGATGCTTCTCACGTTGCGATCCCTATCGTCAAGAGCGAAGACTCTTCCTTCCTCGACGCCCTCAACAGCGCCATCGACGAGCTGCGCGCTGACGGCACCCTCAAGGAGCTGAGCGAGAAGTATTTCGGTCAGGATATTTCTTCCGAGAATTAACTTTTTGTTTGATTGTCAGCGAAGCATCAGAAGTGCATCATGGTCTATCCCGTAGGCGAAACCGCAAAGCTTCCGGATCTCGTCAAAAATATCCGGGAAGAAGATGTTCCTGAGCGCTTCCGTGCCGAACTGCGCGGTGTCCCGGAAAGCAAATAAGAATATTGACGAAGGGGGCAGGTGTCACGCAGCACCTGCCCCCTTTTTGTTATAAATATCTTCCGGTAATACTCTCCGGGTTTCCCTGGATCTCCTCTGGCGTGCCTGTTGCCACGACGCGGCCGCCGCTCTCGCCGCCGCCCGGCCCCATGTCGATGACATAGTCCGCGTTGCGGATGACGTCAAGGTCGTGTTCGATGACAACGACCGTTGCGCCGTTGTCCAGCAGGGCTTGGAACACCCGCAGCAGCACCTGCACGTCCAGCGGGTGGAGGCCGATGCTGGGCTCATCGAAAACGAACACCGAATCGGTCTGGGTGCGGCCGATCTCGCTGGCCAGCTTGAGGCGCTGGGCCTCGCCGCCGGAGAGGCTGGGCGTTTCCTCGCCCAGTGTCAGGTAGCCCAGACCCAGCTGCTGCAATGTCTGCAGGCGCTGGCTCACTGTCTTCATCCCGCCGCAGAACTCAAGGGCGGAGTTGACGTCCATCTCCATCAGCTGCGGCAAAGAGGCTGTCTGCTCCGCCTCGTTGGTCAGCTTCACGCCGTAAGCCGCCCGCGCGTAGCGGGAACCCCGGCAGTCGGGGCAGACGATGTTCACATCCGGCAGGAACTGCACGTCCAGGCTCACCTCACCGGTGCCGTCGCAGCCGGGGCAGCGCAGACTGCCCGTGTTGTAGGAAAAATCGCTGGCCTTGAAACCCTTTTGCCTGGCGTCCGGAGATTTGGCATAGAGCTTCCGCAGCTCGTCGTGGACGCCGCGTAGGTCGCCACGGTAGAGCGCACATTGATGCCGATGGGCGTCGCGTCGATGAGCTTGACGTGCGCGATGCCCTCGGCGCGAATCTCCCGGATATGTGCCGGGAGGGCGCTGCCGTTTATCTTTGCTTCCAGCGCCGGTACGAGGCTTTCCAGCACCATCGTCGTTTTGCCGGAGCCGGACACGCCCGTTACCACGGTGAGCCGCCCCTTGGGAATGTCCAGCTCCAAAGGCTTGACTGTGTGGATGCTGCCGGTAGAGAGATGGATAGCCCCCTCTGCGAACATCTCTCCTTCCCTGGCGCACCGGCGCAATTTCGTCTCAGCTTTTCCGGAGAGGAACGGCCCGATCTGGGACTCCGGCTTTGCCTCCAAATCAGCTATCGTCCCTTCGGCAATGACATGTCCGCCCTTGGCTCCCGCTTCCGGCCCCATCTCGATCACCCAGTCGGCCTCTTTCAGGATTTGGGTGTCGTGGTCCACCAGAATGACCGAGTTGCCGTCGGACACGAGGTCGTGCATCACACCGGTCAGGCCCACGATGTTCGACGGATGCAGGCCGATGGACGGCTCATCCAGCACATAGAGCACGCCGGTGGTGCGGTTGCGGACGGCCCGGGCCAGCTGCATCCGCTGGCGCTCACCTGTGGAAAGGGTCGAGGCCGAGCGGTCAAGCGTCAGATAACCCAGACCTAAGTCCATCAGCCGCTTGGCGGTACTTTCGAATGCCTCGCAGATGCTCTCCGCCATCGGGCGCATCTCTTCCGGCAGGCTGCCCGGCACGCCCTTCACCCACTCCACGAGGCTTCCAGCGTCATCTGGCAGGCTTCGTCCAGCGAGATGCCCCGCAGCTTCGGCGCACGCGCCGCCGCTGAGAGCCGTGAGCCGTGACACTCGGGGCAGACATCTTCCCGCAGGAACTTTTCCACCCGCTTCATGCCCTTGTCATCCTTGACCTTTGCAAGAGCATTTTCTACAGTGTAGACGGCATTGTAATAGGTAAAGTCCAGCTCGCCGGCCTGATTCGAGTTCCTAGCGTGGTAGAAGATATGCTTTTTCTCTGCTGGACCGTGGTAGACGATGTCCTTTTCCTGTTCGGTCAGGTCGCGGAACGGCACATCCGTCCTCACACCCATCTCCCGGCAGACGTCTGTCATCAGCGACCACATCAGGCTGTTCCACGGGGCCACTGCGCCGCCGTCGATGGTCAGCGAGTCGTCCGGCACCAGCGACGCCATGTCCACCGTCCGGACGCTGCCTGTGCCGCCGCACTTCTGGCAGGCACCTTGAGAGTTGAAAGCCAGCTCCTCCGCCGACGGCGCATAGAAATACGCACCGCACTCCGGGCAGACCAGCTCCTTGCCCGCCGCAACAGCCAGCGTCGGCGGGATGTAATGCCCGTTCGGGCAGCGGTGGCTTGCGAGGCGGGAGTACATGAGCCGCAGGCTGTTCAGCAATTCCGTGCCGGTGCCGAAGGTGCTGCGGATGCCCGGCACGCCCGGCCGCTGGTGCAGCGCCAGCGCCGCCGGAACATACAGCACCTCTTCCACCGAGCTTTCGAAGCCTGGGTCATCCGGCGGCGGGTGTAGGTGGACAGCGCCTCCAGATACCGGCGGGAGCTTCGGCATACAGCACCCCCACGCGCCAGCGAGGATTTACCCGACCCCGACACGCCCGCAATGCCCACGATCTTGTTCAGCGGGATGTCCACGTCGATGTTTTTCAGGTTGTGTACCTTTGCCCCGCGCACGAGCATTTTGTCTATCATTATGATTTCCCTTCCCTTTGGCTTTTTTGCGCCAGATGAATTCCATGTTCTCTGTTTTAGTATAGCGTATCCTGATGTGTATTTCCACAATGGTCACCAATAAAATGCTATTTGCACTGGCAGACACAGAAGAGTATACTATAATCAGTAAGGATCTCAAGTTCCTGTACACATGTATCTGACGAGATAAAAGGAGAACGAACATGGCAGTATTTCCAAAAGAATTTGTATGGGGCGCTGCGACTGCAGCCTATCAAATCGAGGGCGGTGCCGTCGAGGATGGAAAAGGCCGGAGCATCTGGGATGTTTTCTCCCACACACCGGGCCGCACCTATCGGGGCGAGACCGGTGATACCGCCTGCGACAGCTATCACCGCTGGCGGGAAGACATCGAACTGCTGAAGTCGATGCACCTGAAAGCCTATCGCTTCTCCGTGGCGTGGACGCGCATCGCCCCCACCGGCGGCACGGACTGGAACGAAAAAGGCTTTGCCTATTACGATGGTCTTGTGAATACTTTGCTGGAAGCGGGCATCGAGCCGTATATTACGCTGTATCACTGGGATTTGCCGCAGGCGCTGGAAGAAAAGGGCGGCTGGCAGAATGAGGACACCGCCCGGGCGTGCAGTCTACACGGCAAAAATGGCAGAACATTTCAAAGGCAGGGTCCACCAGTGGTTCACCTTCAATGAGCCTGCCTGTATCGTGAAAATGGGCTATGGGACAGGTGAGCATGCGCCGGGGCTGAAACTCCCGCTGGAAGGGCAGTTCACCTGCTGGCAGAATATCATCTATGCGCACTGCCTTGCCGCGCAGGAGCTCCGCCATACGGACGCCGAAAACAGAGTGGGCTTCGTCTCCACAGGCCGCATCTGCTACCCCGCATCTGAGGCAAAAGCAGATGTGGACGCCGCCCGGGCTCTGACCTTTGCCTGCCCGGACGAGGACTGGGCCTTTACCCACACGATGTCGCTCGACCCTCTGTGCCTTGGCCGCTGGCCCGGACCGGACCTCTGTGGGCCGCAGCTTTCCGCCTGCATCGGTGCTGTGCCGCAATACATCAACGACGCCCTGCCTCTGGGCAGACCGGATATGCTCGGCTGAACATCTACAATGCCGCGCCTGTACAGATGGGAACGAATGGTCCCTGTTATGTGGAGCGCCCTGCGGGATACGCTCACACAGCCATGAACTGGCCGGTAGAGCCGGAAAGCCTGAACTGGGGTCCCCGTTACATCCAGGAGCGGTATGGACTGCCCATGTTCATCGCGGAGAATGGCTTATCCTGCACCGACAAAATCTATCGGGACGGCAAGGTGCATGACGTGGAGCGAATTGATTTTCTGGCGCGCTATCTGGAAAAACTTTCCGAGGGCATTCAGGCCGGTGCGACGTGCGAGGGTACTTCCATTGGAGCCTGCTGGACAACTACGAGTGGCACAGCGGATACAGAGAGCGTTTTGGTCTGGTGTACGTCGATTACGCTTCCGGGCGGCGCATCCCGAAAGACAGTGCCTTCTGGTATGGCGAAGTCGCGGCGACCAATGGCGGGTCCATCTGACCTGTAAAATAAAAGGCCGGCAGTTTCTCCAATACAGAACGAATATTGCAGCCATATCCAAGATACGTCTTACCCATCCTGCAAATTCTTTTATAATAGCACTGCTGCCTGAAAGCGCTGCAACAAATTCCCATATCAAAAGGGAAGCTTTCCGGTATGGGACAACGACAAATCATTTTATTGGGATGCGAAAGAGACGCCCTCCGCCTGCTTCGGCGCTGCCGGATGGCCCGGCTCCGCTTTTGTCAACATCTGTTGGAACTTCCGGGCCGCCGTGTTCAGCGGGCGGTGATGGTCGTAGACGAGGCAGATAGAGCGGGAGGGAATGATCTCCTGCAGATGCAGCTCGACAAGCTCGCCGCGGGCCAGAAGCTCTTTCGTCATCGGTTCCGGCACGAAGGCAAGGCCCAGCTCACTTTTCACCAGCGTGAGCATCTGGTCGGTGGTGGCGGCCTCGGTGTCGGGCCGGAGCACGGCGTCGTGGTCGAGGAAGAACTGCCGGTAGAAGCTCCGGGTCATGCTCTCATCGCTGAGAGAGATGAGCGGATAGCAGCTCAGTTCCTTCAGCGTCAGGCGCTGGCTGGCCAGTGCAGTGAAGGTCTTTCCACCCACCAGCACTTCACAAAACGGTTTCAGTTCCACCATCTTCAGGCCCTGTTCTACTTCCGCCGGGGTGGAGATGATGGCAAAATCCACTTCTCCGTTCTTCACAGCCTGCACCGCCTGGGGCGTAGAGTGGTTCGAGATGCGCAGCCGGATGCCGGGATACTCGGTGTGGAACGTCCGCAGCTTCTCGGCCAGATAGATGTTCAGCGCCGTCTCCGTCGCGCTGATGCTGATGGAGCCATGCTCGAGGGTGGCGCTGGCGCTCAGCTCTTCCTCCGCGTCCTGTATCTGCACCGCTGCGAGGCGATGCGGGAGTAGAGCATCTCGCCCTCCGGCGTCAGGGTGACGCCCCGGTTGGAGCGGGTAAAGAGCACACAGTTCAGCTGGCTTTCCAGCCGGTTCATCGAGTGGGTGATGTTGGGCTGGTTGTTGCCCAGCACCCGCGCCGCTTTCGTAAAGTTCTGATACTTCGCCACATAATAGAAAATTTTGTAGTATTCCCAATCGACGTACATGGGAGCCTCCCCTCTTTCATACCAGAATCACATTTTTACTTTTCCCCCACCAGCGCCACGGCAACATCATTGACATTCGTGCCAGTAGCGCCGGTCATGATAAGCCGTCCACAGCTTTCAGTGCATGGTAGGCATCGTTGTTTTGCAGGGTGTCGAACACATTCCAGCCCTTGGCGGTCAGTGCGGAGAGGGTGTCACCATCACATAGCCGCCGGCAGCATCCGTGGGGCCGTCGGTGCCGTCACTGCCCACCGAGAACACTGCTGCATCCAGCCCGG